>Ga0307928_10000248_pt1 | contig 39013 bp, 53 predicted proteins | sample AceLakmetagen232_FD_201815 | JGI IMG/M metagenome (GOLD analysis project Ga0307928, IMG submission 201815) | Saline water microbial communities from Ace Lake, Antarctica - #232 | ecosystem: Environmental > Aquatic > Non-marine Saline and Alkaline > Saline | place: Antarctica: Ace Lake...
TTTCCAAATGTCGTCATGGATTACTTCTATTTTTTTGTTTTTTGGTTGGCATAGCTCAATGATGTCCTTTTCAATTTCAATTACTGTGATTTCTTTGACTTCGGGTTTCTTTGCAATCATGCTTGCATACATGCCTAATCCAAGCCCGCCAACCAATACTTTTCCTGTTGCTTCTTGATATGCTTTGTATTGGAGAAACATTTCTTGGGGGCTGTCGCTCATCATCAATCCTTCTTTGTATCTACTGAGGGAATGAATTATTCTGGAATGAGGCAGTTCTACTCTCGTTTGCTTGTAGCCCATCATAAGCCAATTTCTTGCGCTGACTATTGTCAGTATGTCTCCTCTCTTTTTTAATTTTGTTTTAACCTCAAACTTGCCTATTTTCTTATCGGACAAAGAAATTGGTGAGTCTAAGGTGGTAAGAATGAATGATTTGGGTAGGGGTTTTTGTTCTTTAAGCCCTCTGTATCTGTTCATTTAATCATCCCTGTTTTCTTTTTCTTTCCATTTCATTGTGATAATGTCATTTTCCATTTCGTTGAAATCGTGCAATTTTTTCTTCATCTTTTGGTTTTCTCGTAATTTGCCTCTTATTCTTTCTTTTGTCATTCCAGCAGGGGTTATGTCTAACTGTCTGAATAATCTTTTTTGGCGCAGGTAAAGCCATTCGTGGATTATTTCCAATACCTCATCTGTGTGTTCCATTTGGTTTCAACTCGTCTATTTGTTCTTGTGCCTCGAATATTGTTTCTTTGGAGTCAGTAATTGTATTTTCCATCTCATTAATTTCTCCTTCTAAATGAGATATTAAAAATTGTTTGGATGAATATTTCTCTCCGCAAATTTTGCATCGCCATTTTTTTTTCAATCATCTATTCCACCGTTTTCTGAAATTACTCTGGCGATTGTGTCTCTGTCGGCTTTATCAAAGCCGATTTTTTTCAGTTCTTTCGTAATTTTTTCAAGAGTGTATTCGTTCATTCGTTCACCTTCAATCTCCGCAATCCTAAGATAACACAAGCACCCGAAACAATAAAATTGATTATTGCTATTTCAGGATTATTATGAGTTGAACTAAGTATTCCTATTCCAAAATTGTATACTGCGACTCCGAATAAAGAAGCACTGCCAATATTCATCCAAATCGCCTCTTTAGGTCGTTGGTTATTTCCTCGTTGTTCATTCAATTACCCCGTTGTCTTTCAGGGCTTTTTCTATGTCTGCACCCTTTAGTTCTCCTCTGACATCGGTCAGGTCAATCAGCGTGTTTTCTATTCTTTCAAGCCGATGTCTTAGGCTTGTTTCGTTGTCGTTTTCATCCATTTAATCACCCTTTTCTTCGTTTTGTTTTTTCCAATCAGGCGTTAATTTAATTCTTACAGAACCCTTGTTATCTTGGTCAAGAACTGTTATGTTTTCTCCACCTTTTAGTAGATGCTATATTTTGTTATTCTAACATTCAGTTCCATGTTCAGTCTCCCCCTTCAAAAAATGTTTCCAGTGCTTCTTCGTCTCTGGCTATTGCTTGGTCTTGTGCTAAATATCCTTCTTCAAGGCATTTATCACAAAAGCCTTCTTCCCATGGCTCTGTGGTCTTGCGAGCTATTTCTTTCCCGCATTGTTTGCAGTCGGTCATTCAACCACCTTGTTTGTGCAAGTATTACATTCTCCATCTTTATTTATTCCATCAACTGTTTGTCCACAACCAATACAAACATAGTAAAATTCAGTCATTGAATCACCTATATAGATTACAGCAGAAGAAGTATATAAAGGTTTACTTTTGTCTTCTTTTAGTTAATTAGCGAAAACAGCACTCCGTAGTGCCTGAATTTGATGACTACGGAGCGAGGAAAAAGAATAAATAGTAGTTTTGATATATAATATGAATACAGACGAAAATGACCCAGAGGGGGCGGAAGTAAACAATTAACTTGACTGTTTGCCTCGTTTGCTCTTTCCAGCCCCTTCTTACTCGTCTGAACAAAAGTAGTGGGCTTTTCACAAAAGAGTGAGGTTAAAACCAAATCACTCTCCTGCTTCAAGCCAATGTCCTATAACGGATTTGCACCATTATCGACAAGCAGGGTTTCTTTTTTTATTTAATCTACTACCCCTACCGCTTCCGTCTCTCAAAGGTTTTCCGAATGCCATTGTGTTTCACCTTCTTTTTTTTTGGATAAAAATGAGCCCACCGACTCAGGAGAATCGATGGGCAACTCCCAACACTGTTTATATTACTGCATAAAAAGTATTTATTTCTTTAGGTTTTTTGCTTGTTTAATCGCCATTTTTTCATTGATATTGACTTTTTGGTTGTTTGTTCGTTGAATTTTTCTATGAAATCTGTTGTTATTTGCGCATTGTCGTGAATGTGTCGCCTGTTCCAGAGCCATTTTGATTTTCTTGGTGTCCAGTCTGTTGGGGTTCTTCTGACGTGTCCTGCTATTTCTGACCCGTCTTTTTTCTTGTAGGTGTGAACTTCAACAAGTATTTTTTTAGGCAGGTCTTCTACTGCGGGTATTTTGATTTTTCCTCTTGGTAGGGTTATTAGTTTTCTTCGTTCTGTTCTTTCTCGCATTATTGGTTCTGCAAATCGTTGTAATCTTGTCTGGAAATCAAGATTATCATAAATTGCTTCTAATGCTTCGGCGTATTCTTCGTTGTGTCTCATATCATAGTCTTTGGCTGTGCCCCCGCCGTAGATAAATCGTTCTCCTTTTTCTCCGCTTTCTGAAAAGACTTTTTCAAATCTGGCTTTTAATCGTCTGATTCTTTCGCCTTGGGTTTTTCCGTTTGCAATATACTCTATGTCTTCATCGTCTAAATATTTTTGGAATCTTTCACTTTCCTCGATTATTGCATCTTCTTTGCTTCCCATTCAATCACTTTTTCTTTTTTCTTTTCATGCTTGCTTTTTTTGATGCAACTTCTCTAAGGGTTCTGCCACTCCATAGCTTCGCATTAAGTTTCATTGTGAGTGTCTTGTTATCAATTTTCATATTTTTTTTGATAAATTGTTCTTCGACTTTTTCCCAAGGGTCTTTTATGCCTGCTTTTTTTGGGGGTTCTACTTCCTCGCTTAATATTTTTTTGATTTCTTTTGATGATTTGTTAAAATGGAATTTATCCTTAGTAATCTTGGCGTATTTGTCCCCGACTGATGTCTTGATTCCTTTGGATGCTAAAGCGTGTCTGATTCTGTCTCCTTTCCAAGCCATGTTTTCCCCATATCTATTATTTTGACTAAACTCCCGACATGGGTTGTTCAGCCACCTATATTATGTCCCTATCTCTTATTTACTTTTTTCGGCTGTGTCTGGATAGTAGTATTCTTTCACGAATTCTTTGATTTTTGGCGTTTTTCCTTGATTATGAATACATAAGCCCCTGTTTTTCATAACTACGTTTTTCATTACGTTGGTCAGTTCAATATCTTCTGGCGTATAATTTTCAAATTGTTTGTCTGTTAGGGGTAGGGATACTCTCCATCCCGCTTTATTGTAACGGAGTGAATAAGGGCATCCGAAGATTCTGCGAATGTCAAACAGGGATAAGTCGATTGCTGGCAGGTATTCTATGTCTGCGAGTTCTTTGTTTATCCAGTATGTTAATTTTACCATTTGGGTTGGTGTTGTTATTTCTCTTGAAAAGTGTTGTCCTTGTATTCTGAAGTGGAATCCACCATCTTTTCCGCCTGATGGCTTTAGGATATAGGGTAAATTGTATTCGTCAAATATGTTTTTTATTTTTGTTGCTTGTTTGTATCCGTCTTTGAATTTTTCTTCATCGAGGTCTATGGCAAAATCGTAAGATTCCACATAGTTATTCGGATTCAGCATGAAGTTTTTTATGAATTTTTTTTGCTGTTCTTTCCTTTTCGTCGGGTGATATGTGAAAACTGGTTGTTCACTCTGTTTGAAAGTAGCAAGGGAAAGATACATTCTGTAAGGTCTGTTTGAAATGTCGTAGGCACTATAATTTTGGTTCAGGAAATCGAGTGAGCCAGCAGTCAAATTCCTGACGGCATATGCTTTTTTAGAGAATTCTGGGATTTTTTCTTTGTGAGGGAGCAGTGCGAGTTCTTTGAATTTTAGCAGTTTCACAATTTCCAGTTTGATATAGGTTTTTGAGTAGTATTCTTTGAATTGGTTAATCATTCCTTCTCAGCCTCTTTTTTCACAGCAGAAAGCAAATCTTTGAATGCTTGTTCGTAACCTTCATCAAAACCTCTTCCTTCTTTTCTATATTTGTCGTAAGACGTTCCTTTTAGCCACTTAACTGAATCCTTCAAAAACTCAACAGAAACAACAGGCACTTTCTTTTCCTTTGGTTGTGGTTTTCTAACTAAAAAGGAAATGTCTTCCCCATACCGATTCTTGAAAAAAACTCTTTTCTTCAAAACCTTGTCAGTCATTTTACCACCTTCAACCAGTATATTGTTGCTACGAACAGCATCCCTGATGTGAAGAATTCGCTGTGTTGTCCGTTTGATTCGGTATGAACTCGCAAGTCGTATACGTCTTGTTTTTTGCAGAATTCATTGACTTCTGCTTCTACTTTTTCCGAGTCTGAACCTATTATTATTTTTATTTGTGGAATTGTGTCTGCCATCAGATTAATTCTATATAGATATTCTTTAAAGAGGGTTGTTTCTTATTTTGTTTATGAAGAAAAAAGTCAAACAATTTGGAACAGGGGGGGCGCATATTATTCTTCCAGTGGGTTGGATTGGGAAAGAAGTAGTTGTTTATTTGAAAGATTAACTTTTTTTTGTTGCGAATCCTTTTTTGTTGTCAAAACTTGTGACTACTTGGTCATCTAATAACTTCGATAAAGGAGATGTGCTTTTGTATTTTTCTACTGATTTTGGCTTCTTTTTACCATACAATTTTTCAAGTGTTTTTGTCGGGTTTTGGACATTTTTTAATTCCATAAAACTCTCTGGCGATTGTTGGTCAATAAACTTTTTCATTCCATTGTAATAATCGAATTGGTCTTTGAGTTGTTTTTCAATTCTTTTTATTTTTTCTTTTTTTAACTTGAAAATTTGCACCCCAAAATGTTCTTCGTTTATTTGTTCAATTTTTGTTTTTAGTTCTTTTAATATTTCCCTTCGCATCTGTTCTCCCTCAATTTCTTTCGCCGTTTCACCATAGATTTTTTGTGTTAGTTTTCTGCCTGCTAAATATCCCCCCATTCCACCAATTCCAACAAACTGAAGAGGCATTGTGTGGGTGATAGCGTTTGCGGAGAGTCCTGCGACTATGCCTGCTCCTGTTGCTCCGCCCATTATTAGGGGTTTGAAATATTTTTTGTATTTGTGTTTTTTTAAGAATGATTGTTTTGTTTTAATGCCTTTGCGTGCAAGAGCATGTCTGGCTGATTCCTGTCGCCATCCAACTGGTTTATCTTTTGTCATTTTCAGGAACTCCTGTTAAGTAATTGTTTTTTTGTTTGAGTGGGGGTTGCATTTTTTAGTTTCAGCATTTGTTTGGTTGTTAGAATTTCAAGAAAATCTTGTAAGTATGACCAATCGTAGAATTCTTTTTCTGTTTTGTCTCGTTTTTTTCTGTTTGCTGGTGTGTTTTTTTTGTTGGTTTTGAGGTCTGTGTGTTTTTTGACTAATTTTATTCTTATCTTTTGAATTTTTTCGGTGAGTTTTTCTTTGATTTTTCTTGCTTTTTTCTGTTCTTTGGTTTCTTTTCCTTTTGTTAGAATTCTTGAGATTTTTTCCCCATGAGAATATTCATCCATGTCTGCTTTTAGGTATTGTGCCATTGCTCCGCCTTTCACTCCGCCTAATATTGAACTTGGTTCTAAGACGTTTATTGTGTTTTCTGCTACGGCAAATGATGCTCCGATTGCTAATTTTTGTCCTTTTGCAATTGGAGCGTATGCTAATCCTGTCTTTATTCCTTTTCTTGCCAGTGAATGTCTTGCTGATTCGTTGTTCCATGCCATTTGTATCACAAACTTGTTTCTTCAACGGGAAGTGTCCTGAAATAAAGCAGGTCTTCTTTTACTACTGCTTTGTTGTATTTTTTTAGAAGTTGTTTTAATCGTTTTCCGACTGTTTCGGATGGTGTGTCTTTGAATTGAATTTGGATTAGTGTGTTGGTTTCATCCGCCCCTTCCCACCTACCTTCTGTTGCCCAATCAGTATATCCTTTTAGAAAATCTAAGTGGTGTGCTTTGTCTTTTCGCACAATGATTTCAAGAAGTTCTGAGTCTGTCTGGCTTTTTGTTGGGCTGAATAGGAGTTTGTTTATTTCTTTTTGGGTTTTTGTGTTGTTTGGGGTAACCCTCGGAGTTGTTTTTGTTGCAGTTTTAATCCCTTTTCTGGCTAAAGCGTGTCTCGCACTTTCTGATTTCCAGCCTTTTGTCATTTTTTCACCTTTTCAATTAACAATCACTTTTTTGATTTTCATTATTTTTGGTTTAATGTAATCCGCAGGAAGCAAAACATCCGCTCCGAATGAAAGAGTGTGTAATGCAAGTGCTTCATTATATGAGTCTGTAAGTTTTCTATTTTTAGATTCTTTTTTAATTAATTGTGATTTAACAATATTTTTGCCTGCTTTTTCTGAAATATATTGTTTGTAAGCAAGCCATGATTTTTCTGTTGCCTGACTATAATTTTTATATTTTCCTGTCTTTTTGTATTCTTTTAATTCTTTTTCAGCTTCATTAATTAAAATCTTGGCTCTTTGTAATCGAAATAAAGGTTTGGTTTTTTTGCTTGTTTTTATTCCCTTTGAAGCAAGAGAATGTCTGGCACTTTCACTTTTCCAACCTTTTGTCATTTTTTCGCCATCCTTTCCTTTTCTTTTTTTGTCATTTGTTCGTAGAGTATTTTGTATTTTCCTTTTTTCTTAACTATTTTTGTGACGTTTCCTTTTTTCCAGAGTGGTTTTTGTGCTTCGTGTGCTTCTTCTATTGTTTTGTATGATTCTTTGCTTATTTTTGGTTTTACTCCATATAATTTTTTGAATGCTTTACTTCCTATTACTGCCCCGCCGACTGCTCCCCCGCCAACAAAGTAAGGTAAAAGTGGAACTCCTGTTGCGAGGTATGTTCCGATTGCGCCTGCGAGTCCTGCTGTTGCTCCTACTGCTGTCCCGCCACCGAGCAATATTATTCTTGCTTCATCTTCGTGTTTTTTTAAGAATGATTGTTTTGTTTTAATGCCTTTGCGGGCTAAAGCGTGTCTGGCTGATTCCTGTTTCCACCCAACTGGTTTGATTGTTGGGTTTTTGAAAGTAGTTGTTTCCATTACTTTGTTGTTGCAGAATGCCAGTCTTTGTTTTCCGCCTTTTATGTCTCTATACCTGTATCTTGGCGATTCTCCGTTTGGACATTCTATTGGCATTTCATTTCACCTTTTAATATTCAACCTCTTCTGGAAATTTCCACCATTGATTATCAAATTTAAGAAATGTTTTTTCTTGATTATCAACATATAATGTTCTTGTTCCAAAGGCTCTACCGCCAACACCGCCAATAACTATTTTTACTTTTTTTGGTGTTCGGAATAATTTTCCTTTGATTTTATATTTTGTTCCTTCCCATTGGGCATAATCAACTGGTTCTACATATATTGGAGTTCCTTTGTATTCTGGAAGACTTGTTTTGATGCCCTTTGAAGCAAGAGCATGTCTTGCGGATTCCTGTTTCCAGCCTTTTGTCATCGGTATACCCTTTCTTTATAATATTTTGTTTTTCTTGGGTCTTTACCCAAAAAATATTCTTCCAAATCATCAGAAGGGAAAATGTATGGTTTTCTTTTCTTTTTTGTTCCTGTTTTTATTCCCTTTCGAGCAAGAGCGTGTCTTGCGGATTCTGATTTCCAGCCCTTTTTGCCTTTTTGAGTTAGTGAAATTGTTTTTGGTTTTTCAATTACTTCTGAATTATTAATTCCAATAAGTGTTTTTCCAAATCTAACATTTATGTGCTTTGAACTTGGAAATGTTCTTTCAACAATTCCTGTTTTCCCTTCTAAATTATCTAAAGTTTTTCGCCAACTAAATTGTTCACTTGTATAACCCGCATGAGCTGGAACACTTTTTGCGTGTCGCCTCAATACATCTGGTCTTAATTTCACTTTACTGCCTTTTGTTATCATCACAAATCACCTTTTTCTCCCTGTCTTTATTTTAAGGGCTTTTGTTGCAATCGCATAATCTCTACTTTGTGGGTCATACTGCCCAAGGTTTTCAACCATTTCTTCTATTTCTGCTTTTGAATTTTCATCAGCAATTATTTTTGCATCTTCATCCATCGACATTTCTTTTTTTACATCGGCTTTTGTCATGCCCCAAAATTCTTCTGACCCCAACATTGAATCAGTTATTTTTCCTTTTCTTCCTGTTTTGATGCCCTTCTTTGCGAGAGAATGTCTTGCTGATTCTCCGAACCAGCCATACCCTATGTCATAGCCTTTGTTTACTATGTTTTGTCCCGCTTCTCTTAATGGGTTTTTGGCTTTTGTCATTCAAACACCTATTATTTTAACATTATTTTTAATTAAGTCACCATAATTTATTTTTGTGATAGGTTCATTCCTAAAAGCATAAGATTGCAATACTCTTGCAACAGCCCTGTCTGTATGTAAAAATATTATGCCTTGTGTTCTATCATTTTGGTTATATGCAACATCATAATCCATATGTTCTTTCAAATCCATTTTATTTCCGAGAATATCACTAATTTTGTCAAGTGGAATGTCGTTATTATTGTATGTAAAAAGAATTTTAGAATGGCATAATTTATCTGGAAGTTGTAATGTTTTTTGTTGTGAACTAATATTGTTAGTTGATTTAGTTCCAGTTTTAATGCCTTTTCTGGCTAAAGCGTGTCTCGCACTCTCTGATTTCCAGCCTTTTACCATTTTCATCAGTCCATGTAGATGTTTATTGTATCGTCATCTTCTTCTTCGTCTTTTTCTATTTTTATTTTTTTTTCTGGTGTTTTTTCGGGCAATGGTAGGATGTGTGTTTCTTCTGGTTGAATGTCTATTGTGTCTTCAACTGAGGGTGCTGTGTCTCCTTGGTCGTCTACTTGTTTGTCTTCCACGTCTTCTGCGAGGAAACCGAGGTTAATGTATTGGTCTTGTAGTTGTCGGATTTTTCCTTGGTATTCTCCTTCATATTCTTCGTCTATTTCATAGTAGTGTTCTATTTTGTTTTGTATTTTGTCTCTTTGGTGTTCGAGTGCTTCTGTTAAGTCCATGTATGCGTCAAATCTTTCCATTTCTGGAAGTTGTTTAATTTCGAGTATTTTTTTGTTCACAAAGTTTGCATCAAATGTGATTCCGACAGGGATGTATATTTCGTCTGCGGTTTTTGTGTTTGTTTCGTGTATTCCCATTGCTTCTGGTGAGAGTATTGATTTGTCGAACATTTCTGGGTCGATTCCTGTTAGTTTTTCTGTGTAGTCTGTGTCTGGTGATGATTTTTTTCCTAATAGTTCTCTGGCGACTTCTTTTTCTGTTTCGATGAATTCTTTTCCTGTTTCTCCCCAGATTTCTTTTTGTCCTTCAATAACTTCTTTGCCGATTTCTTTGCCTGTTTCTTTGAAAATCTTGCCTGTTTCTTTTACTGGTTCTGGGATTTTTTCTTCTATTTCGTGTGCGATTTCTCCTGCTTTTTCTTTGGATGTTGTGTATGCTTTTTTCAGTGCTTTTGTTTTTGTTCCTGTTTTAATTCCCTTTCGGGCTAAAGCGTGTCTTGCTGATTCTAAGAACCATCCTTTGCTTTTTGGTGCTTTTGAAGCTATTTTTTTCTTGACTTCGGGAGATTCCATGATTTCCTCTAATTCTTCCTGCGAAAGGGTTTCGTCTATTTTTGTTGTTGGTATTTTTTTAGCCATTTCATTTCCCCTTGTCTTTTCCCATGAAGTTGATAACAGTGTCAAGTCTTTTTTTCTTGGTTTTTTCGTCAAGAGTATCCCAGTCTTCGGGCATTATGAGTCCTTTGTTTTCAAGACCTGCTTTTAGCATTCTTGTTTTCCAGTCGTTCTTTTCTTTTAGAGTTTGACCAAAAACTTCGCCCAGTTTTGCAATCTTGCCAATTTGACCAAATTGTTCATTGACTTTTTTTCTTTCAACGGTTATGCGGTCTTTGGTGAATTGCATGCCTTGCTTTTTTTCTTCGTCTGATAAATAAGTTGTTTTTTCAATGAGTCTTATTAAGGCTGATTGGTAGTCATAACTTTCCCATGTCCTGTTTAGGTAATTAACTTTTGTGCTGTCCATTAAGTCGCCGTCAATATATAAATCTGCAACGTGTTTGAATCCGTTTCTTGTTTTTTCACGTCTTGCAACTACTGTGATTTTGTCATTTATTTTAAAGAGAGTTCCATCCCCAGCATCAACTTGTTTGTAAACTGGTTTAGGTGCTGGTTTTGAATTTTGTTTGTTCCCTGTTTTAATTCCCTTTCTTGCCAGACTGTGTCTGCTACTTTCGTTTTTCCATCCTTTTGTCATTTTCCGTCACCTTACCATGTGTATATTGGGGTTGTATACCCCTTTTTCATTGCTTCTTTTGGAGACTGAGATATTTCAAAGTATCCATCTCCTTCAAATGTTGCGTCTATGTTTTGTGGAGTGTAAAGTCCCCACGACATGTTTACATCTTCAAGTTTGAATTCTTTGCCAAGTGTTTTTTTGGTGTATTTTTGTAAGTTTTTGTCGGCTTCTTTGAAGTTTTTTGGATTTTTGCCGAAGATTTTATAGATTTGTTCACCGAAGGTTTCTCCTCGCTGTTTTAGTCCTTCTTTGAATTTTTTGAAATCTTTGTCTGATATGTTTGATTGAATTTCGTATAAGTAGCTGTTGTCTGGGCTAAATCCCCCAATAACATCTTCCATTGTTCCTTGAATTATTACGGGCTTGTCGGAGTAGTTTCCTCTTACATCTCCACCTAAGTGTCTCCATGCCACTAATATGATTTGGTCGCCTACGTCTGCGTCTTTCTTTTGGATTGTTTTGTATTCCCATGTGTCGTATAGGTGTTCTGCGTAATTGTAGGTGTTGTTTTCTTGGACATCGAATTCGTTTTTGTCAAGGTTGTCTAAGAATTCTCTTTGAGCAAAGTAATCTGGTTTCATTTTTTTTAATTGTGCTTTTACGCTTGAAAGTGAAGTGAGTTTTTTAGGTTTTTTGATTGCGGAAGCTGTTTTTGTTCCTGTTTTGATTCCTTTGCGTGCTAAAGCGTGTCTCGCACTTTCCTGTCGCCATCCAACTGGTTTTTGTGTTGTCATTTCATATCACCTTTAAATATCTGTTTTTACTGCACTTAGTGCGTGTTTATATCCGTAGAATCCCCAAACTGAATCTTGGTCTCCTGCTCCTTTTTCTTTGGTGTAAGTTTCTTTGATGATTCCGTATACATCGTTGCCTAAATACATGTTCCAAGTTTCAACCAGCCCTTCTGCTGATTTTTCGGCTTTCTTTTTTGATTTGAATTCTTTTTTGCTTACAAGAACTAAACCAACGTGGCTGACATCAAATTGCTCATGTCCTTGGGGTAATTGCCAGTTAGAGGGTGAAAGTTTTAATGAAACCCCGCTATGAATGTATGCTTCGACTGGGAATATCCAGTAGTCTTTTTCTTGTGAGATTTTTTCTCCTTGATATAGGTTTCTCACATCATCTTCAGTAATTATGTTGTCGTTTCTTACATCAAAGTCTCTGTGGTAATTTACCAAAAATAAGTTGTCGTCTCCGTAGGAGTCTGGGCTTTCTGCATCCATATCTCTTGTTATGTATCTTGCTTCGTAGCCGTCTTTAGTTTTTTTAACAGTAATTGTGCCTTCAACTGGTTCAAAAGTAAATTCAAATCCTTCTGGGCTTGTGTATGTTGTGTGTGTCTGTTCCTTTACGGAAGAGATTGGGATTTTTGTTCCTGTCTTTATTCCTTTTCTCGCCAGAGCGTGTCTTGCTGATTCTTTGCGCCATCCAACTGGTTTGTCTTTTACCATTTCATATCACCTTGTCTTCAATATACTTTTTTGCTTCTTCATATGTTTCAAATGTGATGTTGTTCCCATAAACGTCTGTTAAAAATTCACCGTCTTTTTCAAGGGAATAATGGTCTGGCTTATCTGCAAATCCCCGTTGTCGGCTTACTTCCCAAGCTGGTTCTTCTTCTATGCTTTCTTCTACATCTTCTCTGTTTAATACGTCATCATAGGCTTTATCTTTTGCCCAGTCTTTTCTGGTTCTGACATCTGTTTCGCTCCCTTCGTAATCTTCGTTATATTCTGAAGTTAGATAAACTTGTTCTCTCCATTTTTCAAATTGTTTGTCGGACATATTTTTCATTGTTTTTCGCCCTGTCTTTATTCCCTTTGAAGCTAAAGAATGCCTTGCGCTTTCTGATTTCCAGCCTTTTGTCATTTCTTTCCACCACCATATTTTTTGTCTATGCTTTGTAATGTTCTTTGACTTTTCAAGTCAGACTTGCTCCATTCTATTCCGAGTTTAAAGCGTTCTGCCCATTCCCTTGCGTATGTTTCGCTTCTTTCGTTTGGGAATCTTTTTCGCATGAAATCAACGTAATTTTTCAGAATTTGTCCTTCTAATCCTGTTTTCCAGCCGATGTTCCAGTATCCTTTTCTGGTTATTTCAAGTATTTTGTTTAGGGGTTGTTTTTTTTGCGTGGTTTTAATTCCTTTTCTTGCCAGCGCATGCCGAGTGCTTTCCTGTTTCCAGCCTTTTGTCATTTCAAAATTCACCTTTTCTTGCTTTTTTCAATTTGCTAACTGTAAATGGTTTTAATCCTGTTGTTCTCATTTCTTCTTGTGTATAAATCGGAGTTGTTTTTATTTTCTTAACCATTTTGTCCCAGTCTTTTACTGCTTCAGATTCCTTTCCTTTTCTCCCTGTTTTAATTCCCTTTCGGGCTAAAGCATGTCTGGCGGATTCTGATTTCCAGCCCTTTTTGCCTTTTGTTGAAGTTGGAATGGTTTTTTTAGTTTTTAAACTTTTATTTAATTCTAAAATCTCTTTACAAATTTTATTGAATTCTTCTGCGTTATCTGACCTTGCAATATATTCATTTGTGCTTATAGAAGAAAAAATATATTCATCTTCTAACTTCATCAAATATCTTAAATCTTCTTTCATTAGGTATTTATCCGATTCACTTTCACTTTCAGAAATCCAATCTATTAAATCGTCTATTTGTTGTTCTCTATCCCGTAAGGTATAACCTATTTTTTCTTCCTGAAAAATTTTATCATTTATTAATATTTTATTTATTTTTGTTCCTTCGTGTGTATATTCTACATTCATCAAATCACCTTTTTCGCCCAGTTTTGATTCCCTTTGAAGCGAGGGAATGCCTTGCTGATTCAGAAAACCATCCTTTTTCTTTCTTCAATAAAGGTTTAGTAAGCGTGCCTGACTTTCCGCCAACATAGCGTTTCCATTTTAATTTGCCTTCTTTTTCAGCCTTTTTTGTTGCGTCATAATCCCCATGTCCTTCAGCAACATAAACAGAATTATCTCTTACGTCATAAATATATTCTGCAAAATCACCATAATTTTTAATAAAACCGACTTCATAATCTTCAATAGCAATGATGTCCCCTCGCCTAATTCCTTTTTTGACTTCAGAAGCAGATAGTTTTTGGTTTTTTGAAATAGATTCAATTCTTTCTTTGTTTAATTTAGAATGGATTTCAGCACTTGCAGAATCAATATTGTGTTTTTTGGCAACCGAAAGGATTGTTTTCTTATTTTTGACAGGAAGACTTACCAATTCCTTTCCAAGAGTTTCAGGGTGTCCATCCCAATGTGTAGCAACAAAGTCTTTTCCATCAATTCTAATCATTGCTCTTGTTCCCATCTTTCATTCACCTTTATATACTCCTTACCATTAACTTGTATATATTCCTTTTGGTTTGCGCCGAAGATAGAAATATGAAGAGAATTAGGAGTGAACTACCCCGCATGCAGTGAATTCTGCGACTACGGAGTGCTTATTTCCACGTTTTTGATTCAGAATCCCATCTTTCTCCCGCCCAAAATTCGGGAAGTGTGGCTATTTCTCCTGTGGGTAGTTTGAAACAGTCTTCCCGTAGTGTGGTGTTGAAGTCGAGGCATCGTGTGTATATGGCTCTCACTCCATAGTATATGAATCCGTCACAGAATATTCCGCCGTTTGAGTCTTCGATGTTTTCCATTGGAATAAATTGACCGTTGGCGATGGTGTTTAAATCCACTGCTTCTTGCCATGTCACATTTGTTATTTTGCCTGTGTTTCTATCAAAGGTGTTTATGGTAATCACGTTTTTTCTGTGAAGATATTCTTTTCTGCACCATTCTTCTTTCATTGTGTTTGTGTCTTGGATTATCACGTTTGCATCTGTTATGTTTTGGTCTGTTATGTTTTGGTCTATCTGTGGATATTGCGCACCTTTTGATTCAGGATAAGAACCCACCCATAGTGCCAGACAAACAGCACCGAATACGAATAGTATAATTATTATGGATAGGATTCTTTCGTTTTTTAATAGAATTCTACTCAATTCTTTTTCCATTTCTTTATCCATTGTTTATCTCCCCCCTTTTTTTCCATCTTTCCAAACGGTTGCAAATCCATCAGCCATGAGCATAATTGTCGTGATTCCAACTTGAACTAAAAATCCTAAAATGGTTATTACTACTCCGAGTATGGGTCGTAAATTTTCCCCCCAGTCTTGTTTTCCCTGTTCGGGTCTTGGTTTCATTTTTTTGCCTCTTTTAATAATTTTATTACTTCGTCTTCGCCATATAGGTCTTCTTCGTCATCCAGCCCGTTTTTGGTTATGAATTCTTTTGCTTTTCCTTGTAGCATTGTTATCATCAGGTCTACTGCTTCGTTGGTTAGATGGCGTTGCCCTTTTACATCGTAGATGCAGATTTGGATTTGTTTTTTTGTGTTTTCTTTCCACACTCCGCTTTTCAGTTGGGTGATGAGTTCTTCTTTTTTTTGTGCCCAGATTGTGTCTCGTAGTTTTTTCATTTGTTCCCACATGTTTGAATCTTTTTTTTTCAGACGAGAAATATGTTCATCTTTTATTTCATCATATTCTTTCACTATGTTTGGGTTGGGCATTGGGATTTTTAAAAGTCCTCTGCATACGAGGGTGTGGTCTGGTTCTCTTTTTGTTTTCAGCATTACGAGGAAATACTTAGGGTATCCGCTTCTTTCTGTTTCTGGAATGTCACAGGATTTGCATTTTTTTTCTTTGCATTGGGTGCATTTTGGGTTTTGGATTCTGATAATTTTATATGTTTCAAGCACGAAGTAGTGTTCGTGTGTTCGCAGTGATGGTGCGCAGTAGATTAAATTCGTTTGAGATTTTCTGAGTTGCTCTTCAAAATCTATGAGCCTGTCTTGGATTGTTTTGCTCATCATTCCTACGTTGGTGACTCTTTGTTCATCCATCATAAAGGATTCTCGGTTTTTTGAGGTTTCCAATTTTTTGTCCAGTTCTTCTGGGTCGAATAATACGTTGTTTATGTCGATTGGTTTTTGGAATATTTTTGCAAGTAGCAAAAGTAGGTAGAGCCCCGAAAGGGACTTACCACTCCCTTGAGCCCCCGATATGGAATTATGGCTTAATATTCCGTTTGCCAAGAAATAATTGTGGTTGTCTTCCACATCAATTATGTCGTATGTTTCTTCTTTTTTTGGTAATTTTTCGATTGATTTTATTTCTCTTGTTTCAATCAAATGAGCAGATTCAACAATTATTTTGTCTCCTTTTTTTAATTCTTTTACTTTTTTTTCGATGATTTTTCCTTTTTTTGTTTTTACAAAAAACCTGTGTTCTGCTGTTGTTTTTACTGATTTTCCTCGTTTTAGATTTATTTTATAAAGTTGTTTTTGTCCTGTTTTTATAATCTTTCCTTTTTTTAATTCGGTTTTTTGGTTTTTGAAATTATATGAGGGAATTTTCACTGTTGGGTTTTTTTTATAGTGTTGTTCGATTGTTTTTTTGTCTTTTCCAGCGACCCTTATTTCAGTATCTTTGGAAAGACATAAAACGACATTGAGAAAATGGTCGCTTCGGAATTTCATATCTTCTACGAATAGTCTGGTTAGTGTGGCAATGTCTTCCATTAGTGCTCTTTTGTAGTAATCTCCTTGTGTTGCTTCGATAAGGCTCAGGTCTACTTGTCTGAAATATTGTTGGAGTGGACTTTCACCGTATTTTGATGTGCCCCAGTTTTTTATTTCTGTTTCCGCCATTTTTTCACTTCTTTTTTGATTTCGCTTAGTTCGTTTAGGCTTCCGTATCCAATAAAGTATATGAGCAGAATAAATGTTGCTTCAAAGCCCCATAAATCGAGCAACTGTAAATAAACTAAGTAAAAAATTGCAAGTCGTATTAGTGTTTTGAATCCTGTTTGTCTCCAATTTTTGAGTTTTTTTTCGTTTTCTTCACTGAATGAAATCGTGTGTCCGAGTATTTGTGTTTTAGACATTCTGAATCACAGGTTGGGTAATTTTGTATCTTGCATTTCAGGGGGGATTATTTCTTGACTGTGCACGATGTTGTATTTGATTGTCATGTTTGTGAAAATGTTCACCATGTCTAATTTTGCTCTGTCGAGTCCCATCATCAGGTCTGTGAGTGTTATTTTTCCTCGATTGTAGCTTTTGCTTGGAAAGTATCCTTGTTCTGCATCTCTTTGAACTATGTATTCGAGCATTGTTAATGGAACTTTGTATCCTTCTTTTACATCTACTCCTTGAAATATTTGTTCTAATTCATCTACATATTTTTGTTCTCCGAGGCGTTTTGCCATTATTCTTAGAATGTTCCAGAGGGATGTGTATGAGTTTTTCATTGATTTTCCCCCTGATATAAAATTTAGCCCCATTACATACATGGAATTGATTGTTTGTTCTTGGATTGTGTCTGCTGTTTGTTCTGGTTCTTCTCTTTTTTTAAAGTTTTGTATGAATTTTTTTATTTCTGGTTGTTCGATTTCTGGGTCTTCTTCTTCTTCCAATTAAACACCCACGTCTGCTTTTTTTTCTTCGTATTCTCTTATTTTTTGTTCATCTTTTTTGTTTGGTTCTTGAAGCATGTTTCTGCCGAGTTTGCTTTTTTTAATTACTTTTATTTTTATGTTGGGGTTGTCTTTCATGGCTTGTTGGTGTTCTTTGTGTTCTTTCTTTTTTTCTTTTGATTTCATATAATCTTTTTTACTTATAAATGTTCTCATACCATATGGTCTGCCTTGTTTTGGTGGATACCAAACCAAACACCCGCAGGAACAGAGTTCGCTGGTGTATTCGTCTGTTCTTTTCAGGGAGATTTCTTTTGAACATATATTGCAGATTACTTTTTGTTCTTCTGCTCTATCAAATAGACTCATTTTACATCCCCCTTATTGCTATCAGTTCTAATCCTTGTGAATGTGCTTTCATATGACAAGAATGGCACAACGCAATTAAATTTTCTGGTTTATTATTATTTTTATCAGAATCTATGTGGTGGGAATCTAACTTTCTTCCGTTTTCTTTTTCGCCACAAAGTCTGCATTTTAATTTGTCTCTTTTTCTTATTTCTCTTTTTAATTGATTGTTAAATTCCACACCATATTTCCCAAAAGATGCGCCGTCTTTCCATAAATGTGATTTTTTGCCAGACCTTTTTTGAATTAATTTTTTGGCTCGCTGTTCTCCATATACTTCTTGGTATGTTTTGTCTTTCAACCAGCTTTCGTTTCCTTTATTTTTTTGAGCGATTATTTCTTTCATTCTTTTTGCGGTTTTTACCCCGTAATATTCTTCATAGGTCATTCCTTTTCTGTCTGATTTTTGTTTTTTGCCTGTGTGTTTTTCAATCATTCTTTTTTTGAATTCTTCGTCATCCCACATCTTTTTGAAAACAATACTGCTTTTTTTCTTTAGTTCTGGGTTGTTTTTGTATCTTTTTTTATGGGATTCTGCTTGTTTCTTTTTTATTTTTTCAGCTTTTTCTTTTGAGTATATTTCTTCATATGTTTTGTTCTTTCTTTTTTTTGCTTGGTTTTCCCTAATGTTTTTGGCAATTTTTTCTTTTATTTCTTTTGCCCTTATTTTTCCATAATACTGGGCGTATGTTTTTCCTTTTTTTGCCATTTTTCATTCACCTTTTTTACATAAACAATATTATTAGCGTAATTAATGCTGTTGCGCCTGTTATTGCGCTGATTTGCTTTTTTTTGTGTTGCCAGTGGGCGTTAATATCTCGTTGTCTGTCTATTCCAACTTTTTTTTTTGATACTGGGTTTGCTATGTTTTGTATTTCCATTGGTTTGAATTCTGCGGTTTTGTCGTTATATTGCGGGTTGAGTGTTTCTGGGATTTGCTCCGCTCTTTGTTGTTTCATTTCTTGTTTTTGTGTTTGTTGTTTTTGTGCGAGGTCTCTCGCCACGCTTGAATATGCTGATTGGTAGTCTTTGTTTGCTATTCTTTTCATTACTTGTTTTTGTAGGTCTTGGTGTGGCTGTGGTTCTGGTTGTTGTGGATTATTTTGCTGTGGTTGTGGTTGGTATTGTGGATTTTGCGGTTGTTGTGGCTGAATTTGTGGTTGTGGGGGTTGATGTGGTTGATTTAATGGCGTTTGTTGAATCGGTTGTTGTTGATTGGGGTAGGGGTCGGAGAGCATTCTTTGGTCTTTTTTGTCTTTGTATTGCTTTAATGCAAGTATCCCTATTATCGCAATTATTACAAATATTACGAGGGTCGTTATGAGGGTGATGGTTTCCATTTCATTATCTCCTTTGCGTTTCTGGTTGTTGTGGCATGTAGTATGGTGATTGCATTCCTTGGGTTGGTGCTCTGGCTATTTCTTCGTTGCGGAGTCCCAGTATCTTGCTGTATAGTGGGTCGCTTGCGATTGACATTTGTGTGGTGTTGCTGATTAAGTCCAGATTATCTTGGTAAGTGTGCATTATTGCTTCCATTTCGCTTTGTCGCATTATGCGAACAGGTTGTTCTGCCCATTGTTTGCTTGGGTAGAAGTATTCTCCTGCTGGAACGAGAGATAAATCTTTGATGTAAATGTCTCCAATTATGTCTGAATGAAATTTTTTGTGGCATCTTACTAAAATTGGCGGTTTCATAAATCCTTGGTCGATGACGAATACTGTGTCTCCATCTTCTGATGTTAATTCTTCTCGCATTGGAATTTTATGATTGTGTTTGTCAGAGATTGGTTCTCCTTTTTCGTCTTTTAAAAATAGAATGTTTCCGTCTTCGTCTTTTCTTATTTGGCTAACGAGGTAGGGTAGGTGTGCGAGTCCTTTTATTTTTCCGATTAGTGCTCGGTTTTGTGTTCCTTCACCTCTTAACCATAATTGATGAACATTTGGTGGTTTCATTTGTTGGGCAACCATTACTAATTTTGTTCTGAAGTCTTCGGTGATTGAGAAGGGGTCTTCTCGCCCCATTTCACTGAATGCTTTCATTACGAAAATTATGAGTCCGAATCCGACAAGGACTTTGAATAGGGTAAGGATGAATCCGAATATGTTGCTGAAATCGATTCCGAATAATAGGGTTGTGACGATTAATCCTGCGCCTAAGACAAGCAGGATTTTTGGGACTAATCCCATTCCGCCTGCTCTTCCTTGTCCTTGTCCTTCTTGGGGTTGATTGACTGTTCTTCCGTATTCTGGGAGTGCTCTGTTTTTGTCCATTCAATCACCACTTCCCTTCTCCTCTGAGCCAGAGGAAAAATCCTGTTTGGATGATTGTGATGAGAATTAAAGAAACTATTATCAGTGGCAGTTCAACTTTTCTGTCGATTGTTTTGTTCATTTCTTCTATTTTTTCGTTTTGTTGTATGAATGTGGTGTTGAGGTCGTTTTTTTCCATTTTGTTATCGAGTTTGCCTTGTATGGATTGTAGTTTTGATTGGATTGAGGCTAATTGTTCTGTTACTTGTGTGTTGAGTTGGGTTGCTGGTGAGTCGGGAAGAGTGGGTGTTGAGGGGTCAATTATGTTGGGGGCAAAAACATTATTTAGAAGAAAAAGCATGATTAGGATTAGTATTATTTTTTTCTTCATTTTTTATCTCACCTTTTTTGGTGTATTTATTGCATATAGTATGTTTTTCCTGAATTTAAATGTTTCGTTCCCGTTATTTCTTATGATTTATGAAACTATTTCTGTATCTGCCATCTGAACCTGTCTTTCAGGTTAGGAGAAGATACGATGACAAAGAAATTCAAAGTAATAATGTCCCCGATGTTTAAGGACAAACTAAAAAAGATGAACAAGGCAGAAAAGAAAGAAGTATGTGAGGAAGATGGTGGCTTCTTTTGAACCTAAAGTTAGAAATGAAAGAAAAAAGGTGTTGTTGGCACGCATAGTGCCGACAGCAATTTAATGATATAATCGAAGCATTATTCCTATCAGGGGAAGAACTAAAGCTAAGAGGAATACTTCGGCACTGGTCATTGCGAGATGGATTCCTGCGAATCCGAAAGCGACATTGATTATTGAGCCGACTACTCCGAATCCTGTGGCGGATTCAATCCCGACATCTATTCCAAGCCCGCCGAGAAATATGCCTAATTTTAACCAGTCGGGTTGGCTGTTAATCCAAGCAATGCCACCGCCAAGTGCTCCGAGGATTGTTCCTATGGTGATGAAAGCCATTTATTTACCCTCTCTCGTTTCCTTGAAGATTTATTACTGTTTGTCCACCACTACTGCCCCCACCACCACTTCTGATTGCTCTGACAACAAAGGCGAGGACAAGAACAATTAATACGATGACTGCGAACCAGACTGCGTTGCCGAGCATCCATCCTGTGATTATAAAGGGAATTTCCATAATTTTTCCCACTGGGTTGTCAAAGAATCCGTCATCTGGGTGTCCATCTCCGTCAATATCGTTTGTTCCTGTTAGCCATTCCCAGACGTTTTTTTGTAGGTCTGCTGAGTCTTGTGATGCTCCTGTTTCAAATTTCACAAGGTATTTCATGGGCAAAACTACTTCTTGATTATCTTGTTGGTTGTTGTAAAGCATTCCGATTGACATATCAAAAGTCAGGTATTGTCCGAGATATTCTGTTTCTCCTGTTGTGTTTGCGTCTTCTGCTTCTTGGATTTTTTCCTGTGTTGGTTCTGCATGAACTACGAATCTGCTTGGAAGTGTTTTTGTTTCTACGATTTCTCCGTTTACCCATACATTCATTGTTGTTTTGTTGTCTGGAAGGGATATGTCATTTTCGCTTGCCCATTTGTAGAAGTTTCTTGGATTTATGTTTCCTTCGCTGTCATAGGAATATTTATTCACTATGTCTATTCCTTTAATTTCGTAGAAAAATATTTGGGCAACTTCATCTACGGGGATTGTTAAATTGCAGTCTGTGGTTAAACCGCTTGTTGGAGATATTCCGAAACCGATTATGTTTGTCAAATCTGTTACTCCTTCTCCAATCCAGTTTGCTACTGCGTCTCCGCCGATTGATTTTAGCCCATAGAGAAGCATGTCTCCTGAGTCTTCTATTGTTTCATCTATGTTTGCTGTGATTTGTTGTGCTGTGTATGCTCCGTCTGAGTGTGCGATGTCTTTCCAGTTGATTTTTGTTTTTATGAATTGTTGGAGTCCTTCATCATCTTCGTTGAAGTTGCTGTTTTGATTTGAGAGTGTTATTAGAAAGTTTTCTGGAACTGTGTCGTTTGAAGTATATAGAACTCCGCATAGAAGTGTTTGTTCAAGAGATTCCATTCCGTCTACGTCTTGGTTTTGGATTCTGACACATCCCCCACATTGGAGTTGTGGTGTGGTTGGGGCGTAGGCGTTGTTTATTGTTAGGAATACTTCGTCTGTGAAATAATATCCAAGATTTTCTAATGTCCAGCCTAAGTTGAATGTGAATGGTTTTTCTGCCCATGAGAGGTTTGTGGAATTGTAGTCATAATATTTTCCTGATTTGTCTTCGACTACGAATTTTACTCTGTAATGGTGTCCGTCTTGGAGTAATCCGCCGTTGTCTTCTGTGAGTAGTCCTTCAAAAAACCATGTGTTTACTTTTGTGTCTGGGTAGAATTTATAGTCTGTTGGTCTGAATTTGACGTTTTCAAATGCTATTTCTCCGTTTGTTGTTCCTGTGTCTGTGCAATCTGCTGTTGTTCCGCAGTCTCTTATTTCAATCCATGTGTCTACATCGTCTCCGAGGTAATCTCCTTGTGGATTTCTTAATTGTCCTAAGAGCCTGATTTCTTCCCAGTTTCTATATTCTGGGGTGTAGTCGCCTGCTCCGCCTCTGTGGTATGCTTCTACTGTTCTGAACAGCACCCATTTGTCTACGATTGTTGTTGTTCGCAGGCTTTTGTTTAAGAGAATGTTTTCATAGTCTGGGTAGCTGGTGTTGGTTATTACGTTTGCCCAGATGGTGTAATTATCTTCTGTGGTTGTTGCTTTTTCGTATACCCAGTCTGTTATGCCCCAATCAAATGTGCATTCATCTGCGTAGCAGGAGAAGTATTCGTCTTTGTAAAATGTGTCTCTTGCTTTGTATAGTGTGTTGTCTTGCAGGATTTCTTCTGCTGTGTGATTGGCAAGCAGGGATGTTTCAAATATTGTGATTTCTACTGCTTTGATGCTTTCTGTGTTTGTTGAGAGTAGTTCTGTTTTTCCTCTCGGATAGTTTCCTTTTCTATTTTCATAATTTCTTAATTTTATAAAAACATCCATTGGCATTGATGGAAATTGTCTCATATATATCCAGTCGCTTATTTGTTCATAGCATTTGTCGTCTCCGCAGAGTGTTGCGGTGATGAGTATTTTTGCTGGATTGTCTGTTCCTCGTAAGTCGATTAGGCTGTCAAGTATGTTGTTTATCAGGAATGTGTTTTCTGTTCCTGTGTTTACATCATATTCCCAGTGTTTGAGTTTATTGGAATCGGCGTATGCGTCTAAGTAAGCGTCTATTTCTAAGGTGGTTATTAGATTGTCTCTGTCGTATGCATATGTGTTGATGCGGAAATCCTCTCCTTCGATTATGTATTCGTATGCTCCGCTTGTGTGTAGCATGAACATGAGGTCGTCATCTGAGTCTGGTGAGCCATTATCGTATTTTTGTCCGCCTGCGTATGGGTCTATTCCTTCTGGTTCGTAGAGATAGTATGCTTCATTTGCATATGCGTTTGCGTCTGTTGTGTATTCAAAGTAGTATGTGTCTTTTCCATCGTAATCTATTGGGGTTGTCCAGTATATTTTTGCATCGAACCAGTTTACTAATCCGTCTTCTGGAATGTTTGAGCAGTAAATTGATACATCTCCGACTTTGCTTGTTTTTGATGGATTTGTATAAACTGAAAGGACAAGCGGTATTGATTGGTTGCAGTCTGTGAGTTTTCCGATTCTGATTGTGATTGCTTCCCAGTCCCCGTCTACTGTTGGCATTGTGATTGTTTGCCCATAGTTTTGGTCTACATGAATTATGAGTGGGTCGAAGTTTCCATCCATCGTGTTTACTGTTGTTCCGCTATAATTTGCTACGGGTAGTGTTGAGTTTCCGAGTGTTCTTTCTTCAAGTTTTGTTTTGAAGAATCCTCTTTGGCTTAATGAATAATCTTTCATGTATATAGTATAACCTGTTGAAAGGTTTTCTGTTTTGAATATGAGCCAGTCATCTTGGATTGGCACGCTGTATCTTTTTTTTGCTGTTGTGAGTTGTAAGGAGACAAATGTTTCTACCCCTGTTTCTTCATCTCTGTATCCTACTTTTAGTGTTGCTCCATTGGTGTCTGCGTATGCTGTGAACTGAAATTCATAGCTGTGGGGTTCTCCGCTTGTGAGGTCTGGTGTGGCAGTCAGGAATTTTGCCCAGATGTTTGTTGCTGGGCTTGCGGTGTATATGTCATATTTGTTGTATGTTGGTTCGTTTAGCAGTAGCCATTCTGATGTTCCTTCGAGTGATGTCCACGCCCTCATCGGGGTTCTGTAAACTATTTTGTAGTATTTTTTCGTGCCTGTTGAAATTATTGGCACTTCGTAAGTATATTTGTAGTATGAATTGGTTGAGTCCCAGATTTTTTGAATTGGATTGTCATAATCAGTTCCGTATGTTAATGAACTATCAAATATCCAGTCGCCTGCGCTGTATTGTGTTGGTGTTGCGGTGTAAATATAGTATTGTCTGCTGTCTTCGAGTGAATTAGTAATTGTGAAGTCTGTGTTTGTGAGTGATTGGTCGGAAACATTTTGCACGCTGAATATTAAATCTCCTGATGCTGAAGAAGGGGATAAATCCACATCATATAAATTTATTGTGTAATTTGTGTTTGAAATATTTTGTATTGCTAATTGGCTTGCAAGTGATTCGATTGTGAGTATGTCTCCTTGTTCACCATCGCTTAATATCAGATAGCTACAATTTACATCATATGTTTTATATATTTCAGAATAATATGGGCTTCTTGTGTATTCATAATATCCAGTGTCACTGTTGTATGGCATGCTGTGCTGTCCTTCGTCTTTTATTTGCACTACGCAAGTTGCACCACCAATTTCTTCCCCTAAATAATTGAAAGTGGCTTTTATTGTTATGGGCGAATTCATATCTGCTACAATATTTCTTGGGTGTAATTCTGCAAGATATTCGGTGCTCACTTCTAATTCTTGTATTTCGCTTCTATATGCAAAATAACTTGGTTCTGGTATTGGTCTTGGTGTTAATTCTGTGAACGATGAATATGTGTCAATCCAATAATAGTAGGTTTTTGGGATGCCATAAGCATAACTGTAATACCATTGGTTTGTGTCTGCATCAAACAGCATTGTATTTTCATTCACACAATTTTCTCCGTTTACATCGCAATTGAAATGAATAGTTGGATGATATACAGGATTTAAATGATTTAACTTTAATTCATAATCAAACATTTGTGCAGGATATTTTCTTATGTTGTCAATGTATAAGTTTATGTAATCTGGGGTTATTTCGGGGTCAAAAATTAATTGTAAGTCTTCACCACCGACATAAGTGAAACATTTTGTTCCTGTTGTCCCCCCATATATTTGTTCTGTTTTTTCCTGAACTATGCCAACATTGAACCAACGGTTGCTTGCATAATCGGCATTGTAATCAAAGCATATTTTGTCTCCTCTCTCTGCGTTTGTTATTGTATGTTCTAAACGACCTAAAAATGCAGTAGTTGATGAGCCTTTTGACCTTACCTTCATTCCCCAAGAGCCTTCTGAATCCCAATCGTTTGTCACTGTGAAATATACTCCATATTCAAATATACTCCAAAAACTTGCATCTCCATTTTCAAATCCCCCGTTTTGTGGATAAGGGTATGGTTCTGGTGCTCCCCATTGTGCTCCTTCTTTGTTTTTTATTTTTGCTTTTATTATAAACTGCTCGTTTTCTGCTACTGTTTCAGGTGCGTCAAATTCTGTAAAAATTTGTGATTCTTCAGTAAAGTTATCTAAAAATGTTTCAGTGTTGGTATAATTATATGTTGTATATATTGCTATCCTGCCATCGTTTCTTACTCTTCCACACAATCTTCCCCAATCTTCTTTTGTATATGGTGTAGCACTTATGGAGTCCCCTTCTTCATCCAACATTTTTATATTAGCAGGATATGGAAAATGTCTTGCATCTATGCAAACTATTTGTCCTGCTGTAAATTCTTTTTTAGGACTCAAGCATACTCCTTGACTACTACCAACATACCTGCCTCTTATTGACTTGTTCCCTTCAGTAGTTGCCCAGCCATCATAAAATGTAGAAGTCTGCTGAAGAGGATAACTGAGTGGCTGGTTCGTTTCACAAACGCCATCTAATTTTAAGTCCCATCCAACAACCCATTCATCTTCTTCAAATCCATAATTAGTAAATTCTTCTGCACCAATTCCTAATTGCTCAACTCTTATGTTGTCCACAAATATATTTATGTCTCCTACACCACTCCCTATAAACTCAATTGAATAGTCTCCTGAATGGATGGAATAACGACAATAAGTTGTCCAATCTGGGCGAATACTATCTGAAATAATAATACCAACACCTGCACGAATATAGGTAGTTGCAACAGCCAAGCCACTACTTTCCCCCTTAATATCCGCACAAACTTTTTCATATGGTGAATACTGTTGTCCTGAAGTGTGGATTATTACCAAATGGTTATAATCCGAGGTTGTTCTGTGGTCATAAAATTTCAGGCTTTTGCTTCCATGACTTGCTTCTTCTGTTGTTATTTCATAGCCACAATCATCACAATCGCTCCAATTAAAATCCCAGTTGTCCATATCATCTTCAAACGAGCCATTGGGTAATAATTCATATGCAGACGCTCCGCTAACTAAAAACAGAAAACAGATTGCAAGGATTATTTTTTTCATCATATTTTTTCCAACTCCGCTTTTTTTTTGGGAAGGGGGAAATTTTATCTGCCTCATTTTTTGAGACTAATTATCTTTCCCTTATATTAGAACTTTCTCCCGAAATTCCATCCACCGATGCTCTAATTCGCACTCAAAATATTTCTGCTGTAATAAGCATAATTTACTTACGAGTGTTACGGAAAACAGTGAACAGTGAGACGATTACTCCGCCTACAATTCCGAGGATAAGCCCAATCGCTACGAGCTGTCCAAGATTGCTGGACTGTGCTTCAACACCACCAATGACACCATCGAAGACATCATGTCAATTACAAACAAGAAGCACAATTGATGTTGTGCTTATTCAAACTTGCAATCATAAACATGCCTGAGATACCATTGAAAAGCCCGTCAAGATTTAGGTCTGCCATATTGATTACACCCCCATCACCTACTTTTTACATCACATCCTTCACCACTTAGTTCCTCAGATTGTAATGCCTTTGGTGAGCGTAATTTGGTAAATTGGTTAATTTTTGTTTCGAGTTTGTTTTTATTTTTTAATTCGTGTTCCCAAATTATTAATGTTGAATAGCCCTTTTTTTTAAAATAATTAATTTTATTTTTTTCTTCTTGTTTTTTTGGTCTTCCTGTCATTTTTTTGCTATGCCAGTAATCCCCATATAACTCGATTATTTTTCCCTCGCCATTTACATTAATAAAATCTGGACATTTGTGTCCCACATACTCTGGGTTTTTACCACCACCAACATATTTCCATTCTTTAGGAAAGTTTTTCTGAAGAATTTTATTTAATTCTTTTTCTGGTTTTGTTGGAGTTCTATTTTGCGCTATTGCACACATTTTTTGGTATTCTTTTGTTAAATCTCTTTTCTTTAATTCTTCTACGGCTTTTTTGTAATTAGGATGTGAAAGTGTTTTTGCAATAGATTCTTTTGTTGGATTCAATATAAAAAAATCAGGGTTTTCATTCACATATTTTTTCATGTTTTTTGATTGCTCTTCACGTCTTTCTTTTCCTTTAAGTGAAGCATAAAATCTTTTCATATCTTTTGAATGTAATGGTCGCTTTACTCCTGTGTGTGTTTTGCGTGCTTTGTTTCTCGTTTCTAAATTGAGCATAGGATTATTTTTTTCCATAAACCTTGAGTGTTCTTTCGCATTCTCCCATATGTTTTTTGAGTAGCCCTTTGCTCTTGCTTGTCCAAATGTCATTTGTGAAAGTTTCATTGTTTTAATTCCCTTCCTTGCCAAGCTATGTCTCGCACTTTCCCTGTGCCACCCTTTTCCTTTGTCTGTCGTCATTTTTTCACTGTTCCATTACTGTATTACTCTTATTTATATTATATGTAAGGTTATATTTAAGCATTTCATTTGCCCCCAAAACCTCTTAAAACACGCAATAGCCATATGATTATCACGACTATGATTGCTCCCATTATTACGAAGGTGATTAGTTCTCCGATTCCACCTGCTTGGGGTGCGATTACATCGTTTGTGAAAACATCGAATACGTTGAATGTGTTTGAGATGGCATCCCAGTATTGGCTGAAGTTTGCGTCTTGCATTTAGTATCTCCCCTGTTTTGCGTATGATAAGATTGTGAGAATTAAAATAACGATGAGGAAGAATCCACCGCCTATGAGCAGGATTGGGATTACGTTTTCTGGGTTGGTTAGTGATTCAAATTCCCAGAGTAGTCCCCAGTATAGTGTTTCTCTGTTTTCTACTGTGAAGTTTGCTGTTTTTTGTGTTGTGTTGCAGATTGTTTTTGCTGTGTATGTTTGGCTTCTTTTCATTCTTGGTTCTTCTACTTTTAGTTGGAAGTAGAAGTTTCCGAGTTGGTCTGTTCTTTGACTGCTTGCTCGGTATATTGTTATGTCGCTGTCATCCACGATGTAGAGGTCGCAGACTTGGTTGTTGGAGTTGTTTAAGTCGTCTATGTATGTTCCGCTTATTGTGAGCATTTTGTTGATGTTAATTTGTGGTGGAACTTCGTAGTTTCCTATGTAGCTGGCGTTTGCTATTCCTGTTAAGAGAAATATTGCCAGTAGTGTTAGAATTATTTTGTCAGTATCCATTGTTGTAACCTCTTTTTCGGAATACAGTCCACCACAATACCAGTATTATTAACGCTATCAGCACTATTAATGCTATTGGCAGGTTGTCAAAGTCGAATAATGAGACAAGCATTGTTGGTGTTGTTGCTTCTTCTGGCGATTCATACATCATTGCGTTTATGTCTGCGCCTTCAGCGTATATGCTGTCGTAGTTTGTGTAAACATTATTTCCATCACTGTATGCAACGTAAACAAAATAGTGTCCTTCGCCGTATGCTGTGCATCCGATTGTTGGTTGTCCGCCCATGTCAAAGTCTGTTTTTGTCGTGTTGTATATTTCCCAGCTACTCCAATTTGATGTGTCACAACTGAATGCCATGTATTGTGTTGGCATGGGTGCATCCATTGTTAGGTTTACGGTTAAGCTGTTTGTTATTGTGTCTCCGTCATTTATCAGGATGTTGTAGTCTGGTGAGTAGTGTCCTTCTGTTCCTGTTGCTGTTGTTATTTGTCCTATTGCGTCTACGCATTTTGCATATATTGTGTAGTCGCCTTGTTGCGTTAGATAACTGCTTATTTCTAATGATGCGTTGTCATCTATTGTGAGGTTGAAGTTTGGCAGGGTGTGTGTGTTTGCTCCTGTGATTATTGCATATGCGTAGTTCATGTCGGCATCTATGCAGTCAAACATGAACCATATTTCACCCACGCCGTTCCAGAACTGTGGGATTAAATTGGTATTTGTTATTGTTGGTGGCTCGTTTCCGACTGTTGCTGTTATGCAAACTACTCCGTTTCCGCCTGTGCATGAAGTGCTTATGAGGAAGCTGTCTTCTGCTGTCCAATCACTGCAATTTGTATGGTTTGCGTCTTCGCAGGCTATTACTTTCCAGTAGTATGTGTTTGTTGCGCTTACACTTAGGTTGTTGTGGTAGCTGTTTGTTGTGTTTGTGTCTAAAATATTATTTGCACCGCTTGTTGTTCCGACTCTTATGTTGAAGTGAAAGGCATCGGATTCTGGGTCTGTTGTGTTATCCCAGTCTAAGTTTACTGTGGATACGTTGTTTTGGTCTGGTTCTGGTGTTAAATTGAAATTGTTTGGTGGGTTGTTTCCAAAAGAGTATTCATATTCTATTTCTATTTCGTCAAGTGTTGGGGATACAATATTGCTATCTGTATGTAAATATGCTCTAAACTTTACTTCTCTTGGCGAGCCAACTGAAAAGGTTGTTATGTTTGAGTTTATGTCTGAAACGGTGTTTGCTTGTGAATATGTATCACTCGCACTTGTCCAGATTGCTCCGTTCCACCACTGGTATGTTGAACCATTGTCGTCTGTTAATTGGTATTTAATTTCTGTTCCTACTGGTTTTGTTGCTGTTTCTATAAAGTTGGTTAGTTGTGTTATTCTATTTGTGTCTGTTAAGGAATATCTTGCTGTGATTGTTGGGTTGGCTGTTGAATAAGTTGCATTAAGGGGTGTTTCTATTCCCACACCAGTATTGTATCTAAAAGAAACTTCTGGTAGAGATAATTCTTCTTCATAAATTACTACTTCATCTATTGAGCCGTTAAAAAAATCAGTTGAATTTTGATAACTGCCAATTTGAAGATTTACGCTGGTTTGGATTGTTCCTGTTAAACTATTATTTAATATTGTTAGTGGCTTATCTACTCCATCAACATAGATATGGACTCCTGATGCAAGAGAAGTTCCGTCATATGTTGCAACAACATGATGATAATTTCCATCTGCAAAAGAGGAGTCTATTGTTTCAACCATTAGAACATCGGGGTTCTGATAATCTAACCCAAAGTTAATTTTCCCATCTATAAAATTAAGCCACCAACCACGCCAAACAGGCAGTTTGCGAATTTTAGATATTATCATATTTGAACCAATTGTAGTGCTTTTAACCCAAGATTCCAAACTAAATTCGTCTGTTCTTTCAAAATTAGCAATATTACTGCAATTTACATATTCATCTGTCCCATCAAACTGTAAATTGTTATTTAATTTTCCTGAAACCCAATCTGCATCTTCCATATTTACTGTTGTGCAATGTCTTGCATTTCCGCTTGTGTCTGGCACATTTGTTCCTGAGCTTTCGTTTAAATTCCAATGAGCATAGTCTTCTCCTACTCCCAGTAAAAAGGCGTTTCCATCAACTGTTATTAAAGAGCCGTAGTTGTAATTGGTGGGTTGTGTGAAAGCCCAGCTATTGTTATTGTAGTATGGGTATATTTCATTATCTGTGCCGTTATACCAGAAGTGAAAGTCCCATTTACCTGATGTGAATAAGGGCACTTCGTAAAAATATTTTAGGTTTCCTGTTTCGTTTGGTTTTATGCATTCTTGTGTTGTTAGTTTTTCCCATGCTTGCCATTCTCCGTTTTCGTCTGCGTAGTTTTTGTAGAAATACATTTGTTGGTTTGTCACGTTTGGGTCGAATGTTCCGTAAATGTCTAATGAGTTAAAGCAGAAGTTGCTGTCTGTGCTATTTACTATGTCTATGTTGTGTTTGCATAGTCCGTCTTGACAGTTTTCTGTTTCTGGGTCAATCGTTATTTCAACATCTACGTCTGTTAGTTCTATTGTTGTGGTTTCAAATCCAATTTTTCCTTTGTCTTTTTTCTTTTTTGTTCCTTTTATTTCTATTTCTAATATTCCTTCGTCTGCTGTTGCGTCAAAGGATGTTTTCTTAAATTTTATGCAGGAACTTGAGTCTGATTTTAAAGACACAGTGTCTAATTTTTTTATGTCGTTTTTCATGTCTTTACTTATTTCTGGAAAATAGTTTGCTTTTATGCTGTTTGCACAATCCTTCTGCGCATTCCCGCTTTGTTTAAAGCAATTTATTAAAGCATTTTTTACTTCTTGGTTGTTCCATTGCCAGTGTATTTTGTAGTTTAGGCTGTCTATTTTTTCTACTGTGAAATCAAGATATTTTGTTGTGTAGTCTTTGCTTGTGATTTTCAGGCTTTCTTCTTGTATAATTATTCCGACTGTGTTTCCTTTTTTGAATGTTTCGGCATAGCTTCCGCTAATGCAAATGAGCAGTATGCTCATTATTGCCATTATTTTAATTATTTTTGTCGTATTGGTCATATGCTGGTTGTCCTGTTGGTTGTGTTGTTGGTTTTTTGTTTATCATAAACCATGCGCCCACCAACACAAGGGATAGAATAAATAATGCCAGTCCTATTAACATCATGTCTCCGCCTTCAATATTTATGTTTATTAATCCTGCTATCATGTTTTTGTTTTCTGGTTTTGGGCATTCTTCTCCTTTTGTTATTACTGTGCCGTCTGGGCAGTCTTTTCTTATTACCCAGAATGGTATTTCTCCATGATTTTTTTCTGTTCCGATTGTCGTGTGGATGAAGGCGGATGTTGTGTATATCATTTTTGTTCCCCCGCCTTGCGGTGGAAGTTTTTTTGCGGTTGCTTTTATTTTGTAGTTTCCGCTTTCTACTTTCGGTGTTAGGGTTATGAGCACTTGTTTTGTTTCTCCGTCACTTAGTTCAAATAATTGTGGTTCTATTGTGTAATCGAAGAGTTCTTCTACGTTTGTTTCTGGGATGTCTTGTAATTCTATTTCTACGGAATATTCTCCTGTGTCACATATTCTTCCGTCTGCGCTGGTGTTGTATATTAATAGACTGAAGTATCCTTCTTCGCCTTCTGTCATTTTTGCATCTTTCCAGTTTGCGTTGTTGCTCATTGTTATGCAGGCTAAAGAAAATGCAGTGTTAGCTATCAGTAGGATGGCTATTATCATTGCCATTTTTCCTATGATTTTTTTATCCATATTTTTTTCAACTCCTTTTTTTTTAAAATAATTGTGCTCTTTTTTTTATGGAGAAAAAGAGCAAAAACCTTTTTCCCCCTTTAGTTAGGCTTCTATGCTTGCGTATGTGAATGTTCCGCTATAGTCACCTACTGGCTGGTCTGCTGGTATGTCGAGCCAGTTGTATGTGTTGTATATTTCGCTTGTGCTGGTCTCTACTGTTCCTCTTGTCCAGTTTGTTTGCTGGTCGTCTGCTCCGACTGTGTATGCGACTGCTGAACCCACAGTGTCAGATGTATACCATTTCAGTTCCCCTACTGCTATGGTGTCCAAAGCAACATTAGTCAATTCTGTTGCTGTTACACTCACGTTTGCGTCAGTGTTTCCGTTGTGTGTTGTTTCTATGGATGCTGGACTCTGTGCGTTGTCGTTTGTGTTTGCGTTTCCACTGAATGTTACTGCTGACTGGTCTTGTGTTGTTCCATAAGTTGCGTTTATGGTCAGTGAACCTGCACTTTCGTTGCTGTCACTTGCTGATGCTGAGTCTTCTGCATAGACATAGACATCTGCTGAACCCAATAGGAATTTAGTTTTCCAGTCGCCTGTATCTACTTGTAGACAATAGACATCTCCTGCTTGGTCGCATCCGTCTCTTGTTCCTGTGGTTACATTTGCGAGAGTGATTGCATCCCAATCTGATATTCCGCCGTTGGTGTCCCCACCCGTATAGAATTCAAGGAGTATGGATTCTGTGTTAAGGTCTCCTGCTCCATTCGGGTCAGTGATTGTGACTTGCACTGTGAACTGTGTTGCGGGTGAGATTGTCTTTGTGTATGCGCATGTTCCGTCACAGATTTGTATTTCTCCGACTGTTGGCACTTCGTTACCAACTGTCGCAGTAATATCAACTGCGGAGTATCCGACTGTCATCAGCATTGCAGTGAAAAGCAATACTATGATTGTTCGCTTCATTTCATTTCACCCCCTTTTGTGTCAATTACCCTTAAAAGTTGGATAAACATTTTATGCGCCCCCACTGTTTATTGTTATTGTGCTGTTGTAGTCGCCTGCTGGTTTTTCTGCGGGAACATTGAGCCACCAGTAAATTTTTTGGATTGGAATTGTTGGGTCTGTTCCTCTTGTCCAGTTGGTTTGTATGTCTTGTGCTGTTCCGTCACATTGTGTTCCTGTCGCATATGTATTTTCTATATTGTGTCTTTGATTTGCTTTGTCTATTGTGTTTACTCCGCTTGTGAAATCTACACAATTGGCATCCATGTTTAAGTCTATATTTCCGTTGTGTGTTATGTTTATGTAAGCGTTTCCTTTGTTGGTTAGCAGGATATTTTGTGTTGTGTTGGTGAGAACAGAATATGTTGCGGTTGTGCTGTCGATTGTGATTCCTGTTGTTTCGTTTACTGTTAAGTTGTTTGTGCTTTCGTTGCTGTCGTTTGCTCCTGTGTTATAGTCTATGTAAACATGTATGTCTGCTCCGCCTGCGTTAAATTTGGTTGTCCAATCGGTGCTTTCTATTGTTAAACAGTAATTGTTGGCGTCTGCTGTGCATCCATTTGCGTTTTCTCTTGTTGGGTTGTTTAGAACTATTGCATCCCAGTCTGGTGTTCCGCCGTTGGTGTCTGCGGTTGTGTATAGTTCTAATTTTATTGAATTTAAATTTAGGTCTTCGTCTGCGTCTGTTATTTTTACTTTTACTGAGAATTCGGTTGCTGGGCTTATGCTTTTTGTGTATGCGCATGTTCCGTTGCAGATTTGTATTTCTCCGACTACTGGCGGTGTTGCTGGCGGTGTTGGTGATTCTTCTCCACCAAGAGTGAAAGAAGTTGGAATTTGTTCAATATTATAATCTTTAATATCATCAAAATATACTTGTTCTGCTGTGTCATTTCCTGCCCTTCCCAGATATATGTATTTTATTCCTGAAAAAGCACTTATGTCTACATTTGTAATTTCTGCCAGTTTTATTGTTACTGTGCTGTTCCAGAATTCAAAGTCTGCTGTGTTGCCTGTCCAGTCAAAAATTGTTTTTAACAAATACCATGTATCATTTAAGGGAACTACTGTGGTGTCTATATCTTCTGGCTCATTTCCTGAAACATATGCTTGAAATGTGCCTTGTGAGATGTATGGAAATACTTGAGCTATTGTTGTTGACATATACCTTGATGAACCCGCTTTTGATATATTTGTGCAGTATGTAAATACGCTTATTTCATCTGGGTTTATTTCACTTGCCAGTGTTGCTTTAAAATAGGGTTGTGTGTCTGTTCCATTATCTACTTTTAGTGCGTATGTTCCGTCATGTTTTATTGTGCTTTGAACTTCGCTGTCTGCTATTGTGTTTGCATTGTTTGGTATCCAAGTTGGATTATTTGTATAGTCCCCATCTTCAAATGTATCATTAAAAATACCTAAGTTAAACTCGTTTGTCTTAGCAGGACAAGCACTATTATTTGAGTAAAGATAATATTTTGTGTTATAAGTTCCAGCAGTAAGTGCAACATCAAGTTTGAAAGAAACATTCCCATCAGCACTTGTTGAATTACCCATAATGTTTACATCCAATTCTGTGTTAGTATCAGCATTCACAACTCTCACATCAGACAAGTCAGCACATTGAGAATTAATTGCACTTAAATCAATATCTCCAACCTTTATAATTGTCCCAGCGTTATAATCAATGCCAGTAGTAATTTGCAAAGCATACTTTGAATCCCAATCCGAATCCCACCACGGGTCTAATTTTATTACTTTTGTGCAGGTGTCGTTTAGAATACAGTTCCAAGTTGTCCCTGTCCATAGCCATAAGTCCCATTTTTTTGTGTTGTCCAAATCGGCGGGTGTGTATTCTATTCTGAAGATTTCGCAGTCGTGGGCTTTGAGTATTTTTCCGTTTGTGTAGGGGTAAATGTGTTTTCCGTTGTGTTCTGCGTGGTTGGTTGTGAATAGGGAAGTCACGTCTTGCCAGCTTTCAGGTATTGTTGTGTTTACATCAAAATAGACTGTTTTAATTGAAAGATTGTATTCTTTGAATGCTCTGTCCCAGACAATTATATTAAAGTCGTCATCTGGGTTTCCTGATGTGTTGTTGTCATTTGTGTAAAAGCAGGTTAATTGGTGTGGATTCCTTTCTGTTGGAAAAGCATTCATAAGATAGTTGTAATCATAATCACAGACATATGATGATGTTTCCCATTGCCAACTTGGGGGGTGGTAATATTCTGCTTTTCCGCTTGCTAATGCATAGTTAAAAATAAATGCCAAAAACACTTCGTGATTACTGTCTGTTTTGTTGCATAGTTCAAATTCTTGATGATAGTCATTGTTTACTGGGCTGGATGCTGTGTGTGGTGTAACAGTCAAGGAAAAGGTAGCGTCTTCTTCTATTACAGAATCTCCTTGGATAGTCCATGCAAAGGCGGTGGGGGCTAATAAAATTAGTAAAGCAGTGAGTATAAATAAGTGTCTCATTTAACAGCCCATTCCTATTTCCAGATTGTTTAGTATTTTATTTGTTTTTATCTATCTGGGCTTTTTTATCCATATCTCTTCTTATATTATAAGTAAAGGTTGTATTTAATCCTTTCGATGAATGCACCATATTCCTTTCTTTTTGTTGGGTGTTTACAGTATTATGCATCTTTTGTCGCATTTTTTGGCAGGATTTTTTTTATTTTCTGTTTCTTTGTTATTGATTCCTTTTTCTTTTTTGGGGTTGTTTGTTGCAATGGTTTTTTCAGTTTTGCCTGATTTTGACCATTTGGTTGGGAAACGGAAAAATAGATTTTTTCATTTTGCGGGGGTTGGAATATTATTTAGTTTGCCTTTGATTTTTTTTGGAATGGAATTTGTGTTGCTTGGTTTTTCTGCATTTCTTTTGCATTTGTTGTGTGATTTTTTGTATCACAAGGTTTTAAAAAAAGTATAATTGTCTATGATTAATCAAAAAAACTTTTCCAATTTTTCGATGGTCTCTTCATTGGATAAATTATCTTCTTGCCATAAAACAATGGTGCGATAACCAAATTTAGTAAAGTGTTTTTTTCTTTCTTTTTCGTATGATTCTGGACTTTCCCATCCACAATATGCTTTGTGGCTTTTACTTGCCACTTCAACAATACATTTGTCTCGTTCTCTAATAAAATCAGGATTTTTTCCACCAATTTGCACACGATTCCTATAATCTCCAACAAAATCAAATCCCAATTTTTTTAAAAGGGGAATGTGTTTTTTCTCTAATTTTGTTAGGTGATAACCCCTTCTGTTCCTTTCAAGACACCGCAAAGCCGATGCTTGTCTCCTTTCAGGAGTAAATCCATTTCTCAAATTCTGTCTGGTTTCTTCAGAAGGATTAGTTTTTGATTTGCTCACTTTCTTTTTAGTTTCTTCTGAAAGGGTTTTTCCAGTGTTTATTTTGCTCAGTTTCTTTTTAGTTTCTTCGGAATGGCGTTTTCCTGTCTTTACTATACTCATTTTCTTTTTAGTTTCTTCGGAATGTTTTTTGCCATAAAAATTATTATTTTTTCCTGAAGCATCAACATGGTTTTGTCTCATTTTTCTTCTGGATTCGGCAGAATGATTTTTTCCCCACAGTGGGTGGTTTTTCCCGCTTTGTGCTATGCTCATTTTTCTTCTGGTTTCTTCTGAATGATTTTTTCCTTTCCAATAGTGTCCATAAATATATCTGTTTCCTTCTTTGGCAAGTTTTCCGCATCCGCATTCGCATTTTTGTCTCATAAGTATAGCCCCTTGTGTAAGTAGAGTGATTGCTATTTTACTTTTTTGACTTCGATATAGTCGCCTTTTTCAATGCCTTCCCCTAAAGGAATGGTGATTAGCAACTGGTTTGTGGTCTGGTTTTTCCAGACTTTTCTTATTATCTTCATAATAGTATATACTATTATTGTCCTTTTAAACATATTGTTTGAGTATTTCACCCATATTTGCATTTTTTCTCATCAGGCATCACGTTTCAAATAGAGGATAATTATTCTCTGTTTGTTGTTGTAGTGCGTATCCGTAGCAAAAGTTTCCGCAATTGTTATCGACTTCTTCACACCATTTTTTGAGGTCGTTCCAAATTTCGTCTTTTTTGATGGTTTCTCGACCTATCCAGAATCCTACAAGCCCAGATACGCAGATTAATATGATGAAGGACATCGCTATCAGGATTTTTGTTTCGTTCTCCATTTTTCAACACTCATTTTTGTTGTTGTTCGGTGAGAACTTTTTTGAAATCTTTGCCTGTTTTTTTGGTGTATAATTTTTGAAGTTCGCCGATTGGGATTTCACTCATTAGAAGGCTTATTGCGGAAAGCCCTGTGATTTCTCTTTTGAGTTGTTCGGTCACTCTTACTTTGATTGTTTTTCCTCGCTTCTCGTTGTGTATTCTTTGAAATACTTCTTCCAGTTCCATTTAATCACCCTTTTTTTAATCTTAGTATGAATTTGGCTGTTCCATATCCAAACCACAAAATTGTGAGGGATGAAATTACCTGCCCCATTAACATTCCTTTGTCTGCTATTGCTATGAAAAAGGACATTACTAAAAAAGAAATGCTTAGTATTATTAGTGTTTCTTGAAAAGTGATTTTGAAGATTTCATCCATATTCGTTGCCCCCTTGTGAACTACCATAACCTAACAATATATTGAATTATAATTGCACAATGTTGTGTTCAAATCTACAAGTCCTTGTCTGACTTCTGTTGGATTGTAGATGTTGAAATCTGAATTGATTAATTGATTTAGGTCAAATATCAGGTTTGTTGAATCGTTGTAATCTTGTTGCAGGGCTATGTGGTTTGTGTTCAGCCCCTCGTATAAAATGTTTAAATCGATTTTTTGTCGGATTGCTGTTTTTGTTTCGCCTTCCCAGAATTGGACATCGGTTTCGCATTTGTTCAGGTATGTTTCTTTTTCTTGGATTGTTGTATTGAAATCAAATGCTGTGCGCATCCAGTTTTCGTCATAGCAAAATAACAAGTTGAAATGTTCGATATTGTCATCGAGGTATTCTTGGAGTTGTTCTTTTTCATTGAAATATTTTCCTTTTGTTTGCAGGCAGACTGTTAGTCCTGCGTCTGTTTCGTTAAAGTCTTCTGTCAGGTTTGTCAGGGCTGTGTTTAGGTCTGTAATGTTGTTGTCTAATTTTCTTTTTTCGCTGTTGCAGGTGGATAGCAAATTGTTTGTGTTTCCGAGGCTTTTGTTTAGGGTGGTTATTTTTGTTTCTTGGGTTTTGCAGGGGTCTTCGACTGGTTTGTCTGTGTTGTCTTGGTCGTCTGCTGGCGTAAATATGCTGTCAAAGAGGGGGATTCCTATTAGTATCCATCCGATTAAAAGAACTATTGCAATTACTGCCAATATTTTTGGTTGTTTTATTTTTTCAATTAGTGGTTGGGGTTGGGTGTAAATAGAATTTGGTTGTGGTTGTGATTGATATTGGGGTTGCTGTGGTTGTGGCTGTTGGTAGTTTTGCTGTGGCTGTGGATTATTGGGGTTGTTGTCTTTCATTTTTTATCTCACCTTTTTGGTGTATTTATTGCATATAATATGTTTTTTCTGAATTTAAATGTTTCTTTTTTTAGGATTGGGGGTGGGGTGCGTTTGAATGCACCCACCCAAGGGCGATAAACGATGGTTTGTTGAAAACCATTGTTAATCGTATTTAGTATGTCTTTTTTCTATTTAAATTTATCTTTGTCAGTATTTCATTTTTTTTCTGAAAATGTCTTGTTTGATTCCTCTTTTTTCTATGACTTGTGGGTCTGTGGGTATA
>Ga0307928_10000249_pt1 | contig 38892 bp, 33 predicted proteins | sample AceLakmetagen232_FD_201815 | JGI IMG/M metagenome (GOLD analysis project Ga0307928, IMG submission 201815) | Saline water microbial communities from Ace Lake, Antarctica - #232 | ecosystem: Environmental > Aquatic > Non-marine Saline and Alkaline > Saline | place: Antarctica: Ace Lake...
ATAGAAGTTTTCTGGGCCTCGTTAAGCTCCCCCCTGCCGCCCTTCCGGTCGGCCTACGGCCTCCCTCCAGGGCGGCAGGGGGGGACCCAGGGGGTAAACCATGTACCAGTGTGTTCCCGGCGGCCACCATATTTGCGCTGTATAAGAAATACAATAAAGGTTATTATTTCCGCTTGCCCTATATCTGGCGACGGCTGGGAAAAAGTTTGCGCGCCGGCCGCCTGCTCAGCGACATCAAAGGGGCTTTAACTCTCGTGGCATCGTGAGCAATTGAAAGCGCAGATCGACAAGCCGGTTCCCCGTAACCAGCCCGGAGGTAGAATCCTCTTTTTAAACCCGCCGAGCGATCAGAAATTGTACCGGGGAATGGTCTGCAACTGGCTCTCCAAGGCCAAGTATGTCTGGAAGCCTTTTGACTTCATTCTGCTCAGCGCCTGGGTGCCTGAAGACGTAGAAGCCATTTACATAGACAGTTTTATCCATCAAGCCAGCTTGACCGACATCCTGGAGTTCATAGAACGGCACCGGATCACCGCTCTGGTAATGTCGATGTCTTCCATCGTCTGGCGGAACGATCTGGCGATATTGCAGAATATCCGGCGTCGTTTCCCCCGGCTGAGAATAGCGGTTCTGGGCGATATATTTCAGGAAATCGAATTCGCCAGGCAGGTTTTACCCCTGGAGGTCACCGTCATCCGGCATCCTTTCGATCCCGCCCTGGGCGAATATTTTGCGGATGGCCGATCGGAGAGTCTGTCACTGCTTCAGAGCCTGGAAGAGGGTGCCGCCGAGCTCCCGCCGATAGAGATACGATCCCCGGTTGATCTGCCCCTGCCCCGGCAGCAGGTCTTCCTCAATCCTCATCAGCGCTCGCCTTTTGATAAATATCGCGCGTCCACCATCGTCAATACCAACTGGAGTTGTCCTTTCGAATGTTCCTACTGTTCCTACTCCTCTCCTTACCTACCCTTCGCCTATCGGAATCCCGAAAGCGTGCTCCGGGAGCTGGCCTCTCTGAAGGAGTTGAAGGTCAGGGAGATATTTTTCGGGGATGCCACTTTTGGGATGCCCCAAGCCAGCGGGTGGGAGATCTTGCAAGGGATTGAAGAGAGGGGATTGAAATTCAGCTGGCACTGTTACCTGAGACCGAAAAATGTTTCCGACGAGTTCCTGGCCCTGATGGCGCGCTCCGGCTGCCACACGGTAATCATCGGGGTGGAGAGCAGCCACCCTGAGATGCTGGCCCGTTTCAACCGCCGGATCAACACCCTGGAAATCGACGGTTTTGTCCGGAGCTGCCACCGGCTGGGGATGGCAGTCTGCGGGGATTTCATTCTCGGCTTGAACGACTCCCCCGACGACTGGAAACTGCTGACCGATTTCGCCATCGGCCTTAAACTGGATTACGCCTCTTTTAACATCTACATCCCGATGCTCGGTTCCCGGGAACGGAAACAGGCCATCAAAGAAGGTCGGCTGGAGAGAGGAGCGTGGGGATATGATACCACCGGCGCGCGGAAGAGTATGGTAAGACATTCGGAAAATCGGTTAAGATGCGTTCGCCGTTTTTTCGGCCGCCCCGGTTACTGGTTAAAACGCCTGGTCAAGATTCGCACCTTCGGGGAGGTCGTCATCAAGCTGGAGGAGTTTATTCATCTTTATCTGATAAATCGGTAAGATAGATATTCCGGTCAGCCAGGTACCCTGGCGAAGATTAAACCCGAATTAGCCAGAGCGCCCTGTTTTCTATCTATCGGTTAAGAATAAGCTATGGTTCCTGACGACGGTAAATTCTCTCCATCCCGGTTTCGATGATCCCGACTGCCTGTAACGAGACGGAGAAGAAATGGGAATCCTTAGAGGTGGTAAATGGTGAGAAGTCAGCAGTTAGCGGTTCACGGTGGAATCTTGGTGCTGCTTACCACTTACAGTTTACTGCTTACTCAAATTATTAATACCGTTCAAAAGTTGATGCCTGAGTGCACAGTGGCGCTCTGAACCCAGATTTTGAGGTTCCCTTCGATCCCCAACTTTTTAAGCCAGTATTTCTTCCAGAGTTCTGGGCTGTACTGCTTGATCATAATCATCTTCGAGAAGTTCGTGGCGACTTTGTCGGACCAACCCCAGGCGATTCTCTTAAGCCGTCGGTCCACCGGACACGCAAAAGCGCGCCGGTGACCTGTTGACCTGTCCCCCAAAAACCGGTCCAGGTTTTATGTTAGGATTTAGGGCTGGACCACAACCTAAAAGGGAGGTCAGAGTTGACTATGGAAGATCCGGCGACGTCACGGTGACCCGATAGAATAATCAAATCAGATCGAGGATAAGGGATGGTTCTCCAGGAAACGGGGGGACCGTCCCTATATGTGACCTTGTACGTCTTTTACTATAAGGCACGGACCGGCCTGCCCTTACTCGCGCTCCTGGCGGTCTTTTCCATCCTTGCCCTAAGAATCAATTTTATTCTCCCGGTGCCGAAGCTCTTCTTCCTGATCCACTTGCCGACCTTTGATCTTTTCCGAAAATGGATTCACTTCTTTCCCCTGGTCAACTTCTCCCTCTCCGCCCTAGCCGCGGTCGGTTTCGCCGCCGTCCTCCGTTTCTGCCAGGGGCGATCGACCGGGATCTTTTGCCTGCTGGTATCGGTCCCCCTCTTCCTCCAGGTTGCCGACCTGACCGCATACGACCGGAAATACGTTTCCGAGTTTCGGGATAACACACGGCCGACAAACATGGAAAAAAACTTTTTCAACCGGACTGACTATGCCGGTGTCCACTGGTTCTAGTATAAAAACCGCCACCGACTCTACCACACCTGTCCTGAAGCTATTCCGACCGGGGCCTACCTCACTACCAATATAATCGCCGTGGACGGGGGGGAGGAAGAAGAACTGGAGAAGATCTGCTCAATCCTCACTATGGGATCAGGTCAAATCGTGATCAATACGCCGATTGAGGGAATGATTCAGGCGTGGAAAAAGATTGAAAATATGCCCTGTCCCGCAATGGTAAACTCCCGAGGACTTAAAGTCCGGGTGACCGCGCCGGGGGCGGCGCTGCTGGTGACACCCCTTAATTATGATCTGGGGGCACGGGCTTTTCTTGATGATGAAGAATTTCCGTTGATCAGGGTTAACGGTGCCCTGAGCGGAACAATTATAAAGAAAGGAACTCATCGGGTTACTTTTAAAGTGCCCTGGGACATCTATTGGCCACTGGTCTGGATTCAATGGTGCTTCTATCTCTTTTTAACTATCTTCTTTATTAAATCCGCTCGCCGGCAAAATCATTAGGACGACTATTGTAAGTAACCCCAAACCTAAGTAAATGAAACCCTCTTTTACCGCGGCCGGACGGAAAACCCACTCAACCAGATGGTTTCCTTTGGACAGCCATACACCCCGTTGAATATAATTAACCGGTACAACCGGCTTCTTCTCTCCATCCACCTTCACCTCCCATCCGGGATAAAAAACATCGGTAGTAATCAACATCCCCAGAGTTTTTACTTTAACATTGATATCCATTCGGTTAGGATTCGAGAACCAAACCCGGCTGATCTTATTATTGCCCTGCAGATTATCAAAATGTTTTATCCCCCAGTCTTCACTACCGGGATTGAATGATCTATAATCAGTAACCTGTAAGCGATTCCCCTCTCCAGTCTCGAGCGGCAAGGATCGTTGAATGGAGAGCGGCAAATGCTTTCTATCTTCCAAAAATGCACCCGCTCTCAGATCACCATTGATTAGTTCATATCTGGCCTGAGCCGGGGAACAGAGTATTATCCGGTTCTGGAGATAAACCCGGGGAATGGTAAAACGTAATCGATAATCATACAACTCACCGGGTAGTTTGTTATTGGGAAGTTCGGTCATCGCCGCATACTGCTCCGGCAGGAGATCGGGTTCTTCCAGCACCATATGCCTCACACTCATGTTCGGAAAAAAACGAGCACCCGGTTTTTCAATGATAAGTTCATACGGATACCCTTCGGTGACTTCGGTCAGGGCATCCCGCAGCCGGGGGGCGAGCGGCTTGGAACAGTAGCCCATCAAATATTCACCCCCGTGAAGGGCCGCCATGTGATCAACCATACTGTTATAGAAAGTAGTTCTTTCCGGCCCGGTTCGGGGCGCGGGGAGATTGGTGAGGAAAGGATAATCACTCTGCCGGTAGAGCGCGGTATCCCGGGGGGACCGGTAACGGGTATCTCCTATATCGGGGCATCGGAAGGCAAGAAAATAGGTCATCGAAAAACCGATCAACACGGATTCAAGAGCCGCAGCGGCGATAATGATCTTCCCGCGCCAACTCCGGCCGACAAGAAAGATCAATACCGCGGTACCTCCCAGGACCCACGCCAGGTATAGCCCGGGACTGGCGATCAGCCAGGTCCGATGATTCGCCCAGACGCGCTGTAATACCAGCAGCCCATGACTCCCCGTTCTGTTCATCTGCCAGGCAGCTCCTATGAAAGTTAAAACCATCAGGGAGGCCAACAGGCATCGGGAGAGAGACCTTCGGTTATCCAGAAGCGCCTGGCTTGAGATACCCGCCAGCAGAGCAATCCCCAGATGCTCCATGATCCTCCATCTGACCGCGTAGGGCAGCCCAAAAACAGGGATTAGCCGGACCAACCCCCGGTAAAGAGGGGAATATCTCCCAGTAACCAATAATAACGAAAACACGAAAAGGGAGAGACCCGCCCACCACCAAACCCTTCTGGTCTCATCCGTTTTGTCCGGAGCGCTTCTATAATTATAATGGTTCCGCCAGAAAACCACCGAACCTAGAAAGCAGAGCAGAAGCAGCCAGTATCCTCCCGTGAGATTGCCCTCCACATGCCAGTATGAATGTATCTCCGGCAAACCCAAATCAACGGAGGACCCGGCAGTCACGGTCCCAAAAAGATCGGGGACCAGAAGGGTGATCAGGAAACTCCAGGGAGTACTCGACTCGGAGGAAGCGGCCCGGGAAAAACTGACCATGGTTGAATCCCGATAAATGGCGATCGACTCCTTCATGGACGCCCAATAAGGCCCGGAGAGGAGAAGACCCAGGATAAATATAACCACCCCGGCGACAAGAAGTCTTCTTGCTTTTACCGGAGACCGGTGCAGGAAAAAGAAAGCGGAGACCAAACCGATTGTCAAAGCCACCGTCAACAAGCTAAAGATAGCGCGCACATCAGTCCCGCACGGTCCGATGAAGGCCAGTGAGAAGGCCGCTATAATGCCCATCAGCTTATTGCCGTCCCGGGCATACGCGACAATACCCCAGAGAGCCAGGGGGATCCACACAAAAGAATAGATGGTCTGGGGGTCGCTGCTGTTGCCGGTGTAACTTGCTCCGAAGGCATAGACAATGGCAGCAAGGGCGGCCGCCGGGGTCTGGAGTCGAACAGCTTTATACGCAAACCCATACGCGGCCAAAAGACAGATCAGCCATTGCGCGGCCAGGGGGATTTTGATCAGCCAGGCGTAACTCGAGTCTATGTTGTCAAGATCGGCAAGGAAATAAAATGGGTATAGCGGCCAATACCAAATCCTGGTGTTAGGGATAAAGTTAATCCTTCCCCCCGCAAAGACGTGGGGGTCCCAGAGGGGGAAAGCGCCTTTCTGAACACTGCGGGCGTTGTTGTAAAGACGGGGTAAAACTTCGTAATAATCGTCGAAAAAGGTACCCAGCCAGCCGGCCAGCATCGGCAGCAGGAAAACCGCGAGTACAAAGACCAACCCCAGTGGGATCAGGATCTCCGGCTTGAAATAACGGCGCGTTGGTTTTATTGTCTTAACAAATTCCCTCATCTATACTATCGTATCCATCCGTGATATTATGAAAATCGAGTATCTCTGTCAAATACCGGGACGATAAAAACGACAGGATTTCGATCTGCAGAACATTGATGATCACGCCCAGAGTTCATTAGAAATTACCTTGAATGATGGCCATCACCAATGCATTATAAAACAGGCATAGCCAATAGAGCTATTAAAAAAAGTGGGAGCTGGTTCTCGGCACAGGAGAACTCTATTGTTTAGTCTTCGCATTATATTTCTGGGGATAGGACTGTTCCTGGTCGCCTTTGCAAGCCATATTGCGGTCTGGCGGATCGTAAAGCCGAGCAAACAGATGCTCTGGCTAACGATTGTGTTCATCGTTTTACCGATCGGCGGTTGGCTGATTTTTTCTGCCGTCGCGGGGCCGCACTCCGAAGACGGGGCGGGATGGACCGCCACTCCTTTAGACACCTTCCTGATACTGTTGCTGAATCTATTACTCTCCGCGGCATATATTATGTCTTATCCCCCCATCCAGGCGGGATGCCCATCACTAAAAATCATTTTAGCGGTGAACGATTCCCGAGCAGAGGGGATGACGGCGGAGGCCATTCACCGGATTTTCTCGGAAGACATCCTGGTCTCGGAACGACTCGAGGACATGGTTAATGACGGACTGATCTTTGTAAAAAGAGACATAGCTGGTGATGATCTGGTCTCTTTGAAAAATGAAACCATAGTTATTTCCTGGAAAGGTTATCTGATCGCTCAAATGTTCGCGCTCTACCGACGAATCCTGAACCTGCCTCTTGGAAAGGGCTGACCATGCAAGCAGAACCATCTCTCTATTTCGCTCTGGTAACTGTTCTGGCTTTATTGATTCCTTTTACAATGCACTTGTTTTTTCTGCGGGGGTGTGGCCTATTCAGGGAGACTGAATTGCTCCAAAAAGGCGTGTTCTTCAGCGTGCTCTTCGGGTTGCTGCCCCTGGCGGCATTATGTTACTTCTGGGCAACAAGGGTTGGATCAAACAGCACCACAGGGGTAATCGTATCCATGTTATACCTGCTTCTGGTCTATATTCTGGCCGGTTACGTGTATTTCCATTTTTTCAACATGAGTGAAACCGCCCGGAGGGTTCGCCTCCTGATTGAAAGCTCGAAAACAGGGACCTTGAAAAAGAATGATCTGCCACGTTTGTATCCCCACCAGGATATCATCTCAATCCGGATAGAGCGTCTGACGGCTTTAGGCGAACTGCGCTTATCGGGTGATCGGTACGTACTTGGGAATAAAGCCTTGCTGCTCCCGGCAAAACTCATTTTTACCCTGCGCCATATCCTTTTTCCTAATGCGGACTTTTAGCCTGGATTATTCAGTAAAATAAAAAATCACCTGAATAATCCAGGTTACCGACTGCCTCGGTCCTTCCAGAACATTCGGATCGCATCCAGCAAGCTCAACCCCCTTTCTCTTTCATATCTGAAGAATATTCCCGTTCTGTTCAACAACCGGAAAAACGGCCGGCACCGAATGCGGATGAGTTTTTCGAACGTCTTATATAGCTTCGGGTAAGCGACGCACCAGTAGGTACATCTTTCACGTTTCCCAGGACCTCGATCCCCGGGACTTCAAAAACGGAACGGGAAAAAAACAACTGCGGCAGCATATCGAAATCCCGGGGCTTATCGAGCCAACCAAGTTCAAGAGCAACTTTTTCGATTCCTGTCCCCGGCTGAGGCATCAGCATGGAATGAAGTGCCCAGTTCAATGTTGAACCGTATCGTCTGGAGGGCGTCTTCCGCCGTCTCGCCGGGGATGCCAAACATATTCGACGTTTGCAGCCGGATTTTGTTCTTCCTCAGGTATCCCGCAGCTCGCCGCAATTCTTCTCTTTGTTTGTGCACTGGTTCGAGATTGTCAATCTGGCAATTACAGACATGGCCATACCTCTTGAGATATCCAGCCATTGACATGATTCCGAAATAGGGAAACGCTTGTTTCTGTATAAACAAAACATTCATTGAAAATTTCCGGGAATTCCGAAGCGGCTATTTGCTATTCAAAACGCTTGTCTTTGTAAAAAGACCGTATAATCCGGGTAACATAGGTAATCTGCTCATCGGATAAATGCTGGTGGATCGGCAGGGAGATGATCCGATCCGCCTGAGCTTCAGCAACCGGGAAATCACCCTTCTCATAGCCGTACTTTTTCGCCGCCTCCATCAGATGGATCGGGATTGGATAGTGAATTTTGGTCTCCACTCCTTTCTCTTTGAGAAAGGAAATTAACTTATTTCTATCCTTCACCTGAACAACATAGGTATGAAATGACTGCCGGACACCGTCTCTCCGGGGGGGAATTTTCACCCATCTATCTAAGTCCGCTAAACCTTCATCGTAGAGAACAGCATTACGGTTTCGTTTCTCCGTCACTTCGCCAATTGTCTGTATCTGGAGATTCGCCACGGCCGCTTTAATAGAATCAAGACGGCAGTTGTATGCAAAGAATCGAGCCTCATTCCGATTCTTCAGGCCATGATTTCTATAGAGCAGTAACTGCTGGTAGTAATCATCCGAATCGGTGGTAATCACTCCTCCGTCACCACAGGTATTGAGATTCTTCAGGGGATGGAGACTGAAGGCGGAAAGGTCTCCGAATGAACCGACTTTCTTCCCGTTGATGGAAGCGTCGACCGCCTGGGCAGCGTCCGCGACCACGAAGAGATCATGTTTCTTCGCAATGGCGCCGATCTCGTCTATCCGAGCAGGGTTGCCGGTCAGGTGGACGGGGACGATGGCCCTCGTCTTTTCATTGATCGCTTCTTCAATTTTATCTATATCGATGTTGTAATCCTCGGCTACATCGACTAACCGAGGGAAGGCTCCGGTCTGGATGATCGCACCAACCGTGGCCAGAAATGAGTTGGGGACGGTAATAACCTCATCCCCTGACCCGATTCCCAGCACCTTGAGGGCTAAAAAGAGCGCGTCGGTCCCGGAACTGATGCCAATGGCGTGCTTTACTCCACAGAGTTCAGCAAAGTTTTGCTCAAACTCCTCAACCGCCGGACCAAGCACAAACTGCCCACTGTCCAGAATTTCTTGGACAACTCGCCTGATCCTACGGTTCCCTTTAAATTGAGCTGGAAGATCCAGATATTTTATTTTCATTGCATAAAAAAAGTTAGGACAAGATTAACGCCGATAAATCTGGACGGAGCAGGATTTACAAGATGTTATTCTCCTTCATAAAAATTTATAGGCCTATCCGGTTGACTCCCGTAAGCGCAACATGTAGTATATGCGCATGGAAGATTATCCAAAGGCTATTCTTGAATTCGAGCAGCGTTTCACTACCGAACAAGCATGTCACGACTATCTGTTCCAACTTCGTTGGCCGGATGGTTTTTGCTGTCCCCGATGTCATTGTCGAAAAGCTTGGCATACTCGGAGGGGACTTTATCGTTGTGAACATTGTGATTTTCAGGTATCTGTTATCGCGGGGACGATCTTTCAAAGTACTCGTAAGCCTTTGAGATTGTGGTTTCGGGCAATATGGTATATCACCAATCAAAAGAACGGCGTTAGCGCGCTGGGCTTGCAACGGACTTTGGGGTTGAGCCGGTATGAAACAGTTTGGACATGGCTTCATAAGCTTAGAGCTGCTATGGTAAGACCTGACCGCGATCGTCTTTCGGGCATTGTAGAAGTTGATGAAACGTATATTGGGGGCGTTCGGTCCGGAAAACGTGGTCGGGGTGCAGCGGGTAAGGCATTGGTTGTTATCGCCGTTGAAGACAAAGGTAATAGGCTGGGGCGTATTCGACTTCGACGTGTAGTGGATGCGTCGGCTAAGAGTCTCACGCCTGCAGTGCAAGAAATGGTAGAACCTGGCAGTGTAGTGCGCACCGATGATTGGAATGGATATCTGAAATTGCCGACAGAAGGATATAAGCGCAAGATTATCCGACAGGAGGCTGCCGTTGGGGATAACTTGCTGCCTTTGGTCAACCGAGTTGCTTCCTTGCTCAAGCGTTGGTTGCAGGGAACACATCATGGAGCTGTTCATCCGTCACACCTCGACTATTATTTGGACGAATTCACTTTTCGCTTCAATCGAAGAACATCCCGATCTCGCGGGAAACTCTTTTATCATTTGGTACAACAGGCCGTTGCCGTTGACCCAATCACAGCAAAGGATATTCGCGGTGGCCCGGTTCTTTCATGAACTGCAATAAATCGCAGTTACGGGAGTCAACCCGATAGGCCTAAAAATTTATTTAAAGAATTAATACACTCACTGATCTGGAACTCGACTTATGAATAAATCGGGTTAACTCATCTTTGAAACAGTTCCACCGGAGTCCTGAAGTTGTTGATAATTTCTTTGAAATCACTTCGAAAGTTATAGCTTTTTATTGGCGGAATATTTTCATTCCCCTTAGAATTACGCATCTCGGAGAAGAAAGACGGAGTCCAATGCAACGGCGGAGCATTTTCCTGTCCCCGGTAATACCATTCTAACCAGAGAACAGGGTCCTCGTCGAGTCCCGCCGGGAACACCCGTTTCCAGCCCAGAGAGTGCCTGACCCTGAGAGCCTCACACACCTGCCTGAACTCCTGAACGCGCGCGGGGGCTTCTTTCTGGAGAAATTTGACAGCTTTTTCTTCAAAGTATGCGGCAGTATCAGGCTGATTGTACTCCAAAAAATATGCAACATAATCCAAAGAAGTAATAAAATATTCGCCGATATGATATCTACAATTATACACAAACCAGCCTTCCGGTTGTGATTGCGAGATACTGTGATAGAACTTTTTCCCTCTTTCACCTGCGCCGGCTAAAAATATCAAGGTAATTGCAGAAAAAATGCCGAGAACTGTCGCAATCAGGGGCAGGGCTTTTTTCCGTGAAATCGTTTTGTAAAGCGCCACAATGAGGAGAAATATCGGGATAAGAAAAGGAAGAAACAGCCAGATAACTCTTTGCTTGGGCAGAAAGCAAAATCTGACCACTTTTGGAAAAAATGCTCTGGCATGACCGGATACAAATACCAACATTTCCGGCAAAGTGTTTACCTTGAGAAATCCTACTGATCCATCGTTCAGATCCCATCCGTTACCATATATAAAATAAATCAGCACCGCCCAGAAAACACATCCGATTCCGATAATCAGCAATATCCAGAAAAACTTCCTCTTACCATCCAGCAGCCGGGCCAAAAAAAGCATGAAACAGGGCATCGCCATTAACATCGGGCGCTGACCTCCTACCGCAAGCCAGAATGGGAATACGGTGCATACGGCAATGGCTGATAAGATAATTCCGAAAAGAAGATGATTAATACCCGGATTCGCCCGAAATTTGATCATATAACCAATTATGGCTAAAAATAGTACCGGCCAGAAGGTGAATAATCCGTTCCTGGGACCAAAGAGCATACGCGGCATTTCGGCCAAAAGCCTGGGGTCAATCAGGATACTATACGTATTTCCCCAGCTTCCATACAAGATCACTTGAATTAAAAAGATCGAGACTAAGAAGCATCCTGCTGACAAAGACAATATCAATCCGTGCAGCATTATCTTCTGCCATCGTTCTCCGGAGCGGATTTCCAGAATAATTCCATACGCGGGCAACAAAGCCCAGACAATAAATTCATTCCTGACAAATACGCCAAAACCCCAGATAAATCCCATTAAAAGCCAGGACAGACACTTCCGCCGATCCGCGAAGTGATATACATAAAGAAGGAGCGCTGCCAGAAAAGCCGTTGGGAGATTGGTCTGGGCCGGCCATCGCGCCACAAATATCAAAATTGGACCACCTAACGCGCATAAAGCTACCGCGGTACCTGCAGCTCTCGGAGAGTAATAAATCCTTGCTACCCTATATGCCAGCAGGCAAGTCCAGAAGCCTAATATCCAGGCAATAAAGCCCTCCCATATGCTTTGATGATAAAACAAAGATTGACACTGGGCCGGCCACATCGGGAAAAAGGATGAAAGGTAACGCGAAACAGGAGCCATAATTCTCGGCGGGATAAAAAAAACCGCGCCGCCGATAGACTGAAAAATAGGATGATGGAATGTTGGGGAAACTTCCCTGGGGTGGCCACTTACAAAAGAGCCCAAAATATTCAAATGTCCATCTTCAATAATTTTTTCTGCTACTTTCCGATAAATCCCACAGTCTGGGCCACCACCTCTGTCAGAATAAATAACTAAAGGAATAAGCCATAAGAATATGAGGAACTTATGATATTTCATGGTCAGCTCGATTGAATTTTCAAAATTATTCTCAATGAGAGAGATTTAGCCAGCCTCATATTTTACTAAGAAGAGCACCTTATTGATTGCATTCTCTGCAACAGTCATTGCAAGCCCCGATAAACCCCGATTAAAACTTCGGGGCGGAGGCGGGATGGACTGCGCAAAGCAATCTCTTAATCTCCAATTGATTAAGATTACTTCGTCACTTCGTTCCCCGCAATGACACGCAATCTATTTAATGCGCTCCTTAATAACTTTGTCTGCGATAAAAGGATTGCACGCATTTAATCACATAATCAAGCTGATCTTCTGAGAGGTGCTGGTGGACGGGGAGGGTGATCAGCGTCTGGCACTGAGCTTCGGTGCGGGAGAGATCCGTCCGGCCGAAGGGCGGTTCCTCCGCCAGCGTTGCCTGCTGGAGGTGCATCGGGATCGGATAATGGATCTTTGCCTCGATCTCTCTATCAATCAGATACTGAAGCAACTCATCCCTTTCTTCCGCCAGGACCATGTACATGTGATAGACATGGCGCGCTTCCAGGCGACGCGGTGGAACAGTGATGTATTCAAAAAGCTCCGGAGAAGCAAACGCTTCGTCATATCGTTTCGCATTCGCTATTCGCCGGTCGGTAATCTCGTCGATCATTGGATAGAGATAATTCCCTACTATCGCCTGGATGGTATCGAGGCGGGCGTTGCAACCAAAGATCTCCACCTCGTCCCGCGTTTTCAGCCCATGGTTTCTCAAGAGTAGAATTTTTTTGTAGATATCCTCCGACTCAGTAACGATAAAGCCGCCGTCTCCCCATACATTAAGATTCTTGAGTGGATGAACGCTAAAGGCTCCCCCACTCCCAAAGGTCCCGGCGTGTTTCCCATTCAGTCTGGCGCTAATCGCGCAGCAGGCATCTTCAATCACCGGGAGGTTATGCTCCTCCGCGATCGCCATGATCTCTTCCATGTGGGCTGGACTCCCCGAGTAATGGACCGGCATGATCGCCTTGGTCTTCTCAGTAATCGCTTCCTCAATTAATCCGGGATCCATGGTAAAATCAGCAAGGGCATCAATGAAATAAGGCCGGGCGCCGATGGCGACTATCGAACCGATGGTGGCGACAAAGGTCTGGGAGACGGTGATTACCTCATCCCCCCACCCCACCCCCACCGCCTTCAAAAGCATTGAGAGAGCTATAGTCCCGGAAGCCGTTCCTAATACATATTTCGCGCCGGTGTAACGGGCCATGTTTTTTTCGAACTCTTCCAGTTCTGGCCCGAAGGTAAATTCACAACGAGTAAGCTGATCCCGAAATGCCTGCAATATCGGTTCCGGGTCCTTAAACTGCTCTTTGAGATAAGAATATGGCACTTTCATCTTTTTCTTCCACCTGATATGCTATGCTGGTGTGTTAGATTCTTGGTTTTTTCTATCATTTTCCATATTATATTACTTGTGTGATCTAATAATTACCATTTTTAAATATTAATATGAAGCGGATTCACTGGATATGGCTACTTATTTTCTTAGGCGGCATATTTCTGCTGGAAGTTAACAGTATCCGGCATAAGACCTTTACCGCCGACGAGGAGGACCATTACGGTTACGGCTGGAACATATTGATGCTCAACGCTGATAGCCGGATAGAGGGTAACGGCACTCTCATGCCGTTTAACAGCATGAATGCCCTCCCTCGATTAATTGGACGGCACCTATCTACGGGCAGACTTCATGATTTCCTGACAGATATGATGACGGGGAGATTAATAACCATGCTCTTCTCTCTCCTGCTGGCATTTTATGTCTTTAAATGGTCAATGGAGCTATACGGAATACACGCTGGCTATTTCAGCCTCCTGCTTTTCGCTTTCTCCCCCAATATTATCGCCCATTCTCGCCTGATCACCAATGATATATTCGCAACCTGTCTGATGACTATCTCCCTCTACTATTTCTGGCGGTTCATTACCTGGGGAGGATGGAAGAGGGCGGCGGTGGCGGCAACTCTGGTAGGGATAAGCCAGGTGGCTAAATACAGTTGCGTGGGCCTCTACCCAATGATGGTTGGCATAATTATGGTGCGGTATGGTCCCGATCTGGTCACGGAACTCAGGGAAAAAGATATCAAGAGTTTAACCCGGATAGCTAGTGTATTTCTAAAATACGCGCTCTTCTTCGCGGCGGTGAGCCTTCTGATCATCAATGCGGGCTTCCTCTTCAACCGCACCTTTACTCCCCTGGAGGATTACACTTTCGAGAGTAACTTCTGGCAGAATATCCAATCTCAAGCCGGAGTACTGGCCCGGATCCCCCTGCCCCTTCCTGTTCCCTACCTGGAGGGACCTGACTCCCGTCAGTGGGAGTCGGAGACCGGCGAACATGGGAACGCCTATCTCTTCGGGGAGACCCGTAACCCCGGCTGCTTTACCGGGTACTACTTCTGGGCGTATTTATACAAAGTACCGATTGCTATTCAGTTGTTTCTTCTACTCTCAATCTTCGTTTATATTATTAATTTTAGAAAATATAACTTCTCGAGAAATGAAGCTTTTCTCTGGATTCCCATTATCCTCTTCTCGGTTTATATAAACTTCTTTCCCGGCATTCAGTCAGGCCTCCGTTATTCCCTTCCGATATTTCCACTCTTGCTGATCTTTACCGGCAGTCTGCTGAAAAACTGGTTGGATTTCAGATTACTCTCTAAACTCGGCATTTCAGTCCTTGCCATCTATCTGATTGTTTCCGTCCTATCTTATTTCCCTCACTATCTCAGTTATTTTAATGAATTGGTCTGGGACCGGAGACAGGCTTATAAGATTTTATCCGATTCAAATCTGAGATGGGGACAGAATAGATGGTACTTACGGCAATACCTGGATAGTCATCCCGAGGCTATATTATTCCCGAGAGGCCCCCGAGCGGGCAGATTGGTTGTCGGGGCGGGTAGATTAGTGGGGATCTTCCACCCGGAAGAATACCGCTGGTTACGGGATAATTTTGAGCCGGTTGACCATGTGGCCTATTCTTTCCTGGTTTACGAGATTTCTCAGGAAGAATTAGATACGATCCCCAGAGATAAAAAGGGGCTGAAGAAATAAGGTTTATTCCCCCAGTTTTAACTCGGCCAGAGAAAGAAAATTCTCCCCCCTGCCCGTGTAACCATCATATATCATCAGCTTGTAAAATCGATATGGCCGGTCATTATCGAAAGTCCACTCCTGCCAGTCGCCGGAACGGGGAAGTTCATCCTGAACTATTGAGGTGATGGCCTCCCAGTTTTGTCCGTCATTGCTTCCAAAGAGTTCCGCGTTACGGAAGAACTCCTCCGGATGGCCACGGCGGGGAAAAGCTTTCAGAGTTCTGATAATCCGGCTCTTGTCTCTTCCAAAGTCCCTGATTATCCAGGCCGGCTTACCGAATTCAACATTGGATATTCTCCAGAATGTTATCGGCCGATCATCCATCAGCCGCGTTCCGCCGGCAACGGTAGAATATTCCGAAGACACCCTCAGAGGGATATCCAATGAAGAGCCCCACTCCCACTCGCTGATAAGCAATTTTTTTATATACGGTGAAACTTCACTTTCATCATTAATCAGGAAAGTAAAAAAATTATCTCCGGCGGCAGTCTTCACCTCCGCAACTTTATTCAACACTCCTTCTTTACTTTTTAGATCGGCAATAACTTCAAAATCCCGGGCGGAATATCTATCTCGTGAAGAAGGAAACGGATATAAGAATAATATTCCCCCTTCTCCAAGCGGCATCTTGGTGGCGGTATTTTGTAGTAAGCTAGGATATATAAACCTATTGGAAATATCCGGGTCGATATATTGCTTGTCATAGTATGGATTCCCCCAGATTAAATCTCTCATTGGTATCTCATCAATAAGAATAAAATCCGCTTTTCGCCCCTGGCTGTTGATAATCTCCGCAATTTCTTTTAACTGCTTCCCGGAATAGGAATACTCGGGCTTCGCGACTTGAAAAAAGAACTCATAGAGATCAATTCCTCCAACCCCAGCTAAAAAGACAAGAGAACAACAAGTAAATCGTTTCAGGCCGCGGGGAGTGGCAATCCGCCGGGAGATCAGGCGATAACTTAACCAGAGACCAACCGCGACCAGAAGATAGATCGGGTTCAGGGCCAGAATAAATCTCCGGGGCGACAGTTCCGTCGAGAGGATCGGGCCAAGAAAGAAAAATCCAAACCAGAGCAGTAAAAATATAGTAGCCGGTCTCCTCCTCCAGAGACAGATTGCCAGGCCGAGAAAGAAAAACGGGGTGTAGGCAAGATTAAATAGCCGGCTGCGGCAATCTTCTAAAAATCCCGAGAACTGCTCGGTGAACGGCCTTCGGCCCAGTTGAAGAAGGTAGCCCGCAACCATTTCAGTATTATCAGTCAACCGTTCCGCCAGCCGGGATAACGGGGGAGAGTACATGAGGAACTCCCCGTCGGCTTCCAAGGCGTACTTTAAATCAAAAGATATATCACCCAGGACCTGATCCACGACTACAATGAGGGCTATAATAATAACCGAATAAAGCAACAGCTGTCGCCAATATCTCCTCACGCACAGAAGAGCAAACACGACAAGGACACCGATTATCAGCTTCCCCGGCAGATAGAGGGAGAGTGTCAACAGCCCGAACAGTGCTGAAAGCGCAACTTTGATTGCCCATCTCTTATTTCTTAAGCTCAATACAAAGAAATAGGCAGCTATTATCACAATCGTATTTGTAAACGGGATAAATCCAATCGCCCGCATGCTTTCGAGATAAATGGGAGACGTAACCAGAAGAAAAAGAAACAGAAAGGCAACCTGGCGACAGAACAATATCATCGCCAGTTTAAACAGGAAGAAGAGTGCAATAACTGTTGAACAGACCGATACCGCGCGCAGACAGGCGAAACGATACGGGATTAACAGATAAAACAGCTTCACCGCAAGAACATATACAAGAGATTCCGTCGAGTGGATCCCATTGCCCGATGTATAGCGCATCGCAGGGTTAACTCTTAGCTCCATCGTTAACAAACCATCTACCCGGGAATAAACGTAGAAGTAGCAGTTCTTAACCGGATACAGGTCGGCTAAAATGGAACAGGCGACGAACGAAACGATCAATACAGCTACCAACCATTTTTGAGGGGGAGTAAGCCGGGGGGCGATATCACCCGGAGCATCCCGGCCGATTTCTTCTCGATTATCTTCTGGCGATGCCATTTTAAAACAATGGATTTTGCGGGGATGCCCGCATCCCCGATATGGATATTGCTTCGATCGGCCCTGCATTATCCTGTAATACTGTCTCGAAAGCAAACAAGAAATCGGCGCATCGTATATGGATTCGCTCGATTGTCACACTTTGTGTCCCAAGCCACGCCACGATGTCGAGGGTCTTCAGATTTCACTGGTAATCCCACCAACAACGTTCCGCGCCTTTCCCCTTGAACTTCCACACCCCAGCCAGTAATATGATCCTCATGAGAAAAAAGAAGCAGCCATGTCAGACCAATATCAACGGTGTGCGCCGATCCCGTCAGAAGATCGATTTCTTTATCTATAATTATTGGTTCTCCTCCATTCTGTATGGATAAATCCGATGTATAGGTCATTGAGGGGAGTGTTTACCCCGAAAACCTTTGTGGCAGAGTGACGAAGCAATCTGGCTCCATGGGTCATCCTGAATGAAGTGAAGGATCTTTATAGATCCCTTGTTTCACTCGGGACGATGCTCTGCATCAGATTGCTTCTCCGCCAGAGGCGGATCGCAATGACGATTAATGACGTTGCTTTTTCAACCCACACCAAATAGAGAAGAGAACCATATTATCGAATGTTGCTTGACCCTCACTATCCTTTTCAACTTCTCAGGCGACTTTCCGGGTCCATATAACGGGGACCCGATCGGACCGAATCAATATGGACCTGATACTGATAAATCCTTATCCCGAGAGGGCAAAAGGCATAAACGAAGGCACGATCGAGCCCCCCCTCGGCCTGGCCTATCTGGCGGCGGCGGCCCGCGACCGCGGCTACAGTACGGATTTGATAGATGCCAATGTCTTAAAGATCAGGTCGGGCGCACTGCGCGATTATGTCTTGTCGGTCAATCCCGTCGTGGTGGGGATCTCTACCAACATTGTCACCCACCCGGCCGGGGCGGAGTTGGTCGCCACCCTCCAGGCGGCCGGATTTGACGGCCTAGTGATACTGGGCGGCCCTCTGCCCTCGGCACTACCGGAGTACTGCCTTGACTCGACGGCGGTCGACGCGATTGTGGTTGGCGAAGGGGAGGAAACACTATTGGAGGTCATGTCCAACGTCTCAGCCGGACGGCAAGAGCCTTTCCGAGGGGTGCGGGGTTGCTTCTGGCGAAACCTGGAAGGTGGCAGCGTTCTTGAGACGCCGCGGCCCCAAGTCGAGAACCTGGATTTATTGCCCATCCCCGCCTGGGATCTTCTGCCGCCGTTCTCATATTACAAGTCCCGTGCCCGGCGCCGGCCGATCGGCGCAGTCATCTGCAGTCGGGGATGCCCTTATCAATGCACCTACTGCAATAAAAGTGTCTTTGGCAATACTTACCGGTATTATTCCGTTGAGCGGGCGCTCAAAGAAGTTAGGATGCTTGTTGATGGTTTCAAGATACGCCAACTCGATATCCTCGACGACAACCTGACGCTAAATCTTGATTGGGCCAAGGAGCTTTTCCGGGGATTGATCCCTTTCGGCCTGGCCATCAACCTCCAGAATGGAATCCGTGCCGACCTCTGTGATGAAGAGTTGTTAGATCTGATGAAAGCGGCGGGGGTCTTCAAGATATCGCTGGGTGTGGAGAGCGGCTCCCCCGAAGTCCAACTCCGGATAAAGAAAAAACTGATTCTTGACAAAGTCCTCCAGACGACGCGTTGGGCGAGGAATCGGGGGATGGTTGTTTACGGCAACTTTATTCTGGGGCTGCCCTATGATTCAGCCAAAACCATGAGTCAGACTATTGACTTCGCTCTTAAGATGGACCCGGACGCGGCTACTTTTAATTACCTTTTACCTTTGCCGGGCTCGGAGGTCTGGTCCGAAATTGAGAAAAACGGAGAATTTCACTTTCAGCTTGACGATCCCGCCGCCACCGGTTTCTATAGCTCGGGTATTCGCTACTGGCTGCCGGGAATGAAAACTGAAGAGGTAACATCTTATTATCACCGGGCTTATCGCCGTTTTTACCTGCGGCCACTAAAGATCCTGGGCCTGCTGCGGCGATCGCTGCATCCCGGTGAATTTATCTGGCTACTCCAGACCATCTTGGGCGTGTTGGAGCTACCTATCCCGGTCGGGCTACGCTTTCTTCCATCGCCCGAACGCAGGATAAGGTTGAAGGCCGCTCTTCCGGTTGATATGATTGAAAGTAAATGACATTTAAATCTAAAACCTCTCTCTCCTTTGGGGAGATGTCCGGGTGAACGGAAAAATAATATGCCCTCATATACAAAACATAAGGAAGTTGCGCCCCGCAGAGACCCCTGGTACTCGCAGGCAGAGGATAACCTTGTACGCGAGGAGTATCGGAACCGTCGGAAGAAAGTTTCGGTGATCATCCCCACCCGCAATGAGGAAGCGGGCATCGCCGACATTATAAATTACTGCCGCCCGTATGCCGACGAGCTGCTGGTGATTGACGGCCACTCCACCGATCGCACCCGGACCATTGCCGCGGGGCTGGGTGCCTGGGTCGTTCTCGACTCCGGGAAGGGAAAAGGCGCGGCTATCCGGCAGGCGATCGGTGAGGTGAACAATGATATCATCGTCTTTATCGACGCCGACTACTCACATTTTCCGGACGACATCCCACGGCTGGTGGTGCCGATCCTGCGCGGCGAAGCCGATCATGTCGTCGGTTCTCGCCCGCGAGGCGGCTCGGATGAGCTGCATGGCGACTTCAACAAGTTCATGCGGATGATCGGCAGCGATATTATCACCCTCGGCATCAACTACCGTTTCGGCGTGCGGCTGAGCGAGTCGCAGAACGGTTTCCGGGCGATTAAAACCGAGGTAATACGGGAGCTTGGGCTGAAGGAAAACATCACCACCATCGAGCAGGAGATGACGATCAAGACCCTACGCCACGGCTTCCGAATCATGGAAGTGCCCACCCACGAATACAAGCGCCGCTTCGGCGAGTCGAATATCAAGCTGCGGCGCGTCTTTTTCCGTTACGTCTTCAGCTGGCTGAAATATATGTTTCTGGGTTGAGCCGATAAAAATGTTGATCCCTTACTTCCAAACTATCCTTGCGGTCCTGCGCTCCAACCTCCACCGCCTATCCCGTCCCTATAAACTCACCCTGGCGCTGACATACCGCTGCAACTTTCATTGCCGGGCCTGTCTGACCTGGCAACGGCCGCCGGTCGCGGAAATGACGATTGAAGATATCCGGAAATTTTTCCAGAGACAAAATTATTTCTCCTGGGTGGATCTGACCGGCGGGGAGATCACTCTGCGTTCTGATCTGCCTGAGATCATAGAAGCGGTAACTGAAAATTCCCGTCGCCTGGTTCTGCTCCATTTCCCTACCAACGGTTTTCTGCCGGAGAGGGCTGTCCGGGCAGCGCGGGCGGCGAAAAGGAGACCGGGGTTGAAGTTCGTGGTCACAGTGAGCCTGGACGGCCCCCCGGCCGTTCACGACCGCCTCAAGGGGAAGAAGGGGAGCTGGGAACGGGCGCTGGAGACATTTGCCGCGCTCCGCCGGGAAAAAGGTGTCGAAGCTTTTCTGGGCATGACGCTGCAGCGGGAAAACCTTGACCTTCGCCGGGAAACAATTGCCGCCGTTCAAAAGCGTATACCCACCATCCGGGCCGCCGACTTCCATTACAATCTCGCGCATATATCTTTTTTCTATAACAATCTAAAACTCGATCCCACCCCCGGCCCGTCGGCCGCCGCCGTTTTCGATGATCTGGCTGCTGGTTACCGCCTTATTCTAAGCCCCCGAAAGTTTTTAGAACGCTCTTACCTCAAGGGGGCACGCGGATTTGTGGCCAGCGGGCTTTGCCCGATACCGTGCCAGTCACTCTCCAGCTCCTGTTTTATCGATCCCACCTGGAACGTCTATCCCTGTACCGGCTATGATCGGTTGCTGGGAAACTTGCGAGACGTTGACTTCGACCTGGACCGAATCTGGAACAGCCCGGCGACTGTCTCAATCAGGGACGAGATAGTAAACGGCCGTTGCCCGCAATGCTGGACGCCCTGCGAAGCCTACCAGACTATCCTGGGAAACCTTTTCCGCCGACGACTTCCGGGGCGCGCGGGAAGGTCGGCAAGATGCTTCACGCCGGAACAGGTACAGAAATAATTCATCCGCCTTTGCTTGCAATCCGCCGTTGTTCAGGATAATTCTATCTCTTTCATCCGTTTAATGTTGAAATAAAGAGGATTGTTCATTGGATCCTTCAGCCAACCATTTTCAATAGCCTTTTTCAAATCTCTTACCGCATCCTCTATCGTATGCCGGGGAGTAAAACCCAGTTCAGCTCGTATCTTTTTCGATGAGATATGATACGACCGGGGATCGTTGGTAGGTTCTACGATAATATCCACTTCGGCTCCTACTATCTCTTTCACCTGGCGGGCCAGCTCACTGACCGTAAAGTTCTCATATCCGGCGTTGAAGATTTTCTTATTTATCAGTTCATCTTCGTATTCAAGTGACTTTACATATAGATCCGTTACATCTTCGATATGGATATTGGGGCGTTTTTGATTACCACCGTTGACTATGATCTGTCCCCGATTAACCGCGTGGTTGGTCAGGATGTTCACGATCAAGTCCATCCTTTGACGGGGGGAGTATCCGCAGACGGTAGCAGGACGCAGAACCAGGCAGACAAAGTCATCGTCGGCATACTTAAAAAGAACTTCTTCACATATAACTTTGAACCGGGAGTAATCGGTCAGCGGCTGAAGATCTATCTCCTCAGTGACATTCTCGGCTTCCTTAACTCCGTAAACACTGGAACTGGAAGCGTAGATAAACCTCCTTATCCCCTTTTCCTTTGCCATCTTTACCAGAGGCTCAAAACAATCGTAATTAATCGACTTGCCCAGTTCAGGATCAAGTTCAAAGCTCGGATCATTTGAGATGCAGGCCAGATGGATAATTGCCTCTATCCCTTTTAATCCTTCTTCCAACCAGGGAATATCCCTCACGTCCCCTTCGATGAGAGAGAGGTTGGGGTTATCCTTCACCGCGTCAAATACCTCCTTGCCATAAATGAAGAGATCATAAACCTTGACCCGGTATCCTCTTTTCAATAGTTTGGGCACCAGAACCGCCCCCACGTAACCTCCACCACCGATAACTATTACGTCTTTGAATTTTCTCACGTCTTACTCCCTAAATACCTTATATGGATAATCTATTCAGTAAAGCATGATCGGGAACACTTAATCACTGATCAGCATTCAGTATAATATACCCCAGGAATACTACTTACCATTCACTGCTTACTGCCTGCCTTGGTGAAAACCAACTGCTTTATCCAGTTTGTGATACTATCAACATTTAAAGAAAAAAGTAAGTTTGCCTCCACACCGCAGGCCATGGTGCAGGACTTGCAGTTCGGCAGCGGCTTGATCCGTCTCCAGGCCTCCTGAAAACCAATCTCCCGCACATCTATCCCCGGAACCCTCCCTACACCCATCCCGCAGGCATAGAGTTTAGCATCAGCCTCCAGATGAGCAATCGCCCGGCCGGCCCAGCAGCGATAAAACGGCGAAGGATCCGGGCTGGTCACCCGATCATCATACGGCCAATCAAGCGCGTTTCGGAAATATGGAATTGAACCGGCGACCGGTTTTCCCTCTCGCTTTAACTTGACAAGACGGTTGAGCGCCACCTTTTTTTTCTCTCCTTTCAAAATCAATTTCTCAATTTCTTCCCGCGCCGGGTGAAAATGTTTCCCCGGGTCTTCAAAATAGTCAAGCAAAACAAAGTTAGCAACCATTCCCTTCTCGCCGGCATTCTCTACAATTTCATCCACGTAGGGAGCATTGACTGTGGTCAGAACGGTATTGGTCCAGACTGGGATATTGGCTTTAATCAAAGCTTCAATGGCCGAGGCAGCTTCCTTTACATTTTTTTCCCCCCGGAGGTAGCCATGCACTTCCGGGGGACCGTCATACGATACCTGGACAATATCGACCGGACGGAGCTCTTCGACGCGCTCAGGGACCTGAAAACCATTGGTAGAGACACCCACGAACATTCCCAGCTTTTTTGCCCGGGAGAGGATAACCCCCAGGTCTTTTCTAAGCATGGGCTCTCCGCCGGTGAACTGAACCCGGCGGGTACCGGTATCCCGCATCTCCTCCAGTACCCGGAGCAATGCCTCAGTCGTCCAGACATCCTCCTGGGAGAGGGATTGAAAATTGCAGTACCGGCACCGGTTATTACACCGGTTGGTAAGGCCAACATGAACACTCAACGGCACGCGATAGCCGGACTGCAGGTGCATCCGAAGGATAGACCAGCCGAAATAGGTTAGATCTTTAATCTTCATTTATAAAACTTAGCACTCGGCTTCGCCTTGGGCAACTTTCAACAATTTAGACAAGATTTACCCCGATAAATCTGGGCGGAGCAGGATTTGGCTCTACTTTTGCTTTTCCCCTCGTTTTAACAGATTGGAGAGAATCAACGACAGAGTGGTAAAGTATAGATAAAATCTCCTCGTAGAGAGTAAATTTTTTACATGGCGAAAGTATAACCGGGGATCAAAATAATAAGACAGATAAGCTCTGTGAAACAACTTCCCGAGAAGCTCCGGAGTCAAGTTGTCAGTTCGGAAAACCGGTTTCTTAAAGTACTGGTATTCATCCCAGTTCTTGCTTAAAAGATAATTCTTCTTCTCCAGATACTGGTACATAGCGGTCCCGGGCCAGGGTGTGTTAATCGTAAACTGAACCGCGTCAGCCGGCAAGGATCGGGCCAGACGAATTGTCTCCTCTATGTCTTCGACTGTTTCTTTATGATGCCCGAGAATAAAATAGACACCGACATACAGCCCGGCGCTCCTGGTTACTTCAATCGCTCTCCTCGCGTCTTCTACGGTGATCTCCTTGTTGATGGATTTTAAAATTTCGTCGGTTCCCGCTTCTATCCCGTAATTGATCTTGAAGCAGCCGCTGGCTTTCATCTTCTTCAGGGTATCGAGATCAATGTTATCGGCCCTGGTATTCCCCGCCGACCAGTAGAGATTCACCTTTCGTTCCATCATGAGATCACAGAAATGGTTCATCCTCTCGAGATCGAAGAGCAGGTAATCATCAAGAAACTCGAACTGGGTAATATCAGGATACCGCTCTTTTACCTGGCAGATTTCCTCTACCATATTCTCCGCGGAGCGGGCGGTAACGGCATTTCCGAAGACCGCCCGGGAACAGAAGAAACAGTGCCCCGGACATCCTCTGGTTCCTAATATTGAGAAACTATTGCCCCGGGTAATTCTGATCGCCATATGGTACTTTTCCGGAAATTCGAAACTGTCCCGATCAGGGAAAGGAATCAGATCAAGGTCACAGATCCGTTCATTCGGCCGGTTGACCTTAACTGCACCAGTCCGGCTTCGGTAGGCAATGCCTTTCACAGACTCAAGCCGCCCAGGCAGTTCATCCGGGGTAGTTCCGTTCAAAAATGGGAGCAGTTCCAGGAAGGTCAGCTCTCCTTCATTTCTGACGATGATATCCGCTCCGTTCCGCAGTGCTTCTTCGTACAACACCGTGACATGCGGCCCTCCCATCTGAACAATAATTCGATCGTCCACTTTTTTAACAACCTTAACCATCGCGTATGCCTGTTTGATGGCCTGGGTCGTCGCGGAGATGCCCACGACGTTGATCCGGTCATTCCGGATGATCTCCTTTAATCGCCCCGGATCAAACCGGGTAACGGAGTAGTCCACACATCGGACGAAAATACCTTTCTTTTTGCAGATCGCCGCCAGAATAGCAATCCCGGTAGGGAGAACCGGTTCATGGCTTAACTCCGTTGATTCCGCCTTATGGAGCAGCAAAAACCGCAGATCATACCGCCGCCCCTCGTGCAGAAGTTCTTTAAACCTTTCGTCAGACATTTTTTCAAGCTTCCGATAATGTAGTAATTATCCGATCAGCAATTTTATCCATCTGCCGTTGGGAATAAAAATGGCTGCAGGGCAATTCAATACAGTGGCCCCCCAAACGCTCTGCGACCGGGCAAGTTTTTCGGGGTCCAAAGATATCCAGGGCCGCGCAGTTCCGCATGTCGTCCGGCTTGGTGTCGATTCCCCTTCGGAGCAGTTGCCGGCGAACCGGTTGGGGGTCATCAACCCGGGCCCGGACGTAAAGAAAAGATGATCGGGTTCCTGAAGGTTCTTGTTGAAGCTGAAGGCCGGGGCAATCTTTAAGCTTTTGGCGAAGATAACGGGCATTTTTTACCTGTTTTTCCAGCCAGCCGGGGAACCTCTTCAATTGCCGCAATCCCACCGCCGCTTGAAAAGGGGAGAGTCCGGTAGTCTTTGATTTATAATTCAACTTAACTGCAACTATATCCTCCAGAAAGGGCCGGTCAAAAAAGTCACTCCCCAGTAAATCCGCGGCCCGCAGAGCGGGATAGAGGGTCCATGGGAAGAGAGCTGGCTGGGTAAAAAGGATGCCGGGGATATTTGAAAACTGGCGTCGGAGGATAGAAAATGGAGCAGGCAGATTCTTGTCATCAATCATTCTCTCCATTCGTACTGCCAAGTCCGGATCCTTAACCACCACCGCTCCACCGCCCCAGCAGGGCATATTCTTGCTCATCGCGAAGGTGAAGAGGGCAGCATCTCCCTTCTTCCCTACCGCCTCCGCTCCGTTGAGCGCGCCCAGAGCGTGAGCGCAATCCTCAAATAATAAAAGATCGTTATTCCGGGCGATCTCGTCGATCTTGTCCATATTCGCCGGAACCCCAAATAAATGCGTGGGCATGATCGCTCTGGTAGTTTTATTGATCAGGGGAGGTATCTTGTCTGGATCGATATTCCAAGTGTTCGGATCAACATCGGCGAAGACTGGCTTAAAACCGCACTCCACGGCCACTACCGGCATTATATGAAAAGTATAGGCCGGGAAGATGATCTCTGAGCCCGGAGGAAGATCAAACGACTCTAAAAGCAGCCGGAATCCGGCTCTCCCCGAACCGGTGAGTACAATATAATCGTAATTACCGAACCTTTTAAACTCCTCTGAAAATTTAGCAAGAGTGTTGCTGGTTTCACTGCCTAAGGCGGCAACAACCGACCGGCATACTTCCCGGAGCGGCATGCTGATTTTGAAACGGGGATACGGCATTGGGATCAAATTCATTTAGTATTTAAACTGACTGATAAATTAGCATCATTAAAACCTCCGAAGCAGCCCCAGAAGAGAAGCGGGATTGAACCTGAGCGTGTCATTAAGCAGGTTGAAACCTGGGTCCAGGCAAGCCAAACAGTTCACCGGGGGAAGTTCACGCCAGGCTCTTTTTATATCACCGTCAGCACAGTTCCCCAGAGAATGGGTATAGAACCATTTCGCGCAGGGGTACATCTCCCCCCGATTATCTATTGCCACCATAAATCTCCCGGCAGAGCAAGGGATGGGTTTATACCCACGAAGTTCAGACTTCGTTGTAATTACACTACGTCCATAATCGTATGGCCAGGTACGGAGGCGCTTTAGAAGAGAGGTGGGATAGGGGAGCACTCTCGGCCTGGTTTTTATGAGATAGGCCAAAAAATCATCGATCTCTTTTTCTGAGGCTTCGTCCGGGTTAACGACACCCCCCTCTGCCCGACGTTGAGGTCGGAGGATATTAATCCCGATAAAACATTTGTGCTCTTCAGCCACTTTCTTCACATACTCAAAGCTGTCTACCAAATCACGAGTCATCGTGTATTGGAGTTGGACACGTTTACCCCGATCACGAGCCGCCCGAACAGCTTCCATCGCCACATCGTAAGAACCAGCACCGCGGTAGTAATCATGAAGTTTGCGGGGACCGTCCAGGCTAATACTAAAAATATCGACCGAAGTCAGCTCATCTATGCGCTTAGCAACATTTAATCCGTTGGTCCCCAAAATAAGTTCGATCTTACGCGCCCCGATTCTCTGAACAATATCGGCGATATGAGGATACATCATTGGCTCACCACCGGTGAGTAAAATGAACCTGGTTCCCAGTTCCGCCAGTTCATCAATAATTCTCAAGAGATTTTCCCGGGGAAAATTTTCTCCCTCTCGCTCATGAAATTCTCCGAAGCAATAGCGACAGTTTAGATTACATCGAGAAGTGGGAACAAGCTGAACAAAGAAGGGAATCCTCTTATGAAATAAACGGGCGGCGGCAACCTCAAATCCCAAAAGAAGTGAGTTCACCATAGTTCCCTCAAGGAACGCCAGGCATAATGAAGGAGGGTTAATGGGCGCATCCCGAAGATCAGGTTCCGGTCGAGATAAGAAAGAATGTAGCATGCTTCGCATCCTTCACGACTGATCCCTTCCAGAGAAGCATCGAGACCGTCGCGCCGAATATTCCATTTCGGCTTTCCCCAGAAGTTACAGCAAGGATATACACTTCCATCACCATCAATAAAAACTATATAGTCGGCATGAAAACACTTCGGATATTTATAGCTTTTGGGGATCTCTTCAACGCGCGCCATTCGTTTCTGATAGGAAAACGGCCATTCCAGAGCAAGATCATGAGCTAATTTACTGAACTGAATCGGGTAATGTTCAGTTTGAAGTTTTTTAATCAGGCGAAGGAAATCTCGAACCTGGTCATCGGTAATATTAAGGTGATGAGTGGGGCCACCTTCTTTCAGTGGTTCGTATTGAAATGAGAGGGAGAAATTGAGGAGTGCGCCGGTCTTCCGCGCGGTCTCGGCCAGGAAACGGAGATCTTCCGGTTCGGTCTCCGCCGTCAAGACGGCATTGATCCTGGTCGCGAGACCATTGGAAGTGCAGAGCTCTATCGCGGAGACGATCTTCTCGAAGGTCCCCTCCCCCCGGTTCCGGTCGTTGATCTTTTTCCGGCCGTCGAGACTGATACAGATGGAGTCAAGATTCTTAACCACGTCAAATTTCTTTTCGACCAGGATACCGTTGGTAATCATATCGCAGATCATCCCATTCTTCCGGACCCGGTCGATCAGGATTCCGATATCTTTTCTCAGGAGCGGCTCGCCTCCCTGCAACTGAAGGAGACAGGTCCCGCGCGCCGCAAGATCGTCAAAGAGCTTCAGTAATTCTTCAGTGGTAAACTCCTTCCAGTTTTGCCGGACCGGGTAGTCGCCGTAGCAGTAATAACAGTCCAGATTACAGCGGTTGGTAACCGCCAGGTAAACGTTCAGCGGCCGCCTCTTGTAAAGGAGATGGCTGACGGCGAGGCTGACCAGCATCTTGGCGCGTTTGTATGTTAAACTATATCTCATTTTTTGACAGAATTAACAGGATATATTTTTGACAGGATTAACAAGATTAACAGGATGAATAAAAGAAGATTAATCATCTTAATATTTTGTTGAATCTAATATTTTCCTTCAGTATGTTCGGTTTTTAGTTGCCTTAATTCCGATCTGAGCCTCAGCCTTTAGTCCGCATTTTGCTAACTCTATTAACATGCATTTCTCATATACACTCTCCAGAAAACCAAAACCCATGCGATTATAAACCCGATAGGCACATCCAATGACTTTCTTGGTAAGTTCTTGATATTCCATATCAGTTATTATTTCCTGTTATTCTGTCCAAAACAATCCTGTTAATCCCGTCTTAAAACACAAAAAATCCCCCGTCTAAATAAAGTTAATATGATCCGGTGGTTCACCGGCGGGTTCATCCAGAGAGATATCACCGTTCTTCAGGTCCCAGAGAAATTCATTTATCTTGTGCTGCAGACAGAGGCAGGCGCAGTCGGTCCGGGCGTCAAACTTATCCGAGGCCAGGTAATCCATAACTTCCCAGTACCGCTTACTCTTCCAGATCTCCTTGAAGGGAGTGTCGATGATATTTCCGATGTGGAATTTTTCCGCGTAGCGACTGTTAAAGAGCATCCCGCATGGAGCCACCAGGCCGGATCCGGAGAACTGGGGCATGAAGGGGGCGCCGTAGCAGCGGGAGTATTTTCTTGTCCCTCCGCTCATTATCTTCGACCACTTGGCCTTCACCAAGTAATCATCAGTCGAGTAACTCTCTGCCTCTCTCAGAGTATCTCCCATAGTAAAGTACTTGGAATAATCCACGCCAAGTGTATGAAGTTCATCATCGCTACAGTGCTTGATGACGGTGTAATCAACCCCCAGTTTCTTCCCCAGTCTTGCCAGGGGAATAATCTGATTCTCGTATTCGGGGAGGAGGACCATCTGGAGACCGAGTGTGACCGAAAGATTTTTTTTACGCTTAATCCGAACACATTCCTTAATAATCTCTATCACCCGATAATACGCTTCTATCCGACAACCCATAACTTTAGAATAGGCTTCCGGCTCACCGGCGGAGAAGTTAAACCGGAGGTAGGTCAAAGCCGGGAGGATTTCTTCCAGTCGATCTATTTTGAGGAGGTATCCATTGGTTCCCAGGGCCATGTCCAGGCCATTGGCCTTTCCCCGGAGAATCGAGTCTTCGAGGTGGGGGGAACAGGTACTTTCCCCGTCACTGACAAAGCTGATCGCCTTGACCCCGATCTCCGCCGCGTCGTCGAGAAACCGGAAGATCACATCCCGGGTCATCTTCTGCTCATCGTGAATCTGAAGTTTGCTGTAGCAATAGACACAGTTATATGTACAACGCCGGGTCAGAGCGCAATCGATCGTGATCGGCGCGATCCGCTCTCCGGCCAGCCACGCCTCCAGGCGCTCCCGATGCCAGGCCAGCTTGTGCCCGTCCAGGATTAAATTTTGCTTTTTTTTATTTTCTGGCTTTGTCATGAAACAGACCTGGCCCCGCCCTGGCGGGGCGACTACAAAAGTGACCTAGCGGACCTGAAGGTCCACGACTACGAAAATGACTTGGCCGACCTGAAGGTCCGCGACTACGAAAATGACTTGGCGGACCTAAAGGTCCACGACTACGAAAATGACTTGGCGGACCTGAAGGTCCGCGACTACGAAAATGACTTGGCCGACCTGAAGGTCCGCGACTACAAAAGTGACTTGGCGGACCTGAAGGTCCGCGTTTCCTTAAAATTGTAAAATATAAAATTACTCCCGGCTGTATTTCCCCGGTTCCCCGAGGCCGATTTGAAGTGTCTCTCTTCTCCGTAGATCGGATATCGTCCCCGGGGCGGGCTTTCTTGCGGCTTTACTGCCAGGGGATAAATATATCTCTCTGACCAGAGAAAGATAATTTTGCACGACCTGAGACAGAGACCTCAAGGATATTGCCTTGGATTCACCACCTTTTCGAACAGCTAACCGGTACGGAACTTCGGCGAAAAGGTACCCGCTCCAGACCGCTCTAACAACGTTCTCGGTCTGGAAGAAGAAACCATTGCTCCGGTTGGGGAAATCGGCAAGGATCTCCCGGCGGTAAAGGACAGTTCCATTGGTATAGTTAAAGTTAACCCCGAAGGTTAGATTGATAATCATCCGAAAAACGGTGGAGATGAAGTTGCGGACTTTGGGGCGTACTTCCTTGTTGTAGACGAAAGGCACCACCATATCCACCTGTTTGAGCATTCCGAAATACCGCATGATCTCCCCGGGATCATTCTCATCGTCCCCCGGCATGAAGGCAACCACTTCTCCCCGGGCTTCACGCAATCCATCACGGAAGGCCGCCCCCAGGCCCTGAGGAGTCTTGTGGTGAATCATACGGACCCGCGGCTTCAGATCGCGGGTCGCGAGATTCTCAACAATCTCCGCGGTAGCGTCGGTAGACCCGTCATTAACGACAACGATCTCTCCATTCAAGTCGTATTTAGAAAAAGCTTCCAGCGAGTGCTTGATTGCCCCCGCGATATCGGCCTCCTCATTCAGCGCCGGCATGATGATTGATAGGTCTATCTTGTTGCTCTGCTCTTCCATAAGCGACTGCGAAAGGTTCCCCGGATTGTCTCCCAGATAACATCTAAATCCCAGTTGATCATGGCGGAGGTATTGATCATCGAGACCAGATAGCAGGTATAACACGGCTTGGTCTCCAGGTACTTGAACGCCTCATCAAAACCCACTTCCTTCAGGTTCTTGCCGTCAAACATCCCCTGCATCCCCTGGCAGGGGTAGAGCCGTCCGTCTTCATCAATCACTATTTCATAGTTGCCATACTGACATTCAATCGCCTTCTTCCCCATCAACCGCAACGCTTCTTCTTTCCCAAGAAATTTTCTGGTATAGCTCACGGGCCAGTTAAGTGTATAGCGCAAGATCTTGGTGGTGGAAAAGATCGGGTATCCCCGCTGGATGTAATCGATAAACTTCTTCTGGTACTTGATCACGTCTTCATCTTCCGGGGCCAGGTCTTCTTCCCCGAGCCTCTCATCTCCTTTGAAGAGAAAGTTAATCCCCCACTCAATATTGTGCTCCCTGACAAACTCGGCCATAAAATCAACATCGTGGACCGTGTACTTGGTGATAGTCGAGTTGATCCGGATCGGGGTCTTGTGCACCTCTTTGACCACTTTGATCGATTCCAGTACTTTATCAAAGGTCCCTTTGCCCCGAATTCGATCATTACCTTCCCGATTGCCGTCCAGTGAAAAACAGATATTGTCCAACAAGGCGATCTCCGGGATCTCCCGGATCCGTTCCGGGAACTGGCCGTTGGTAACCAGAGCGGTTACGATCCCCTTACTGTCGATATAATTAAATATCCGGCCCAGATCTTTGTGGAGAAGGGGTTCACCTCCTTGAACCAGAATATACCTGGTTCCCCGCCGGTAAAGATCATCGATCAACTTAACCAGATCCTCGTAGGCCCAATCCGGGGTCTTCCGGCTGGAGTAAAGTCCGAAGCAGTAGGCGCACTTAAGGTTGCAACGGCTATTGATAACCAGGTTAACGTAAAAAGGATACCGGGGCTTGTTGAAGGCCTTGATGGCCAGCATGTAGTAAAGGGTCCGAACTCGCTGCCAGTAACGACGGAGAGTAAGGTACTTTTTATTATAATATTTCATTTTTAATCCTCGAGAACACCTGTCCCGGGGTCAATCCAAACTGCTCCCGCAGGTACTGCTGGCTTCCAACGACCGGGGCATAAACATCGGGTATCGCGAACTTCACCAACCTCACCGGCAAGTCTTCTTCCAGGATCACGTCGCCGACCGCGCTCCCCAAACCTCCGATTACGTTGTGCTCTTCCAAAGTCGCGATCAGGAAACAGCTCTGAGAGAGATCGGCAATCAACTCACGGTCCACCGGCTTTACCGTGTGCATGCTTACTACCACGGGATCAATCCCCTCTTTCTTCAGAAGGTCCGCTGCCTCCGCGGCCACTGGAACCATGTTGCTGGTCGCGACCAGAGCTACCCCTTCCCCATCCCGCACTTTGATTCCTTTGCCGATGGTAAATGAGATATCGGAACTTTCGTGAACCGTGGCTTCCCCGGACTTCCCCAGCCTGATATAACAGGGACCGGATAATTTCATAGACTCCTCGACCGCCTTCTTCGTCTCGATTGGGCCCCCCGGACAGATCACCGTCATGTTGGGTAACGCCCGCATGATGGCGATATCTTCTATCGCGTGATGGGTGGCGCCCGCGGTCCCGTAAGTAAACCCCTGCCCCACCCCGACCAGTTTTACCGGGAGATTCTGATAGCAGAGATCGATCCGGACCTGTTCAAAACAACGCATAGTCACGAACGGGACGATAGTATAGACAAAGACCGTCTTCCCGCTCATCGCCAACCCAGCCGACACCCCGATCATCGCCGCCTCGGAGATCCCGATATTGTAATAACGCCCGGGAAATCTCTTCTGGAACTCCTCCAGAATCGTAAAGCCCGTGTCTCCGGTCAGGAGATAGAGATCCGGGTCTTTCTCGGCCAGTTCCAATAATGTATTGATAAATGCCCGACGCATTGTGTAACCTCTTTTTGATACTGATTACCGATTACCGCTCTTCATCCAACTCCTTGACATACTGCTCAACCTTATCCTTCGGAACCGAGAGATAGTGTGATTCAAACTTATTCTCCATCTCCGGGACTCCTTTACACTTGATCGTGTGGGCAATCACCACCGAAGGGCAGCCGGACTTAAAGGGCACCTCATGGAACGTGGCTTCCAGTTCTCCGTGATCATGGCCATCGACCTCCTTCACTATCCATCCAAACGCCTCCCACTTTCCCCGGAAGGTATTGATCGGCTGGATATTCTCCACTCGGTCAAATCCCTGTAATTTATTGGCGTCGATGATCGCCACCAGATTATCGAGTTTTAAGCGAGAGGCAAGCATGGCGCCTTCCCAGACACTCCCTTCCTGGAGCTCACCATCCCCCATCAAGACATAAACTTTGTAATCTTTGCCGTCATTTTGAGCGGCCAGGGCCATTCCGATACCTATATTTATTCCATGGCCGAGCGAGCCGGTTGAAGCCTCCACGCCCGGTACTCCCCCCCGAACCGGGTGCCCGTAAAGCTGCCCGCCATCGTCCAGGTAAGTATCCAATATCTCTTCCGGGAAGAAGCCTTTTTTGGCCAGAGTCGTATACCAGGCGGAGGTCGCGTGTCCCTTGCTGAGAATAAACCGGTCCCGGTCGGGATCATCGGGCGACGGGATATTCATTATCTTAAAATAGAGGACGGTGAGAATATCGACTATCGACATCGCCGATCCGAAGTGAGAGCCGGTCTGATGCATCGTCACCAGACGTTTACGTATTTCTGTACTGATTTTTTCCATTAAATTTATTTTCTATTCAAATTTTATTGTTACAATTTCGGAGCAGGAAGATACAATATTCACCGGATTAATTCAAACCTAAATTAACGAAGAAGAATTATACCACCCCGGTATTTTACCAATGATGCAGAAGAAAAAAAGCAATCTATTTCACGTAATACTTTACTTTATCCTCCTCTTCTCTTTATTGCTTATTATATATATTCCTTCTTTCAAAAACCCTCCCCGGAGTGATTACTGGTCGGCCTTTTATGTCTTCCAACAGGTGGACGCTTCCCCCCTGCCCCCGAACTGGCCCTCGATTCTAACCTTCGACCTCTGGCAGCACGGGACCTATCGCCCCTTCTCCCATCTGGTCCCCTACCTGGAACATAAACTCTTCAGCCCTGATTTCATCTGGAACCATATTCTTACTTTCGCTTTCTATTGCGCAAGCATCATCCTGCTCTATGGGCTGGCGTCACAACTCTCTCTGGACAGAACAATAACAGCAGCTTTGCTGGTGGTCTTCGCCTTCCTCTTCTCTCATTTCGATATCTTGACCTGGACCTTCCAGCTCTTCAGCACATTGAGCTTCTGCGCCTTCCTGCTCGGCTTTATCATCTTCATCTCGTTTCTGCGGTCGGGGCGATCTCTCCTCCTGATCCCAACCGGTCTTCTCTTCCTCTCAGGAATGCTCTGTTCGGAGGTCTATTTTTTTTGGCCCCTCGCGGCACTTATTCTGCCCTACGCCCTGTCACAACCACGCATTAACCCCGGGGCCGGAGCGCGCCGGGTCACTTCACTCATGCTGGGAAGCATCTATCTTTTGTACCTGGGCGTCTTTATTCTCCATCGGGGTACAACAGCCGGCACCGGGCCGCTACCGGCCGTGACTATCGGAGAAATAATTTCCGCCTTCTTCCTGGTCTTCTTCAATCTGCTTTATAATGGGATCGTGATTACCATCATTCCCGCCTTATCTCTCCCCCTTTATTACAACGACAATATGAACCTGGGGGGCCTTCTGCTTAACTGGAGTCCCGAGCTGAATAAAATCTCCCTCTGGGTGGGTATAGGCGTGGCCTTATTTATCGGGTGGGGGGTGACCTTTCTTTATCGAAGAGGAGAACGCCGGAAGGTCGCGCTGCTATCCTTTTTTATGCTGCTCTATTTCACCAATTTCTTCACCGTCTCCCTGGCCCGATTGACCACCAACCGAGCCATCTACCCCTTATCCCAATTCCGTTATCAATATATCCCCAATGCTCTCTTGGCCCTGATGGCGGCGGTAGTGATCGGGAATTTGATCCGCCCGGGAAAACGACTGAAGATAATTATCGGCTTAATCCTTATCCCGGTATTGGCTTTTAATATATACCTCTCTCATGCATACGTGGTAGATTTAGGGAAACGACTAACTCCACTGAGAATACTTCTCGCCAACATCCGGTCCGGGCTAGAGAATGGAGAGATAAATGAACGGGCACTGTTATTTATTGAACCGGGAGTACCTGATAGTTTGCCCGCGCCGAGTTGGAACAAAAATATGGCCCGGTTTATGGAGGGAAACTTCCAGTGGTTCTTCCCGGCGGGTGAGCTGAATAAATTCACCTTATCCCGGGAGGGCTCCGGTTGGATCTTATCGGAGAAAGATTATAAGATAATCGGTAATCGGTAATCAGTACGGCCTGGCCTCGCAAAATACCGATCACCGATTACTGTTTACTGATTACTGACAACTATCTCCCATGACAATGGGTTAAGACATAAGACACAGGAAAAACAATATACAGTGTATAAAGCAAGGAAGGTAATTGTAACAGGTGGCGCGGGGTTTATCGGCAGTCATCTGGTGGAAGCGCTGCTGAGCCAAGGCGATAAGGTAACGGTACTTGATAACCTCTCCACCGGGCGCATAGAGAACCTCGATCTTCTGGAGGGGAAGGAGGCGATCAAGTTTCACCAGGTCGATATCGCCGATTATCAAGCGATAAAAGATCTTTTTCGCGGAATCGATCGGGTGTTTCATCTCGCTGCCCGGGCGGACATCGTCCCCTCCATACAGAAACCGTTTGCTTATCATCACTCCAACGTGGACGGTACCATCAGTGTCCTGGAGAGCGCCCGAGCGGCCGGGATTAAGCGTTTCATCTACGCCGCTTCCTCTTCCTGCTATGGAATCCCCGACAACTATCCCACACCGGAGACCGCGCCGGCCCGACCGCAATACCCTTACGCCCTCACCAAGTACGTCGCCGAACAGTACGTTATGCACTGGGGAGAAGTCTACAATCTTCCCGTCGTCTCCCTCCGCTTCTTCAATGTCTATGGCCCTCGCTCCCGCACATCGGGAACCTACGGGGCCGTCTTCGGCATCTTCCTGGCCCAGAAACTGGCTAACCGGCCGTTTACCGTGGTGGGAGACGGCACTCAGACCAGGGATTTTACCTTCGCCACCGACGTGGTTGAAGCGTGTCTCGCGGCAGCGGATTCGGAACTCAGGAATGAAATCCTGAACGTAGCAAGCGGACACCCGGTCAGCGTAAATAAACTGGTGGAACTGCTGGGCGGTGATGTAACATTCATCCCGAAACGTCCGGGAGAGCCGGACTGTACCCATGCCGATATCACCAGGATAAAAAAGCTCCTGGGATGGAAACCAAAAGTTACAATAGAAAAAGGCGTCAGGATTCTGCTTAATAATATCGACTACTGGCGTGAAGCCCCGGTATGGACACCGGAGACGATCGCCGATGCCACCAAAGACTGGTTTAAGTATCTGGGAGAAGAGAAGTAAGCTAAAGTGACTAAAGTGAGCTATAAGGTAGTGACACAAATATCCTGTAAATCCTGCTCCGCCCGGATTTATCAGGGTAAATCGTGCCTGCCCCGATTTATCGGGGTCAAAAAAAGGATGAGGTAGATTCATGAGTCCGATAACAGCCTACGACAAGATTAAAACACTCGATGAATTGGAAGAGATAATCAGAGATTTAAAAGCACGGGGGAAGACAGTCGTCCTCAGCCATGGTGTCTTCGACCTCCTTCATCCCGGCCATATCAAGCATTTTGAAGCCGCCAAGAGGGAAGGCGATGTGCTGGTAGTCACTCTTACCGAGGATCAATACGTTGGGAAAGGTCCCGGTCGCCCGGTCTTCAACCAACGCCTCCGGGCAGAGACCCTCGCGGAGATTGAATGCGTCGATTATATCGCCATAAATCAGTGGCCGACCGCGGTAGAAACCCTAAAGAAGCTCAAGCCGGATATTTACGCCAAGGGGAGCGATTACGCCGATCGCGGAAAGGATCTGACCGGTGAAATCTTCAACGAAGAAGAGGCGGTCAAAGAGGGAGGCGGGCGGATTCACTTCACCGATGAGATCAGCTTCAGTTCTACGGAATTACTGAATGTCCACTTCAGCGTCTATCATAAGGAAGCTAACGAGTTTTTAAAGGAATTCCGGAAGAGATACCAGGCGAGTGAAATCATCGGGATGATGAAGGATTTGAAGAAGCTAAAGGTTCTGGTTGTCGGAGATCCGATCATCGACGAGTATCACTACTGTCAACCGATGGGCAAGGCCTGGAAGGAGACCGTCATCACCACCCGCTACGTCAACCAGGAATCCTTCGCCGGGGGAGTCCTGGCCACCGCCAATCACATCGCCGGCTTCTGTGAGAAAGTGGACCTGGTCGCCTGTCTGGGGCTAGAAAATACGCAGGAAGAGTTCATCCGCGACCGGCTCAAGCCCAACATCACCCCAAAATTCTTTTACCGGGATGACGCTCCCACTGTCACCAAGCGCCGGTATGTCGATCCCGCCTTCCTCTCCAAGATGTTCGAGGTCTGCTTCTTGAATACCCGGACACCGCCGACGGAGGTTACTGAAGAGGTCTGTGAATATCTTAATAAGGCATGCCCCGATTATGACCTGGTTATCGCCTCCGACTTCGGAAACGGCTTTATCGGGGATGAGATAGTCAATGCGCTCTGCGAAAAGTCCCGCTTCCTGGCCGTTAACACTCAGACCAACAGCGCCAACACCGGATTTAATCTGATCACCCGGTACCCCAAGGCTAATTACGTCTGCATCGATGAGCCGGAGATCCGGCTCGCCCTGAGCGACATGTACGGAAGCCTGGAAGACATGATCACCAAAGTGGCCGACCGCATGGGGTGCGACCGGATCACGGTTACCCGGGGACACAACGGTTCACTGGGTTACGCGCCGGAGACCGGGTTCTTTGAAGTGCCGGTGCTTTCCAGGGAGATCGTGGACCGGATCGGGGCCGGGGACGCCTACCTGGCGATCACCTCCGCCTGCGTCGCCGCCGGCTACCCGATGGACATGGTTGGGTTCGTAGGCAATGCCGTCGGCGCGCTCGCCGTCCGGATCGTCTGTAACCGGGAGTCGGTAGAGCCGGTACCTCTCTACAAATTCATCATCGCCCTTTTAAAATAGGCTCATGCCTAAAACCACTTTTAAGCAAAAGATAGCCCTGATGTCATTTGGTCTCCTGCTGGGAATTATCCTCCTTGAGATTGGCTTGCGGATCGGGGGGGGTATTCTTTTACATATTCAGGAACGGGCCAACCTGGTTTCACTCAAGGAGAAAGGGGAGTTCGTGATCATATGTCTGGGAGAATCAACCACCCAGGCCGGTCGCTCAACCTCATTCCCCCGGCAACTGGAGAAGATTCTAAACCATCGAGATCTCGGGATTAAATTCACTGTAATAAACAAAGGAATCATGGGAACCAATACCGCCTACATCGCAGCCGGGTTAAAGGAGAACCTCGAAAAATACCACCCCGACATGGTTATTACCTGTTTCTGCTACTAAGAATCCAGAAAAAATGGGCTAAAGGAAGGTAACACTTTCTCCTGCCAAAAGGAAGGAGAGAGTGAGATGACGCAGAAACAAAGGTTTACACAGGAGCAGAAGCTGGCGGTAT
>Ga0307928_10000250_pt1 | contig 38784 bp, 58 predicted proteins | sample AceLakmetagen232_FD_201815 | JGI IMG/M metagenome (GOLD analysis project Ga0307928, IMG submission 201815) | Saline water microbial communities from Ace Lake, Antarctica - #232 | ecosystem: Environmental > Aquatic > Non-marine Saline and Alkaline > Saline | place: Antarctica: Ace Lake...
AGACCGCTACTTCTTTCAAGAACGCCCTAATTCGTTTACCTCTTCTCCACATTTTGTCTTCCCTCGCACACGCGTAGCAGTAACTCGTGTTACTGACTACGTCGTGTATATGACACTTTTGAAATTCATCTAGGTTCATATTATTGAGTTGCCCTATAATTAATTGCGTCTTGTCGAGCTTGTTCCGCCATTTCCCCGTCGAACTTGTCTCTGATTATCCCGTGAGTATCGTTGCTTCTTTTGAGTCCACATATACCGCACTCGTCAAACCAAAGCGCTACACTATCGGGATATTTCACGTTACAGGTTTTACACTCATTGAAATTAGCCATATTACTTAATCCTAATTGCATTATCCTTAATTTCTGACACGTACACGTCACCCATTTCACCATTCGGTACGTAAGGTGTAACCACGTCACAGAACCAGCGAGCTAGAGGTTTGTCATCATCTGCTTGCCACTTCTTTAGTACGTACCAAGTCCACGATTTATCTGCTGTTTGCCATACTTCGTATGCGTTTTCCCTTGTTACGGTTTTACCGCAAAGATTCTTAGCCATATTACTGAAAGCTTAATGCCATTTTCTCGAAGCCGTCTTCGTTCTCCTTGTACTCATCTTCTACCAACTTAACGACCCTGCGTAAGTAAGTTGCGATTCCCTGATTGCCAATTTGTCTTTGAGCTTCTAAGTCAAATATTTCAGCTTTCAGAGCAGGTAGCTCCGTAAAGATTTCCCCGAATGTAACTATGTCTCCGTCGTTACCCTCGATATGAGTTGTTAGCGCTTTCCAAACCTTGCTACTTGCCTTTAAGTCTGCGAAGAATCCAACGTTTGTGTCTAACCCTGCAGGTACACCCCACGTGTCTACTTTTCTAATTGCGAATCCCATAAATTTATTTATTAGTGATTAATTTTTATCCCTTAAAACTATTCATCCACTCTGACAAAATAGTTCTTGCTTCGTTTTTCTCTAGCCCAAACTCTTGTTGCAGATATTGACCTGCGCCGTACATATTGGTCTTTCCGCTTTCTCTTAATTTGTCTAAGTACTCCTTATGTTCTTTTTCCATAAGTTTATTTACACGCTTTACATTGATAATCGTCCTCGAACTCAACCTCTGTTCTAAACCCCTCTTCTCCGCATACTGAACAGTTAAGCCAGTTTTCTAGCTTACCCTCGTTCAACATTGCGACTCTGTAGTCTTCATCTACTAAGAAGACGTTACCGGAGTTCATATTGAACTCGACCTTGACTCCCTCACCTAAATCACTACCCTGTTCAAAGTTTCGTTCCGATAGTGCTGTTAGAAGCTGTCCTGCTTCTCCCAACTCTCTAGACCCGAACTTCGATAAATCTTGTGTGTTATCCATAACTTTACTAATGAATTGATTTATAATGTAGTTAGAGTGACTAGCTCTTAACTTGTCTATATACTAGCATACTGCTTGCTATAACGCAATAGGCTACAAGCGAACTGTTAATAAACTGTGTATAACTCGTATCAGGAGCGTTTTGACAAAAAGAATGGGTCTTATATAATAGTAGTAATAAGTTGCATAAAACGAAGAAGGAGGTTTGCGTCTCTATGCAACTTGTAGGCTTTTTTTAGCTGACTCGTTGGAAGATAAGCAAATGCTTGCGAGGATAAAGTACGATATAGCTTGACGACTTCCCTATATCGTCGGTCTGGTTGGAGAGGTGATAATCAGGTTTCAAGTTGTATTTCTCGCACATTCTTGGCGTCCTGCTATAAACGGTCAGAGAGAATGGAGCGAACTTCTCACTTAGCTTTTTACAGCTAGGGGGGAAGTCGCTTTTCTACAAGAGAGAATGAGATATAGATAAGAGATAAGAAATAGATAGAGATAAAGAGTAGATATGAAAATGCTGTCTAGAGATTCAAATTGTACGTTATTTACTTGCCATAAACTTAGAATACCTGTACTATCTAGTTGAGACCCCCCAGTCTTCGTTTTATGCACAAACTTGAAAAAGGACAGCAACCTGCTTGTTCCTTTTTCTTTATGGGGTTATAATTTAGTTATATGAATGAAAAACTAATTTGGACTGCGAATGTTCGCAAAGTCTCTGAACTCAAGGAGCTAGAGCGAAACCCTAGAAGTATTACAGAAGAGGGCTTCAATCGTTTAGTTAAAAGGATAGAAGATAGAGGTTTCCACGACGTTATAAAATTAGACTCAGACGACAACATTTTGTCTGGTAACCAAAGGAGTAAAGCTTTAGTTAAAGCCGGTATCGAAGAGGTGAACACTTTGTCTCCGAATCGCGCTCTTACTGAAGCAGAAAAGAAAGCGATAATCATTGAGAGCAACCGTACTGACGGAGCATTTGATTTTGATATGCTTGCTTCGGACTACACTCAAGCCGAGTTAGCTGACTTAGGATTCTCTCCTAGGGAGCTAGATATGGTTGATTTCCCTGAGCTAGAAGACTTTTCCCTAGACGCTAGAAACGAGGAACACGAGAATAAAAAATACGAGCTTCTTTTCGCAACCAACGAGGACTACAAAGACTTTCTCTCCTTTATGAAAGCGTTGAAAGAGGGATATCCTGAAAAAACGATATCTGATTCACTCTTAGCTTTTTTACGGGATAATGTTGAAGCAACATAACGGAACAGAAAAAGTCCATACAGACCTGAGCGTCTATGAAGCTTCTAAGGCGCGTATTCATTTTTGCTATGACAATTACGACGAAGTCCTAGTTAACTGTTCTGGTGGTAAAGATTCACAACTCCTAGTCTTACTGACCAAAGAGGTTGTTGAAGAGCGAGGGCTAGATGAAAAAGTGAAAGTCGTATTTTATGACCAAGAGTTTATATATCCTGAGACTGAGAAATTTATAGCTAACTTATTCAAGCAAGAGTGGGTCACTGGCTACAGATTATGTCTTGATATGGGTATGGAAATCGCGAATCCTGATGGCTCTTTCATTTCAGTCACCTTTTGGGATAAAGAGCGTAAGTTTTTCAGACCAAAGCCCGAAGACGGTATTTTCTCTGACAATGAGTACTTCGATATAGTCCGAGGAGAGCGAGCTGTACGAGACTTAATCTTCCCTGACGGTGGAAGTAAGAAGATTTGTCAGCTTATTGGAACTAGAGCGCAAGAATCAATCACGCGATTGTCTACGATTCTAGCTAGCTATAGAAAAGGCGCTCAATGCTTCCTACGTCACTCTTTAACAGCGCGTGGTACTGATATTGGTACACCTATATATGATTGGCTTGAGCCTGACGTTTGGTTTTACCTTAAAGGCAACGATATCTTAGAGCTGAATGAAATGTATTACCTAGAAATGATAAACAACAGACCTCTTCGCGTGGGCGTACCTATTAATAACAGCACGATTAAGAATATCGCTGATATCAAGAAAAAGAATCCCAAGTACTATGAAATGTTGACGAGTATGTTCCCAGAGATTGATACAGCAGGGCGATATGCGTCTTCACTAGCTCAGTTCAACGACTACGATAAAATGGTGGAGAAGTACGGTATGAGTATTCGGGGTATCAAGAATCTGCTGAAAGATATCATACCTGATGACGAAATGAGACTGTTCGCGTTATATAAGTTCCGTAAGTTTGTTAGAGATTATATTGAATTTGACAGATATACGAAATATGGTCATACCCGAGAGTCAGCGCTTAGGGTGGCGTTTATCTCATTCTGTAAAAACAACTATTCTAAAAATATTATGCTTAGGAATAAGGTCGAGACCAAAAAAGAGCGCGTCGCAAGAGAATTAAAAGAACAAGAAAATGAGAATAGCCTTTGATATAGACGATACATTAATAATCCCTGCAGTTGCTACGAGTTCCCCTGCAGATACCCCAAACTATAATCTAATAAATGTTTATAGGTGGTTTCAGGCGCAAGGTCACGAAATGATTTTATGGAGTGGTGGTGGTATGGACTACGCCAAGACGTGGGGTGAGAAATTAGGACTTGAGCCATTTCAGGTTTTGATAAAGGAAAAGGGTCAGCTTGTTGATATCGCTTTTGATGACTGCGCGGTTGATTTAGCTACGACCAATATAAAGGTGAACAGATATAATAATTCAGTTAGTCGCAAGGAATGGAATAAACACAAAAAAATATGAAAAAATTAGATAGTCCAATAGAAACTATAGAATGGATAGACCCAAAGGAGCTAAAGGCGAATGACTACAACCCAAATGTAGTTTTTACTAAGGAAATGAGACTGCTCGAGTTCTCAATGAAGCGTCAAGGTTGGATTCAACCGATTCTAGTGGCTAAGTCTATGATTATAATTGACGGTTTCCATAGATATATGATATCTAAGAAGAACGATTGGCTTATCCCTTGCTGTGTCTTAGATATAGACGAAACTGAGCGCAAGCTCCTGACTATCAGAATCAACAGAGCCAAGGGTAGTCACGTAGCAGTCAAAATGTCTGATATCATTAAGAGCTTAATCGCTGATGGAGTTAGCGTTGAGCATATCGCAGAGGGTATAGGCGGTGACAAAGCTGAAGTTGAGCTATTATCAAGGGAGAGCGTCTTTGAGAAGTTCAATCTAGACGGTCACGAGTATTCTAGAAGCTGGGTTCCGAGAAATGTAAAGAAAAAGAAAAATGAAACTAAAAAATCCCTTTAGTGTTGAGACGAGGTCTCTTTATGCGTTTAGATATAACTGTGATAAATGCGGTTCGAATCACGCGCTAGCTCTTCACCATATAGTAGGGAGAAAGTCGAGCAGTCCTTTGAACGCGTCTCTTGTATGCCACGCTTGTCACGCAGGATTCAACCATACTCGAGAAGAAGAGCAGTACCTCTTTAATAAAAATGTTATATTCCTAAAGAACACGGGCTATCAACCAACAGAGAAAGATTTTGACTTTCTAAGGGCGCACAGTTGGTTAATTAAAAGTAATATTGATTTTGAAAAATGGCTAAACTCTTAGAGAAAGATATTCAACTGGCGATATGCGATTACCTAGAACTTAAAAAGTATTTCTTTTGGAGACAGAACAACATTCCTGTATTCGATAAGGGAAGATATCGACCTATGCCAAAGTACTCAATTAACGGTGTACCCGATATTATACTGCTTCATAAAGGTACTTTTTGGGGGTTAGAAGTGAAAAGACCAAAGGGCAAGCAGAGCGATAGTCAGAAGCATTTTCAGCAACGTACCGAGTTAAACGGTTGCCATTACGCGCTAGTTACCTCTATTGATGACGTAATCGCGCTAGGTCTATGATATTAACAGTAACCTGCTTGTAATACGCAGGGAGCTATATTATAATTAAGACAGAGCTTTAATTCGTTGACAGGGGAATTCCACCCCATAACTTTATAGGGGTTGCTCGTTCTACGGAGAATACGAGCTTCCCTGTCAGCGCATTATAAAATTAATTAATTAATAAAAATTATGTCAGACAAAAAAACAGAGCCAAAGAAAGTAGAGGTCAAGACAGAAGAGCCAAAGGTAGCGACTGGATTATCATTAGAAGATAGAGGTAAAAAGTGTAGTGAAGAAATTGCTGTAGTACTCAAAAAGTACGATATGGCTCTAGCGGTAAATATCGAGGGAGCGCAAGAGTTTATTAATACATTGAAACCAACCCTGATTGAGACGATTAAGGAAGTAGCGCCAATAGAGTCAAAAGAAAATGAGTAATATTGTCCTAGCTTTTATTCTAGGAGTTATTGTTAGTGGTCTAGTTTGGTTTTTTCTTATTAGAAAGTTCCTAGCTAGACTGCAAACAAAGTTGCCCGAGACTGATGTTAGGAGAGAGACCGTTAGCGCGCTGATTAATGGTGAAGAGCCTAAGGGAGAATTTATAAAAGTTAACAAAGTCGAAGAGTATATCAATAATACCGAGGGCGAGATAAAGCTCGGAGACGTACTCGAAGACGAGGATAGAGACTTATGAGTAAAGGAAAATTAGAAAGAGATTCAGCTTGGCATAAAGAACACGGTAAAAAGCTGAAGCGTAGGAAGAAAATAGCAAAAGCTCACTTACTGGCTTTGAAAAGACCAGTAGCTAAGAAGAAAAAGGTAGTAGCGCCTAAAGCAAATCCTATTCTTGCAAAGGTATCTTGGTGGAAGAAGATTATTCATAGAATTAAACAGATTTTAAAATGAGCAAACAAGTAAAATTCAGAGAAGAAGAGAGGGATAAAGTTAAGGCAGGTTTAGATATCGCGACGAAGTTAGTTCGAACTACATTGGGTCCGAAAGGGCAAAACGCGTTTATTGATGATAAGCTACAGCCGAAGATAACGAATGACGGTAAGATGATTCTGAACTCAATCACTTTAAAAGATAAGTTTGAGAATATGGGATTGTGGCTAGCTAAAAACGCGAGCAGTCAAACTGATGATGACGCAGGAGACGGTACGTCGACTACGACTGTCCTACTCGAAGCTATAGTCGCTGAAGCGCAGAAGAGACCTGAAAGTGTTATGGATATTAAGCGTTCTTTACTCGAGACAGGCGCTAGAGTCGTTGAGTATATCAAAGAAGCGTCTACTTCTATAAAAAAAGAACAAATTGCGTCAGTCGCGAGCATATCCTCAGAGAGCGAGACTATAGGAGAGCTTATCGCTGAAGTAGTCGAAGAAGTGGGCGAGAAAGTGCCGGTGAAAGTTGAAGATAACGCTATGCCTAGAATCGAGTATGAGATATCGCAAGGATTAGAGACTCCTGTTGGGTATGCTGACCCTGCGTTTATCAATGATATTCGCAACGGAACTTGTGAATTGGAAAACGTCGCTGTATTCGCAACAGACCATAAGATATCTAGCTTACCTGACTTGACTGTATTCTTAGAAATGTTGAAAACGAATCAACTCAGTAATATCGTTATGTTGGTGGCTGATATCGACGCTTCAGTTCAAGGAATCTTCGTGAACTCAAAGCATATGGGTACAATGAATCCTTTAATCATTCACGCTAGAAATGCAGACCTAGACGATATGGTGGCTATGTCGGGAGCGACTCTGATATCTGAAAAAACGGGATTAAAATTGTCTGACGTAAAGCTCGAACACTTAGGAACGGTTAAGAAAATTGTAGTAGGCAGTAGAAAAACCGTAATTGTGAATGACTCTCCACTAGCTAAAGAGCAAGCTGAGAAGCTTAGGGCTATGGCAGAAGAGACCAAGAATATGTACGAAAAGCAGTTTATTTCTGATAGAGCCGATAGGTTAACTGGTGGAATCGCTGTTATCAAGGTTGGAGCTAATGTAGATATTGAAAGAGAATACCAAAAGTACAAAATTGAAGACGCTATAAACGCGACTAAATCAGCGCTAGATGAGGGTATCGTTGAGGGTGGTGGTATGTGTCTCTACAGAATATCAAACAAGTTCAAAGGGAACTCGATTGGTGAAGCGATACTAAGAAACGCGCTAAAAGCTCCGCTTAAAGCTATCATTGAAAATTGCGATGAAGACTACACCGCAGTTATCAAGAAAATGACTAGGAACAAAGGCTACGACGCTAAAGAGAACAAAATGGTCGATATGATAGAGTCGGGAATCATAGACCCAGCTAAGGTGACGCGTTGCGCCTTTGAAAACGCGCTAGAAACCGCCAGTAATTATATAACTATGTCCGTCTGTATAGCTGATGACGAAGAGGAAGAAGAAAAACAAATACCTAGACAATAATATGACACCATTAAACAAGAAAATTCAATTAGAGATTAAGGAAGTAGAGGTTGGAATGATTCAGAGCGAAGCTATCGAAGAACACGGAACTATTCTAGCTATAGGTAGTGAAGTAGACGCTAAGAAATTCCCGATTGGAAAAGAATTGTACTTCAAAGCGTGGGCAGTTGATGTAATCACAGAGAGCCAAGAGAAATTATACTTTATAAGTTCGGACTCCGACGCTATCTGTGCAATAGAATAATATGAAGATATTTTATGTAATCTTTCATTTGTCCTTAACAGCAATGCCTATGATTTCTTGGAGTATCGTTGGGGTCAACCCAGACGTGAATCAGATTGTGATTGGTTCGCTGGTATCAGCTAACGGGTTCTTTCAAGGTCTAGTCTGTATGTACCAAATAAAACGGGAAAGATAATGAAACTCTACTGTAACCAATGCGATTGGGAGAGCGAGTCAATCAGTTGTCCTTATCATTTGGCTAGAGAAGATAAAGTAGAGGTAGAAAAAACGCGTGACTCTCTTAAACGAGACACCACGCGCAATTCTTGTCAGGGCTATCCTGACTGCACCACTTATAACGACACAAGTTCTAATTAATTACAAGTATTATGAAAAATGATATGCAGAAACATATAGAGATAAAGAGCTACACAGTTAAGGGAATACGAGTTGCGGTTGAGATAGATTACGACGGAGACCAAGTAGCCTTAGTTGACCTAGACAAAGGAAGCCACGGGGGCAACGCAAAGCATTGGGTCTTCGCAGGTAGAAGTTGTGAGTACGAGCAAGGTTGGTACGATATATTAAATGCTATGAAAGTCGCAATGGGTGAAGCCTTTGCTGATTTAGCAGAGCATAACAAGAAGAATGGGTAACCCTATGAACCAACCAGATAAAGAGTGCCAGACTTGTGATTATAAAAATGCAGTAAGACACGGCAGAGCTGATTGGAGGTGTCGTGATTGTGGTAGACAGCTAATGCTTGAATTAGTTTTGATGCACGAGGCTGAAAACCAAGATAAAGAGAAGAAACTGGAACTAAGAGATTGGCTACCAGACTTTAAGAAGTTCTTTATTCTGCTATTTGGGGTAATGCTCCCTTGGATTTTACTACTTTCATTATTAACCAATGGATTGTGTGACTGATATGAAAAACCAAGACAAAGGATATCCGCATAAGGGAAAAAGAACTAAAATGGAAGTTGCAAATGATATAGCGATACCACTAGTCGTGGTAGCTGTCCTTGCATTAGCCCTTTATGGTGCTGTATCGTTATTTAATAACATAACCCTATGACCAACCAAGATAAAGAGGAAATAGAATATTGCAAACTACATTCTTTCGCTGGAACAGAGCAAGAGGCTAGAGATTGTGATGATTGTAAACCCACCCCCGGAGGATATGCAAGAGTTTGAAAGAGGATTTACAGATGGCGCTCATTTAACTGGGTCTATGGCTGAGGAAGTATTGGCGGAGGTAAAAAACGAGCTAAAGGGATACGAAGATATTCTCTCTAAGTTAGAGGAAATAAATGATGTGTCAATGACGAACTTTAACAAATCCTTAGAGGAGACTGATTTCAAAGACGAAAACACATTTAAGGAGGGAATTATAACTGGTTGGAATATGTGCGTGGCGAGAATAAAAAATGATATTAAAGAAATAAACGAAACTCAGCCCTAGACCAATTCATTAAGAAGATAAACCAAGATGAGTAAATGCGGAGACAACATAAACTCAGTACACGAAATGAAAGATATCGGAGAAGACAAGAGAATCCTTGTCGCTTATTGTGTTAAGTGTAAGTTCAGGACATATATCAGAAAGTACGAGGGTAGAACAGACCCAAAGTATAGTGCTATCTTCGCAAGAGACACGCTACAACCCAACAGGAATTTGTATTACAAGGAGTTTGGTAAAATGAATATTGCTTAGTTTTTTTAATGGGTATATAATAAAGATGACGAAAGGCCATTATTATTAATTTCTAAAATTATGGCTAAGAAAAAAGGCAACGCAGGGAAGAAAAGCACAACCTAGTTGTGTCAAAGGACTACTGGCTAACGCTGGTAGTCTTTTTTTTGTTTGTGGGGTATTATAACAATATGACTAAAAAAGTATTGAAAGAGCCAACAAATAATGGAGATAAGACGGAAAAAGAGATTAAACGAGACGACAAGGGTAGAATCGTAGAGGGTTCTGCTCCATTGAATCCTGCAGGTAAGCCTGTTGGTTCTAAGCACTTATCAACGCTCTTGTGGGAAGCGTTAAAGAATAAAGCTAAAAATGAAGACGGTACTGAGTCAGACAAAACCCTCGCTGACTTAGTGGTACAGCGTTTAATAAAAGACAACATAAAGTATGGAAAAAGAACTGAACTGATTTTTGATAGAATAGACGGACAAGCGAAACAAGAAGTTGACCTTACAAGTGGTGGAGAGACTATTCAAAGAAGTAGTGAAATTGATGTAGCCAAGATTGCTGAAAAGGTTTCTGCAGAGTTGAAAGCCCAGAAGACAAAATAGTGGTATTATTTAGTTAGGTCTTTCCACGAGGAGAGTGAATGAGGAGATAGACCTATGGAAAGCAACTACTGTGTTAGGTGCAAGAAGACTAAGAAGTTCCTTTCACTAGGCGAGCTCCAGAAGATATATGGGGTTCTGTACGAGCAACATATTTGCGAGACTTGTACCCATACGATTTGGGTGAAGAAACGAGGTGGTCTATCTACAGAGGACTAACACTCCTCTACGTCAGGCGCTTCGCTACCGCTTGACCCTCATAGCATTGGGGGAGTGGCGCGATTATCTCAAACTGCTCCCTCATAGTATTATTAATAAATAAAAATATGCCGTTGAAATTCATAAACCCGAAGAAGAATATGAAGCAACCAAGCTCAAAGGTCACAAAGAAAGAACAACCTAAAAAACAAAAAGATGAGAAAGAAAAAACAGTACATACTAGCGAATCACTATCCTAGCAGAACCCCTGAGCGCATAGGGAAGAAGAAAAGCGCTAAAACCATAGTCGTTTCTAAAATGGCTATGCTCAAAGAACACAAGAAGTTGATTCCTATGCTGAACAAAGTGAACAAGAAAGAAGCAAAGGAGCAGAAGCGGGAAATGAAGAAGTATAAATAAATGGAAGAGGTAACCAAAGAAGAACTAGCTAATTTGGATATCCATATCTTCAACGAAGTGTATGAGATTAAAAATGAGCAGGGTAAGAAGCTAGATTTTCATAATCACGCGTTCCTATGGGATATCTATTCTGATTTTTCACCTTTTCAAGCTGTACGGAAAGCCGCGCAAATTGGTTTTACTACTACAGCTATAATCAAGAGCTTGTGGTTAGCGCACAATAAGAAAATGGATATGATTTACACTATGCCTACGTATAGTGACGTGAACACGCTAGTTACTTCTAAGGTGAATCGAATCATTGAGCAGAATCCTATTTTAGCTGAATGGGTTAGTAGAAAAGATACTATTGAGCAGAAAAGAGTTGGCAACTCAGTCATCTATTACAGGGGTACTTGGTCTGAGCGTGAAGCGCTATCCACTTCTTCAGACTTGAACATTCACGACGAAGTAGACCGTTCCAACTTAAAGGTTGTTGACCAGTACTACTCAAGACTCCAACACTCTGACTATCGTTGGCAGTGGTTATTCTCGAATCCTAGTGTTCCTGAGATTGGTGTTGATAAGCTTTGGAACAGGTCAGACCAAAAGCATTGGTTTGTCGCTTGTTCCAACTGCAACAAAAAGCAGTATATGATAATGGATAACATCTTGAAAAATAAGAAAGGTGAATTTTATTATGGGTGTACGAAATGTCAGACTGAGCTAGACCGTACTCAAGGTGAGTGGGTCGCAAGGTGGCGCGACAAAACATATCACGAGACGAAGAACCCAAATGGTGTAAATGGTTATTGGATAAGTCTACTAATGGCTCCGTGGGTGTCTGCAGATACAGTAAAGAATCTTGAAGCTACAAAGCCAGCAGACTTTTTTGCGAACTTCGTATTGGGAATACCATATACTGGAGCAGGTAACATTGTGACTAAAGATGTTATCGTCAGGAATCTTACTGACTTAACGAATGACCAGTCTGGAAGAATCGTAATTGGTGTAGACCCCGGAATTGATATCAGATACGTCATAGGAAACGAAAAAGGTTTGTTCTATTACGGAGAGTGTAAAGATTATAAAGAGTTAGAAGACCTAATGAAACGTTGGAAGACTGCGATTATGGTCATTGACTCAGGCGGTGACTTAATCGCGTCTAGAGAATTGCGAGAAAAGTATAAAAACAGAATCTTCCTAGCGTATTACAGACAAGACCGAAAGAGCGAAGAGCTTTTCTCGTGGAATGACGACGAGGGAAGTGTTACTATAGATAGGAATAGAACTATCCAGCTTGTTATTGATGAGTTGACTGATAGACGAATCCCTATCTACGGAAACGAGACTGACTGGTACAACTACTATTTGCATTGGTCTCATATCTACAGAGTCTCTGAAGAAGACAATTTAGGACAGATGAGAACGAAGTGGCAGAGGTCTGATAGAGACGATTGGGTACACTCTACTGTTTATTGGAGAGCCGGTATGGATAGATTTATGTCAGGAGCAGGTGAGATTATAAACATACAAGATTCGATAGGAGAGGTTGGTTACACTACAGACCCAACAGGTAAAAAATTAGATATTAATTTGTTTCAACCGAAAAGGAAATACTAGAACTTGTCAATAGACAATAACGGATATATAATTAAGAAAAATATATAGCTATATGGCAGTAATCAATAATAGGAGCGCGTTTAACTCACTTAGAGGAGTACTCGGTTTATTCTCTCCTTTGAATAAAGCTTTGAAAAAGCCTGACGAGGGAGATACAGAGCAACCTCTGTTACCAGAGTTTGAATCGTCAATGAGTGATGAGGAGATAATCAAGCTAGCTTCGAAGTGGACTACTGAGTACGATACTTACGCGAAAACTATAAAGACACAGCAGAAAGATAACGTCAACTATTGGATAGGAAAACATTATAACGACTTGCAGACAGCAGGTACGAAGAGACCTCTGACTGATAACTTAATCTTTGAAGCAGTTGAAACATTTTTACCGATAGCAACTAGAGCGACACCAGAAGCTAACGTCGCTACAAGCTCAGGACAGCAAGACAATATAACTAAAGCGCTACAACCTATACTCAACTATCAGGGTGACCGTACTATGTTGAGAATGAAGTTGAAGAGTATCACCCGTGACTGGGTGCTTAATTTTATTGGTTGCTTGAATGTAGTTTGGGATTCGTCAATCAATGATTTTAATATTAGAAGAGTACAACCAACGCGATTGATTCTAGACCCTAACGCAGAGATTGACGTTGACGGTACGTATCTAGGTGAATACTTAGGCGAGAAGAAACGGTGTACCGCTACTAAGCTATCTCGAATGTTCCCTAAGTCTAAGAAAGCAATTTCTGCAGTAGTGCAAGGTAATTGGGGTACTAAGATTACTTACGTGATGTGGAGTACTCCGACAGATGTATTCTTCACGCTAGGTAGTAATGTTATGGGTAAGTTCAAAAACCCTCATTGGAACTATGACGGTGAAGTTAAGAGAAAGAACGCTGAAACTGGAGCTGTAGCGACTGAGTTTGTTAAGGGAATGAATCACTTTAATCACCCAATGATACCTTACGTGTTTTTGTCTATCTTCAATCTAGGTAGGAAACCTCACGACGAGACCTCACTTGTTTTTCAGAATATTCCTTTACAGGACACTATCAACGCAAGGTATCAGCAGATTAATAGAAATGTTGAATCGCAGAATAATGGAATCGTGTTGTCTGGTAAGTACTTTACGAAAGAACAAGCCGCTGAAGCCGCGACTCAACTCTCAAGAGGTAATCCTCTTTGGGTTCCTGAGGGAGATATCAGAGCTTCTTATGCAAGAGATACCGCGCCTACGCTATCTTCAGACGTTTTCAATCATCTAAGAGACGCTAGGGAAGAGTTGCGAAACATCTTTGGAACGTCAGGTAGTACACCTCAGGGAGTAGAAGACCAAAAGTCAGTACGAGGTAAAATCCTAATTAATCAGCTTGACAGTTCTAGAATAGGTGGTGGAGTTACAGAATACATAGAACTCCTATCAGCTAACGTTTACAACTGGTTCGTTCAGATGATGTACGTTTATTACACAGACCAAAAAGAGTTTCCAATGCAGTTAGACAGGAACGAAGATGAGCTAATGAAGATTGTTAATACAGACTTCGAGAATCCAGTATTTGTGAAAGTTAAAAGTGGTTCGCTAGTACCTAAAGACCCTCTAACTCAGAGAAACGAAGCAATGGACTTATGGAGTGCGCAAGGTATTGACCCTATTAGCTTCTTTGAGAAGTTAGATTTTCCTAACCCAGTTGAATCAGCTAAAGATTTGCTTACTTGGCAGATGATTCAGCAAGGAGCGTTACCACCTACAGTTATGTTCCCAGACTTTGAAATGCCTGAGCAACCTGAACAGACAGGAGACGGTTCAGAGTTAGTGAGCGCAGAGGAATCAAACGACGCAAGAGACAATACACCAGTTGAAGCAGTCGGAGCTTCAAGTAAATCATTAATACAACAAGTACCATTATAATAATATGAAAAAGCAAATCATTAAAAAGATAGCTTCAAAAATGGCTACCTCTAAGGGAGCGTTAGCTAAAGCTGAAAAGGGCGAAAAGCAACATACAGGGAAGAAGAAAAAACCTAGACTCACAGGGAGTTTGAGTTTAGTAGGTCGTGGTAGAGGTGGTACTGCTATGCACACCGTAGCTGTTAAACGTGGGGTGACAGAGGTTTCTAAACACTCAAAGATAATGGAGAAAGAGGGCTTAACCCCGAAGCTAGAAAGATTCAGAAATACAAAATATACTGCTAACTACTATCGGCTTAATCCTAAGAGTGAATAGCGTGCCAAGGAAGAAGTCCGCAGGAAAGTTAGTCGCCAAGAAACACCCTACCACTCAGATGAGAGACAGCAGAACAGGTAAAATGGTAACTATCATTAAGTAACAGATATGAACAAATCTTCAAAACTATATTCAAGTGACCTAACCGAAGAATCAAAACAAGCTTCTGACTCAGGAGACGTTGAAGTTTTAGTAGCCGGTGAAAAAGAAAAAGTTGAAAACTACGAAAAGGCAGGTAATCAATCTAAAGAATATTATAAAAAATAATATGAATCCAATAATCAAAGTAGTAGCAGGTAAGATAGCTAAGAATGTAGCCAAGAAAGCAGTTACCAAAATGTCTTCACGTAACGAGCTGAAAAGAGCAGAGAAAGGCGAGAAGCCCAACACTGGTAAAGCGAAGCAAAGAATCCAGAAAGTTCAGAAATTGAGTAAGACGGTGGGTGACTGGGGTAGACGCTTAGAAGCTATGCAGAATGAGCCTGCTTCTAAAGAATGGTTTGAGAAGTATGGTGCGCCTAAGATGAAGAAGAAAGTGGTGAGTAAGATGTCTTCACACGGTGAGCTAAAGAAAGCAGAAAGAGGAGAGAAAGCCATACTGAATAAGATTTACCCAAAGATTTACAACAAGAAAAACGTTAGAAGAGACGGTAAGAAGCCACCACTCCAAAAATATCTTGACTAGCTGTCCTATCCGTAACTCTAAATTGCTAGTATACTGAAATTGAAGAACTGTAAATAGGTCGTAATCATTAAAAACACCACAACTATGACTGAAGAAATTAAAACTGACGCTCCTGTAGAGGAGACACCAGTAGTTGAGACTCCAGCAGAGGAGACACCAGAGACACCTGTAGAAGAGACACCAGAGACACCTGCAGAAGAAACACCTGCTGAAGCTCCTGCAGTAGAAGAGAAGAAAGAAGACGAGGGAATCGAAGCATAATAAACTTAAGTGGGTTTGCTCGGACACTCGCCCTGCGTAAAGCTAAAAAGTTCCCGTATTAAAAATATGTTAGATGATAACAATTTAGGCATAGATGAAACTATGTCAGATGAAATGGCTTTTGCACCTGAGAACAACGAAGAGGACAAGGACAAGTTCAAGTTTGATGATGTAAAAGACGAATCGGCAACTGACTTGAAAGCTGGTTTAGACGAAGAGTTGGCAAACGATTCAAGCGATACTGACTCCGCTTCAGAGGAGAATAAAGAACCTGTCGTATCTGATTCTGATAAAGCTTCCGAAGATGACTCTGCAGATGATTCCGAAGAAGAAGAAGAGGAAGAAGAACAAAGAGTACCGTATTCTCGATTCAAGACGGTGAAGAGCGATTTAGATACAGCTAACTCCAACATAGCAATTATGGAAGAGCGCTTGTCTGAACTCGAAACTTCGCGTGTTGAATCAAAACCCTTAGAAGATATTGAAGTACCCCCAGAATGGGTTGAGTTGTATGGTGATACAGATGTCTCAAAACGAGCATATAAAATACAACTACAGAGGGAAGACGCTATTCAAGCCAATGCTGTTAAGGAAACTCTCAAGCAACTAAAAACTCAAGCTAAAGAAGCAGAAGAACAGGAGCAAGTAAACGAGACTGTCGTGGAAGACAATTTTTCGTCGCTGAATGAGTCAGTCGGTAAGAAACTTACTACCAAGACTCAGGAAGCTGTCCTACAGATAGTTGACGAATTTTCTCCCGTAGATGATGACGGTAAGTACGTCTCATTGTTTCCATTCGATAAAGCTTACGAGATTTTACAACTGCGAGAATCAAAATCTAAAAACAAAACAACTAAGGCTCGACAAAAGGTAGCTGACCTCACAAGCGACACTTCAGAGGGTGAAGTTGATTCGTCAGAAGCTCCATTCAAAAGAGGGTGGGATAACTGGCGAGACGAATTATAACCTTAATTAATAACCCTTAATATGGCTTTTACTAACAGAGTTGATACGCTTACCCTCGACTATCTTGTTCCACAAGTAGTTGATACAGTATTGCGTAGTAACGTTTTTGCTACAGCAATGCTAGCAAAGACTAAGAAATTCCGTAGTTCTACTATGGACTTTCCTATCAAGTATCAGAAAGGAGTTGCAGGTCAGTCCTTTGCAGGATTCGACGTACTGCCAACTTCAGCTTCAGATACTAGAGTATTGATGGTATATATACCACGATTCTACGCAATCAACGTTGCTCTTCCCGGCACAGAAATAGCGGCTAACAACACTATCCAAAAGGTAATGGACTTAGCTACTGTTGAGATGAGGGGTCGCGCACAAGATATGGCCGATGATATTGGTACTTTGTTCTACGCAGACGGTACTGGTAACTCAAGTAAGGACTTCTTAGGTCTTACTGCGATAGTAGATGACGCTACAGACGTGGCAACTATCGGTGGTCTAGCTCGTGCAACATACGCAACATTGAACTCAACTGTTACCGCTTCAGGTGGTACAGTTTCGCTAGCTAAGATGAGGACTTTGTATAACGCTATTGCTGACGCAACAGTCGTTCCTACAACTTCCTATACAACGTACACAATTTGGCAACTTTATGAGTCACTCTTGCAACCACAGGAGCGAATTATGAAAGAGGTCAAGCTCGCTGAGAACTTTAAGGGCTACACAGGATTCAAGACAATGCAATTCGCAGGTCTCCCTGTAATAGCTGACAGGAAGTGTACTTCCGGAGTTTTATTCTTCTTGAATGAAGAGTACTTAGACTTTTACGCCCTGCCTACAGCTATTCCACAGTTTGGTGGAGAATCTGTACCAGTAGCAAGTAAGTTGTTCGTCGGTAACTCTTACAATGAAGTTGGTTCACTCGGTTTCTCTTGGACTGGTTGGATTAAATCTACTAACCAATTCGCTTTCAACAGTTTCATTACTCTTGGTGGTGAGTTGATTACTGATAACCCACGTCGACACGGTAAGTTGACTGGAATTACAGGAGTCTAATTATTAACTAATCGTTTTGCCCTTTACTTGATTAAGTTCAAAGAGGGAGAACTAAAAGAAAACATTATGTTAGCACGAGATTATTTCCCACCTGTCAAATATGGCGCAAAGTGGTTATCCTCAGATTCTCTATCTGGGTTTGATGACTTTGCAACAGTTAGATACGTGGACGGTGACAATGGTAGCGATAGCGAGAATGGACTTACTACAAGTTCAGCATTTGCTACTATTCAAGGAGCGATTGACGCTTCTAGTGCAAGGGATATCATCTACATCAGAGCAATGGCTCCTGAGTCAGACGCTTCAGAGCCGGGTACTTATGTAGAAGACTTAACTATTCCTTACGCAAAGAACGGACTAAAATTGATTGGTATGAGTGGAACAGGTTCACTACAGCCATTCTCAGGACCAAAGATTAAGAACGCAACGGCTACAGCTCTTCTTACAGTTAACGCTCCTTATGTTCAAATAAGTGGATTGCAGTTCAACTGTACGAGAAACAGTGGTACTTACGGAATCTATCTTACTGGAAATACTGGTTATACTACCGCAGGAGGTAGTGTTGGTTTCCTGATTGACAACTGTTACATCAAAAACGCTTCCGCTACTTATGGTGGTATTAGTGTCTATGGTGGATACTCAGGCTTAATCAGTCGTTGTACCTTTGCTTTAGGTACTGACTGCCTAGCTATCAATCTTGATTGCAATACATTACCAAACAACGGTCACACGATTGAGTATTGTAACTTCAAGTCAAACAATGGTGCTTCCGTAGCACTTCACGTGTCATTAGAAAATTCAAAAGATGTTAACGTTAATGGTTGCAACTTTGACCAAGCCACTAAGTTTATTACGGTAGTGGACGGTTGTACCGGTGTTATCTCTAATTGTTGCTTCAATGATGGTTCTAGTACAACTACAGCAAAGTCAACTGGAAAGATTGAGATTCCAGCGGCTAACGACGAGGTCGGTGTTGTTGGTTGTTATGGAGGTGGTAATGCGCTTATCGCGCAAGACGGAGCTTAGAACATTACTAACTTAATTACTAATTAATTATGTCTACTAAATTAACGCAAACACCTAACCTTGCTGGTCAGGATTTGCTAACAAACTCTTCAACCCAGACTATGCCTTTGGGTGGATATATGGAGACAGCAGACGGTAGAGGTTACCGTTACGCTAAGATTGGTGCAACAGCTACTGTCGCTGGTAAGATTTACCAAGCTCCTGCAACTGACGCTACCAACTTTGCTCCATCAGGTGGACTGACTCCTGACGCTTCAGCTATTAACGATAAGACTATTGTTATCGCTGATTCACTTACCGTTTCAGCAGACGCTCTAGCAGGTGGGTTTATGTCAGTAGCAGTAACCCCCGGAGCTGGTTACACTTACAAGATTGCAGGTAACACAGCAGTCTCAGGTGCAACTGGTATGGTTGTTACTCTTGAAGACGGTATCCAAGTGGCGCTAACTACGACTTCACGTCTAGTTATGTGCGAAGACCCATATAGTGGGTTAATCGTTATGCCAACAACTATAACTGCGGCTCCCGCAGGTGTAGCTAACAGCATAATCACAGCGGAGTACTATGGTTGGGTTCAGACTCACGGTGCTTGCGCGCTGTTGAACTCAAGTAATACAGCTATCGGTCTTGGAATTACCCCCGGAGGTGCTGAGGGTGCTTACAAGAGTGGTGCTACTACTCTTGGCGACATTGGTTACCAGCTTACAACTGGAATCGATGCAGAATACGACCTCGTATTCTTAACCATAGATTAGTTCTCTGGTCTGGTGTCTCTCTGGTAAGGCAGGGAGACACTAACTAGGGAGTTAGCAGTCACTAACACCTAGCTTTTATAAATTAAGTAATTAAAAATATGAGTGACCCAATAATTTATGACAATGAGAAGCGCTACATCTTTTCAAATTGGACTGATGAAGACTTCACAGGAGTCTGGGCTAAAGCTCCTACACTTATTAAGAAAGGAGAGACTATCGAGTTGTTAGAGCATAAAGCTGTACAATTCTGTAGACACTTAGTCAATAGGGAAATGATGAAAGCTAATATCGTTGCTATGGACTCAGCAGAGTTAAGGCAACCCTATATCAATAAGACCATTACAGAGATTACTGCAGGAGTAGATTCCCCTGCTCTAGCGAGTCTGAAAGAAGATATCGCTAAAGAGATTCAAGGAGAGACTCCAAAAGAGGAAAGTGGAGATATGAAGAGTGCAAGCGTTACCGGAACAGGTGAGTTCGAAGATATCGACGAGCCGAAAGAAGAAGTCGTTAAAGAAGAGAAGCCAGAACCAAAAGTAGAAGAGAAGCCAAAAGCAAAAGCTAAGAAAAAGAAATAATGAAACTCTTTTCTCCAAAAGAAGCAAAAGTTGAAAGTCAGAGTGAGCGACAAGGGCAAGTGTCTCAAGTTGCTTATCTGACCGTCACGCTTAAAAAGCTTCAAGACTCCATTAACAAGGAGAATGATAACTTTGATAAGCGAATGGCAGAGCAACGCGCTATCTATGGAGAAGAGAAAGGTAGATTACAGACAGATGTCCGTACTCTAGATGAAAAAATCAAGACTAGGGAAACGCGCTTAGTAGAATTGCTGATTCCTATAGACGGAATGAAAGAGCGCGCAGAGAAAGTACTAAGCAAAGCTCAGGAGACCGCGAAGTCTCTAGTCGAAAGGGAAGAAGAGGTAGAGGAATTGAAAGAAGCCCTTACTGAGAAGATTGATGACTTGACAGAGCGAGAGCTAAGTGTTGGAGAGAAAGAGATTAATATTGTGTCTCGCGCTAAGGGTATTTCAGAAGAAGCCGATATGGTCAGTAAGAGTCACGCCAAATTGAATATAGCCCTATCAGAGTTCGCTAAGAGGAAACAGTCCACAGAGTCTAAATTAGCTCGTGGAGAGAGTTCTCTAGCTATACGTGATAAGAAGTCAAAAGAGTACTTAGAAGAGCGTACAAAAGCACTGGACGAGCAAGAAAGAGGTCTCAGAGACAGGAGACAGGCTCTAGAACGTGCTTTTGAACAAGTCGAAAAATTAAAAAGAAAAAAATAGAATATGCAAATTGCAAGTTCAGCATTTAGTAGAGACGCTAATAGGATAGCTATTACGGAGAATGGTCTATTAGTGCAAAAAGCAGTTACCTTTACTGGTAGTGGTGCAACAGTTGCAACGCCTATCTTTAAGGTTACTGGTAGCGTTCACGTGTTAGCTTTATATGGTATTTGTACTACAGTATTTGGAGCAACTCACACTGACGCGCATTGGAGAATAAATGACCAAACAGCTACCGACGTAGTATTGTCAAAAACTACTACCTTAGATATTAGTGGTATCTCTGTAGGAGCTATGATAGTTAAAGATGTTTTAGCGGCAACAAAAGCAACTTATAAAAGTTCAGACGTAGGTTCAGTCTTAGAGCCAGCAGTTGTTCAGACACAAGTGTTCAGTCCTTTCTTAGTCGTTCAGAAAACAGGAGGTATTGAAACAGATATTGAATATGTTTACACGACAGCAGATACTCCAACATCAGGAGCTATGACTTTTTACTGTGGCTTCGTACCTTTATCAGCAAATGGAACTATAACTTCATTATAAACTTATGCCTGATACACCATATACAAAAAGAGAATTAGATGTTCACTTTGACGAAGTGAAAGAGACCCTGAAAAGAATTGAAAAACAGACTACTACCACTAATGGGCGAGTTAGCAAATTAGAATCGTGGAAAAGCAAAGTTACTGGTGGTATAGCGATTATCGTTATGCTAGTTATCCCTCTAGTTGTGTATGCGTTTGCATTGGCGCTAGATAGCCATTAAGTATGAGTATGAAAATTATAAATACAGGCGCTCTTCATAGGAAAGATATTCGTAATTTCAAAATAGAAGAAGTTGAAGAACATTTGCCTTGCGCTTCAGTTTATCCTGCAAAATATCTTCCCGACGTAAGTCACGTTGATATTCGTATGCAGTCGAAACAACCCGCTTGCGTAGGTTTTGCTGGTGCTTGGCTCAAGACCTACTTAGATTGGTTAGATACAGGAGAGGTTCGTCTATACTCTCCTAGGTTTCTTTACGCGCTAAGCAAAAGCAGAGACGGTATTAAGAATGTAGATGGAACTTATCCTAATGTAATGTTGTCTATATTGAAAGATACTGGAATATGCGACGAAGCTCTTTACCCTAATGAAACAGAGCTAGAAAGAAACGAGTATATAGACACCACAAGGATATGTAACGAAGCTTATGATAACGCGCAACCTAGAATCATAAAGTCTTATGTTTCAATAACCGATAAGTCTTTTGTAAATTTGAAGCGCGAGATATACAGAAATAAAGGAGTACTGCTATTACTCAATGTGGGTAAAGAGTTTTGGACTGACGCTGACGGTAATACCAGTTGGGATAGCAAAGACTTGTTCCCTCTAAGAACTTGTGAAGATGTAGAGTCAGGACACGAAGTTGTAGCTTGGGGATATACAGAAGATAGAATCTATATCGCTAACTCATTCTCAGAAGATTGGGGTGACGGTGGTATGGGATATTTTGACGTGAACTATATTAAGCGAGTAAGGGAAGCTCAAGTAATGGTGGACTTACCCGATAATGTAGTAGTAGAACTTCAGGAAAAACGAGATAGATTGATGATACAAGTTATAGCCCAAGCTCAGAAATTAATTGCTAGGTTAAAGGTCGCCCTTTAGTAATCAAGCAAAGCCGAGCGAGTAGTGGTACAATGGAATTATAAACACAAATAATCATTAAAAAATAAATTATGGAACTTCTAATTATAGGTATCGTAGTCAGTTTAATCGTACAGGTAATCAAGAAATACTTAGGAACTAATACAATCGGAACTCTAGCTAGCGTTTTAATCCTATCTGTTCTAGGAGCAATAGGTTATAGCTTTTTACAGAAAGCAGGTCTATGGGGGAGTGTCTTGCCTATCTTAACAATGGCAGGTGCTTTCTATACGTTTATTATCGCTAGATTCGAAGAATAAAAATACAATGACAAAAATTGACCAAAACAGAATACCAGTAATACTAGGTGTAGACAGCGCTGACGGTAAAACGATAGTGCCTATTCAGGCAGACGCGACTACTCATTCTATGGTAGCTGAAGACAACACTGGTGGTACTGATAGAGGTCAAGGTGACAACGACAAAAGAGACGATAACCGAAAGGTTGCTTTTATGGCAGTCTCAGAAGTAGACGGAGTTACCCCTGTTGCTGTTTATGCAGATTCAGCAACAGGAGCATTACTAATTAACAGTTCTTAACAAAAAATATGGCAGAAGCAAAAAGAGATAACAACAGAATCCCAACATTGCTTGGAGTGTCTAGCGCAGACGGAGTGACACCTGTTACTCTTTATGCTGACCCAACGACTCACCGACTATATGTAGACTTACCTGCTGGAACAGGTGACGTAGTCGGCCCTGCAGTAGCAGTAGATGAAAATATTACAGTTTTTGATGCTACTACAGGTAAATTAATCAAAGACAGTGGAATAGCTTCCTCTAATGTAGTTTTACTTGGAGGTAGAACAGGTGGTCAGATTATCAAAGGTGGTATCGCGAATGGTGAAGACTTGTCTTTCTGGACTAACGCGACAGGTGTTATCGGAGATTACTATTTCGTTGACCTAACTACAAATGGATTCTTAAAAACAAATGATGCTACTGGAAAATTATCAGTAGACACAGATACGTATGTGGTAACTGGCTCAGCTTTACTCTTAGACCAGACTACTGCGCAAACTATTACAAACGATAGTCCAATCTTCAATACTCTAACCGCGTCAGAGTTGGTGGCTACAGACGGTAGCAAGAAATTACAATCTTTAGCAGTAGCAACCTATCCGTCTCTTACGGAGCTTGCTTATGTGAAAGGTGTTACTTCTGCTATTCAAGACCAGATAGACGCAGTATCAGGGAACGAAGAGAATACCTATACGGTTTCTCCTACAGGTGGAGACTACGAAACAATCCAAGAGGCTCTAGATGATAATGTCACAGTAGGTACTTTATTCTTGGTTTACCCTGGAACATACACAAATGACACTATCAACTTCAAAGCTAATAACCAATGTGTGAAAGGAGTCGCTTGTTCGCCAAAAAATGTTCTTGTAACGAAAGCCACAACAATATCAGATTATGGTGCTTTCACTGGCTGTGTTGTAGATAACATCAAAATGGTTATGACCTTAGCCGCTAATGCTGTAGGAACAACTGTCACTGGTACAGGAAGTTGTAACTACAAATTCTGTCACGTTGAATGTATTGCTAGTGGAACTAATGCAGATGTTAATGGTGGTGCTACTTGTTATCGTGGAACAGGTACTGTCAAAATAGTTGAAGGAAGTATCATATATGCCAATACAGCGAACAGGGGAGCGAGAGGAAAGAAAGCTGTACTTGTAGAAGATGGTAGTGCTTGGACTATTGATGATGTGCAATTTACAGTCACAGGAAGTGGTACGAGTATAATAAATGGAGCAATAAGAAATAACTCAGAGGGGGAGCTGATAGTAGATGAGTGTACTATTGATGTAACTGATAATGCTACTGGTAAGGCATACGGTATTTATGTAGATGCTGGTAAAGCAGACCAAGAAGCTTTTAACAACATAGTTCACGTAAATAACTCAGGAGGAAATGCGACAGCAGTTTTAGTAGGTGCTGAAGCTGGGGAGACTCTTTCAGTACGAAGTATGTATAACCACTTGCACGCAGTAGCAAGTGGAACAGCTAATGCTTTTGAGATTACTAATTCTGACACCACACTGATAAGCCAGTATGATGACCTTCTTGGTGCAGTAGCCAACAGTGGAGGTAGGTATACCTATGTAAATTCTTCAGCAGACGGAGTCCTAGATGTCTCAGTTGGAATTACAGGAGATTACTTAACAGCTTCGGAGCTATTGATAACAGACGCTTCAAAAGGGATTATATCAGCGCCAGTAGCAACTTATCCCTCACTGACTGAGCTAAGTTATGTCAAGGGGGTGACGAGTGCGCTTCAAACTCAAATTAACGATAAGTCTCCAGCAGATTCTCCAACGTTTACGACTAAGGTCACAGGTAGCTACTTGACAGCTTCAGAATTATTGGTCACAAATGCTTCAAAGGAAGTCGTATCAGCTCCTGTAGCTACTTATCCCTCACTAACAGAATTGAGCTATGTAAAGGGATTAACTTCCGCAGTTCAAACTCAATTAAATGGACTAGCAACAGAAGCATTGGATAACTTGTCTGGTGTAGCGATTAACACTTCATTGATATCAGATACTACCGCTACAGACGACTTGGGTTCAACTACGAAGCTATGGAATCACACCTATACAACAGATATAGAACTAGGACACGCTACAGATACTACGATTACAAGAACTGGTGCAGGTGCTATCGCAGTAGAGGGTGTAGCTGTGCCAACGATAAGCTCAACGAACACGCTAACTAATAAACGAATTACAGCAAGGGTAGACACATATACTACAGATGCTACACCTGATGTAGATACAGATGACTTTGATGCAGTAACGATAACAGCTCAAGAGGTTGCGATTACTGATATGAACTTCACTGGAACTCCTACGAACTTCCAAAAGATTATAGTAAGGATTAAAGATGACGGAACAGCAAGAGCAATTACTTGGGGAAGTGATTTTGAAGCTAAAGGAGTCGCCTTACCAACAACTACTGTAATTTCTAAGGTCTTAACAGTCGGCTTTATATACGACACCGTTACAAGTAAATGGGGTTGTGTAGCCTCAGCACAGGAAGCATAATAATATGGCATTACTAACTGACATACGAGCTTACTACAAGCTAGATGAGTCTTCAGGTAATCCAGTAGATGCTACTGGAAACGGTTATACCCTAACGAACAACAATACAGTTGGTTTTGCCTCTGGGAAGATAAACAATGCAGCCGACTTCGGGGCTTCTAATACAGATAAAACTTTGTCTGTTGCTAGCGCATTGGGTATCGCAAACGATGCCGCTATGAGTATCGCTTACTGGTTCAAAACGCCAGCTACTCTGGCTAACTTCCCAGGAGTTCTTAACTACACACAGAACGGAGGGATATCGTTGATGATATTACTTGACCACACTAACGATAGAATAGTTGGAATAAGTGTTGGCCCTGGTATGAATGATAACACTAACTTAGGAACTTTCACTCCAGCAGTATCTACTTGGTATCACTTCGCTGTTACTTTTGACGGGACTGATGCACAAGTTTATAAGGACGGTTCAACATTCGGTAGTACCTACGCAGTAGATGTTGACGCTGGAGCTTCAGATAACTTTATGATTGGTAGAAATGTTGACGACTTCTGGTTTGCTGATGGATTGATAGACGAAGTAGGGGTATGGAACAGAGAACTAACAAGTGCTGAAATCACTTCTCTTTACAACTCAGGAAATGGATTGCAATATCCATTCGGAGAAACAGCAGATACATCAAAAATGTTCTTAATGTTTTAATAATATGTACGAAATAGAAAATAAAGACATAGTCATAAAAGGTTGGGAGAATGGTATCGCTGATAACCCTTACGAGGGTCTTTACGATATGCGCAACATTGATATTGGTTCAGTCACAGGTGAAGCAGGAGTCAATATGAAGACAGAAGTTACGCAAAGTCAAGGTGCTATTTCAGCAGTCACTTTTACAGCGACTAACGCGACTAATCTTTTCACTTATGACGGTGTCGTTCCTTTAGAGGTGAATACTTGTATAACAGTTGTAAACGCAGGGGGAGCGCTCCCAAGCGGTATGGCGGTTAACACAGCTTATTATGTTAAGACGATTCCAAGTGGAACTACCTTTACTCTTTCAAGCGCTAGCGCAGGTGGAGCAGAGTTAGCTATCGCAGATGACGGTACGGGAACTCAAAGTTTCTCTACTATAGATATCGGTAAGCCAATCACTTTTGAGAAAGCGACGACTGACCCCTTTGCTAGCTCCGACAAGACTATGTACTTTATGCTTGATAACAATGGCAGGTGTTGGGTGCACGATTCTATTACCTTTGGCAGTACGAATAAGTGGATATATATGCGAAGTAGGTCTACAGAAGACTTGAGTTCTACTCTCCAACAGGGTAGAGGTCTTATCTATTATAAAAATTACCTATTCGTGTTTACTAAGACCACGATTAGCGTTATGTGGCTAGATAACATTACGGTTGGGTCTATCTCGCTAGCTCTGATAACTACTCTCGCTAATTGGACTAGGTCTTGGCAAACTATTACTAGCACAGACACCCACGAAGCTATCGTCTCGAAAGGTGACCTAGTTTATTTCTGTAACCACCATTATCTAGGTTCTATAGATGAACCAGAAGATTATGTATTTAGTCTTGCAGAGTTAGCTACCGTCGCTGACGGGGTAACTACAAGCGGAGACGGAACGATTACAACTGTTACTGCTTTCTTTGTTGATAATATGCTTGGTGCTGAGATTGTTGGTGTCGGTATTCCGTCAGGAGCTAGAATCGGGTCAATCACAAATAGCAAAGAAGCAGAATTAGCAGTTGGCGACGAAGCTACGATTAACGATACGGGTGTCACGTTTACAGTACCAGCAGGTTACGCGTTCACAGCTTCAGCTCTCTTCTTACCGAATGATATCGCGACGTGTATAGCAGAGCTGAATGGGTACGTATTGACAGGTGGTGTAGAAAATGTTATTTATCCTTGGGATAGATTATCTACGACTTATGACTACCCGATACGTTTATCAGAAAACTATATTTCTAAACTGGTCACAGTTAATACGACTACTTATATATTCGCAGGGAGAAGAGGAAACATCTATCAGACTAACGGTGGTAACGTCTCATATTTTAAGACTATACCTATCTTTTTAAGCGAGACTTACAATCCTATAATCAGATTTCAAGACGCTATTTTTAACAGGAATCACTTGTACTTCAGTTTTACTGCTCAAGAGAATGACGGAACTGATATAGATGAATACGGGGGAATTTGGGCGATTGATTTGAAGTCAGGTGGAATGTATCTCGCAAATCAGCTCTCTTATGCTACTTACGCAGGTTACGCCAGCGCGCTCTTTCCTTTTAATGGAGACGTGAGTAGCGCTTCGGCTACAAGTGTCTATAACGAGTTTGGTACTAATCAAGGAACAGGTTTGTTCGCAGGGTGGTACGACGGTACGAGTTATAACATTGATATATCAGATGAAGACCCATACTCAAGTGGTGAGTCATATGTGGTCTCAGATATGATTCCTACAGGTCAGATTTGGACTAAAAGAACTTTCGAGAATATTGAATACAAGCTTGCTACTCCTTTAGTGACAGGAGAAAGTGTCGCGCTCTACTACCGTCAGAATATAACTGAAGCGTTTACTCAAATACCGATAACTCAAGGTGGTGCAGTTGGTGACCTATCAGGAATAGCAGGTGTCACTAACTTTGAGAATGTACAATGGATTCAGATTAAGGCGGTGCTGACTAGCACGAATACAACTCCAAGCTTCGTAAGATTAAGAGAAATAAGAATCAGATAATGAACTTCAAAGACAAAAAAGAAATGGAGCAGATGATAGACTCCCGTATCGGTAGTTTTATGAACGCGAAGCAGTACTCACTATCTAAGATTCAGAGTCACAAGCACGACGGAGCAGACGCTCCAAGAGTCAGGTCAAAAGATTTGATTTATTCGACGAATAGGCAGTCTATGGTACACGCCTACGCTGACGTTAAGACTGAGGAAGAGACAGGCACTTCATATATTGAATTTGCTTACCCAAAGAGAATAGACTTCAACGGGTTTATAGCTAATGGTGCAGAGGGTGGCGCTACGCCTAGCCCGTCAACTGAAAAAGCGACGACAAGTGGTCTCGCTGTCTTTGGAACTGCAGAGAATATCTCGGCTTTCTACCCAAACACACCAACGACTGAACCAGACGCCGACAGTATTGTTCACGGAAGCAATTATATGTTTATAGATGAGACTGATTTGACGAATACGTGGGTGGGCGCAGGTAACCCCTATCTTGCTTTCGCGACTGACGACGGGAGCAATGTAATCGGTTATCTTTCAATTACATCTTATTCTTCAGAGGGAATAACTATTGAATACTACGTTGATATTGGATTTTACATAATAGGAAGTATTATCATTACTTAACATAATTAACAACTAGGACTATAATAAAAATATGAAGTCTTACACCACACTACGAAACCAATTTGGTACTCTTTCCGCCAATACGTCAAGTACTAACTTAACATTGGCAGATGAGCTGATTAACGATTCGCTTCGGTACTTAACTACTAAGTACTTCTTCAATGAGAAAAGCGTTGTAGTTCCGGGGGGAACTATAGCGTCACAGCAAAGTTATAATCTTCCATACAATATTAAGACGTTGATAAGCGTTTATATATCCGTTGGGAATATTCGCTACACGCTGACTGAATCACCTAACAGAACTTTCTGGGATTCTATCAACTTCGTACCTTACACTTCAGATATCCCGCAGTTCTACTACATCTTCAACAAGAAAATGTATGTATTCCCTACACCAGCAGGAAGCGGTAACGCGATTACTTACAACTATAAGCGCAGAATCAAAGACCTCTCCGAAGCTGATTATGACGCAGGAACAGCGCTAGCTACTACAGCAGACGCTACTGTTACTGGAACTGCTACTACTTGGACTAAAGATATGGCAGGTCGCTGGATTAGATTTACTTCAGACTTAGGAGACGAAGAATGGTACGAGATTGCTAGCGTAACCGATACAACTCATCTAGAGCTTGTGAATCAATACGCAGGAGCAACAATGACTGGTACTGGTGATTATGTTATCGGAGAAATGCCTTTACTCGCTGAAGACTATCACGATTTGCCTGTTTATCGCGCTCTATCGATTTACTTCACGACGCGTGTACCAGACCCTACTAGGGCAGAGCTTTTTGATAAGCTATACAAAGAGGGAAGAGAAGAATTAGACGCAGAGTTTGGCTCTAAGTCGTGGTCTGTAGCGATTACTCCTGCTGACCAAGAAGTCAATAACCCGAACCTTTTTACTCGCAGTTTAAGTTAAATTATATGCTTCCAATTTCTTCTACTAACAACATCATAAACCGCACCACTAGAAATGTTGAAAACCTTTGCTATTTCTGTTCCCTTAACTCCCTCTTTGGCAAGTTGTCTAATTTTTCTAACTTTGTCTGGGTTAAGTTTAGAAAGATAATGGCTTTCTCCTATGTTCTTGTCGTAAAGACCAAGCTTCCAAGCGTGGGAATGATTGTCTTTAGTAGATACCCATTCAAGGTTGTTAACTCGATTATCAAGTCGTTTCCCGTTGATATGATTGACCTCTCTAAGTTTCTTAGGATTGGTAATATAGTTAAAAGCTACAAGTCTATGAACAAGAAACTTCTTGCTACTCTTGTTTTTGTAAAGCATAACCATTTGGTAACCATTCCCTATAAGCCAAGCTTTAAGAAATTTACCTTTCTTATGTCGGTTATTAGGGAAAGACCATATTCTCCCGCTTTCTGTAACCGCATAAAGATTTTTGTAACCTTTGATATCTTTCATAGTAATTATCGTATGAATAGTAATACTATTAACGATATCAAGCTATTTCAGTCTAGTCAACTTAATCTATTAACAACTTAAATAAAAATATGGCATATAAGAATACAAATCCAAAGTTGAAAGGTCTAGGCAGTACTGGTTTGCTTGCTAAGTTGGGAAATGCTTTTGGTCTTAACGCTAAGACCCCTGAGTCTCCCGTGAAGAGCAACACGATACCTGAAACTGACGCTAAACCAAATGTGGGAACAGTTCAGGGAAGCGCTGTACCTATGGACTGGCAATACAACGCAGAAAAAGATAAGTGGAAGCAGATACCTAAGACTACTCAACCTCAGAACGCGCCTAGCTCTAACGGTCTATCGAGCAGTCAGAACGCAGAGTTGAACACAATCAAGACTCAGCAGAGCGCTCCTCTAGTTGACTCAGCGACTAGCACGAATAACCAGAGAATGAGTGATGACGCGTACAAAGCCCAACAGGAGAGAGAACGGGAAGCTAAGTACTCAGCAGGAAGACAGAGACTCAATACTGGTGGGAATGAACCTCAAGACACCTCGAGGAGTGGTCTTCTTCAGACTGCAACAACTATGGGAACTCAGAGTCCTGAAATGATAACCAAGATTAATACTCAGCTATCTACAAAGAAAGAGGAGATACGAAAGCTCGAAGACGAAATGGCTAGAAAGATTAGTGCTACGCAGGGTGGTGGCGGTGACTTGTCATTCGTTACTGGTAAGGTTGCTCGACTACAGGATTACTACAACGCGAAAATTCAGAATAGAACAAACGAAATGCAGAGCCTTGCAACTCAGCTATCTTCCGCAAACCAGACTTTCGGAACTCAAAGCGGTTTGATACAGAACGCTCTAGGTGAACAAGGCTACCAAAACATATCTTACGATACAAGATTCGGTACAGGTGAAGACCTTGCTTCTGGAACAGATACGACAGGTGGTGGTAACGCTATGAATCCTATGCAAGCTATACCTGATTTAGCACAAAGGATAAACAACGGTACTCTTTCTCCAAGTCAAGCAGAGTCAATGCTTGGCGGGAATCCTGCTTTGAGTAGATTGTTAGACCAAGAAATGACAAGACTTAACCCTAACTATGACAAAGCTGTAGCAGAAGCGCAGTCGGGAATCAGAGCGAATACCCCACAGATGAGAGCGATTCAAGAAGCGGCACTGAAAACAATTCCAATGGTAAATCAAGCATACGAAGCTATGCCTGATATGGCTAAGACTGATTGGGCGCTAGTGAATAAAATTACTCAAGGTCAGTTATCTAAATGGTTTCCTGACAAATTCGGTAGAGACAAGATTGTTCTGTATCAAAAATTAGTTGATAACTCAAGAGGTGAAATCGCTACCCTTATCGGGAGCGCTCTTGGTATGACTCCTACGGGAGCAGAGAGTTTAGCAAATGGGTGGATAGGAGACGGAGCTACACCACAAGAAATTGAACAAGCTTATGCAAACGCTCAGAAAATGGTGGAAGACAGAATCACAGCGCAAGAAACTTCAGGACAACCGAGTGGAAACCAATCGAACACCAACACGAACACAGATAACGGTGGGTGGTCTTGGAATGGTATACAGTAATAATTAACCATAAAATAACGTGACAGATTACGACGCTTTAAGAATGTCTCGTTCCATAGGCTTAACTGAGAGTGGAACGAATGGCAAGCCGAATTATAGAGCAGTTGGAGACAATGGTACTTCAAAGGGTGCTTATCAATGGCAAAAAGCTAGTTGGGAGAATCACGCGCAACAAGTCTTAGGTGATAAGAACGCGCAAATGACTCCAACGAATCAAGACAAAGTCGCTTATGGAATGGTCAAGAAATGGAAAGACGCTGGTAAGCAACCTTTTGAGATTGCTTCTATGTGGAACGCAGGAGAGGGAAGACCTGACGCGTGGAAGAATCATAAGGGAACTACTGTTATAAATGGTAAGACTATAAGCTACGATACGCCCGCATACGCTAAAAAGGTTAGGAAGAACTACGAAGATATGGGCGCGATTCAACCGTCTCAACAGACCGAACAACCTGCAGAGAAGAAAGACGACAGAAATATCGCGCAGAAAGTAGCAGGGTTCTTTATAGACCCTCTAGCTAGAGTCTCACACCAAGCAGGTCAGAGGATAGCTACATCTGTCGCTAGTGAACTCGACTTCGTTACTGGCGGTGCGATAGGCAGAAAGACTAAAGAGGGCAACTTGAAAGACGCGCTAGAACGAGTCAGAAGCACAGAGACGACAATGCCCGTGACTGGTACTAAGATTGGAGCTTCTAAAGACTACACAGCAGGAAAGGCGGTGGGTGATATCGCTCAGAGTGCTTTAATGCTTGCTCCTGCTACTGGCGCAGTCAATCTAGCTTCTAAAGCTGGGAAGTTGGCTAACCTCGCGAAGACTACAGCTTATGGTGCTTCGTTTGGTACTGCAGGAGCTTTATCAGCAGGTAAGACTAAGCCGGTAGATGTAGCGACTAGCGCTATCTTCGGTGGTGTCTTAGGTCTCGCAACAGGTGGAGCAGGTCTCGCTATCAATAAGCTAGCTTCGTCTCTACCACAGAGAATCGTCACAAAGTATCTAAAGGTCAGCCCGAAAGTAGCTCAGTCAATGGTGAATAAAGGCTTGGGTACTCCCAGACAGATGTTAAGGGAGAGCAATCAAGCAATCAGTAGAATGACGAAAGGAACTCCTGCGTATAAACAGGAGCGTGTAATTCAGAAAGCGATTGAAGCTCTCATAAAAGCCAAAGGACACAATTTCAGAATAGGTTGGCAAGACTTTATGATGTATCTCATTGGTGGTCTCCCTGCAGGTGTCACTTCAGCTCTGACTAAGGGCGCTGTTAAAGACCCACGCATAGCTCTTCCCCTTACTGGTACTCTTTCTAAATTGGCAAACACAAAAGCACAGAACGTAATTAGTCCTGTGCTTCAAAAAAGTACTTCCGATATATTGAATCGCTAGTCTAGGAACGCGTCGAAGATAGTCGCCAAAATACCGTCAGGGTGTTTTTGTCTGTGATTCCAAAAAAACATATATTTGATTATGAGCAGTATCAATAGAAACCCCAATACCAGTCCTATAGTATGAAACATATTATTTCTTGCCTTTTATTAGGTCGTCGATAGCCTTAGCAGTATTCTCCATCATTTTTTTCATACCGACTGACTTACCTTCGACGTACCCGAAGACGAATAGCTCTTCACCTGCTCCGCCCTCTTTAAGAGTGTTGTACATATCTTTCTCTGACTTGCTGAAGTCCTTTTGAGCTTCTTTCAATAACTCTTTCTGCAGTCTCGCTCCTAGGCTCTTCTCTTTTTTGAATATACTCATATATTTATTTAACTAATCTCATTATCTTTTCGTTTTTAAGTACTTTCTTGATTGCTGGTAGTATTTCTTCTTCGTTGTGGAAATGCACCCCTGACTTTTCTCCACTACCCCCGTCTTCTTTGTTCATATATGCAATTCCAGTTTCCCAACAAGGTCTAACTTTTCCCAAGCTTACCTCTTTAGGCAGTTCAGAGGTGTAGAAGTACACCGACACCCTGAATCCTTTGATTTCTTTTTGTTTACTCATAACTTTATTTATTTTCCTCTTCTTTAATTTTAACAGTCAATCGTTAGTTCTCCCTCAGGGCTAACTTCTTCTGTTTTCCTGATTGCACTCTTTTCAATTTTCTTCTTACCCCAACGTTTTAGAGCGCCTTTTTTACCCAAATCAGAATAGTATTGCGTTCCTCTTTCCGCAGTCTTCTTTCCGCCCTTTTTTCCGATTTTTGAGTAGTGTTCTCTTATTGCTTTGCTTACGTCCATATTTTTGATTATTTTCTTTATACAGTTTCCAGAAGAGAGCAGGGGGATTAACAAAGTCCGTACATATCTTCAAGGTGTCTCGAATCTCGTTCTTAGTCCAACCTCTTGTTAATCCATAGACCTGTCCGATAGGTACTTTTAACATTTTCGCAGTCTCAGACCGTAAAAGTGTTATTTCATTTAACCCCCCTCGCTTCTTCTTGGAACTGACTTTAGAAAATCTTGCGCTTACGTCACCCAAAGGTTTCAGCTCGCGCTTTGTATCGACGTCTAAATAGTCAGAGTCCATAGTCTAAGCTTTAGTCTCGAAAGGATTATCTCCTGTGTATAAAGCTTCTAGATTAATTTTCTTGCTGTCGTATGCTTCCGCTATCTCAGAGTCAAGCTCCCTAGCAGGTTTAGGACTGACTGCGTATACAGTATCGAATCCCTCTCCTGTACGACTGATTTTTAAGTCGTAGCCCTTAGGTGACCCCCAATCTTCGTCGTTTACGAGATTGTTGATAGCTCCTTGTATCGTAGCTTGTGTTATATGAAGTATCTCCACATTTTTAGTTGCATAGTTCCACACTACACAAGACCAAAAGTGTTTTATCTTCGTAGGCTTACCGTCTTTGTCGAGTTTAATGTTTGCAGGTTGCTCAGTAAACTCTTCTCTACTTCGTACCGGCTTAGTATCGATATTCCAATACTCATAACCGATAATTGCGCTAGACAATATCCTTAGAATGTTGTCTCCGTCTTTTAACTTCATATACCCACCGCCACTTGCAGGTACTTCGTATCCCTCAGGTAGAAAATTTGTTGTATCCATATTTTTTTGTTTTGCGTTTCCGCTTTTTTTTGTTTAGTGAATAATTAATTTGTCCTTACGAGTACCTATCGACCAAAAGTACTGATTGTAGAACTCTGAGATATGTATTAGTAGCCTTACCCTCTCCACGAGAATAAGAGACCCTGTTTCCGTTGTTTTTTCGTCTTTGATAGAAGACTACTACGGGAATTAATCCCTTTTCAACTTAGTGTCAGTATATAGACTTGAATTTCTATGCCAGTCTCATTTGTATAGCTATCAACTCACAAACGAATACAATCACTAATACATATTTCAAAGTTCTACTATTGTCTGATTACATTATAGCAGACTGGTTGTCAGAGTCAAGCTCCAATGCGCTAAAACGCTGTTTTTCGTCTGATTCTGCTATTTACGTGTAAATTATAGCGCGCAGAATCGTCTCCAACGCGTTTTTACTCAATAGTTGACTGATTATGCGTCTTTTTTACTGCTTGCGCCCAAGCTCTATTTTAACGCTTCCACTCACTCCCTATTTTCTGCAGATACGTGAGCTAGTCAAAACGTACCCACAGAGAGTAGGGAGCGAAACGCTATCCACTATTTATCTTTTCGAGGAACCCATTTCTTCTTCACTTTATCTTTCTTCCCCGATTTTTTCTTTCTAGCAGAGATACAGCGCCAACACCGACAAGGTTCGCCAGCTACGCCCTCGTGCTTTTGATTGAAAGAATTAGCCATTGTTCAATTCTGCGATACAACCTGCGCAGGGTTCTGTGTCTATTTCTTTTGTAGGTCTAACTGTTCCAGCTTTGACCTCTTCTCTGTATTGTTTCGCCCTCTTTTTAACACAGACCATACAGACTGCTCCTTTGTGATTGTAAAAAGCGTTTACGTTTTTATTTTTTTTACACCCGTTGCAGATTCTCATAAGCTTATTTTTTAGATTTCTCTTTTAGTATTACCCCAAAGTTAAAGCTTCCTTTTTCCCACGAGAAACCAATTATGTCATTCTCCTCGATACACTTCTCAAAGAACTCCTTAACCTCTTTAGGTAAACGATAGTACGCTGTTCCACTCGACTGTACCTCGTTCATTTCTATATCTATGGCTACAAGTTTATCTTTCATATTAGTAGTAAACGTTCCACTTCATTGTTTTTAATGTCTTGTACAGCTCAAGAGCGTGTAGGAACGCGTCTCTGAACTTCTTGGTATGTACGAAGCTTTTTGTCCTTATCTTTCCGTCTTTAGTTAGATTCACAATGATATAACCGTCTGCCTTAGGGTCTCCCATTTCTTCTAAGCAGATATCATACGCTCCCATTTGTAAAAAGTGTTCGGGATAGATACCGTTGCTTGTCTTGATGTCTCCGACAAATCGCTTTCCATTGATAATACAAACGAAGTCGACGATTCCACCGTACCAATGCTCTTCGCTCCATACGTTTTTCTCAGCTATCAAGAACTCAACCTTATTGTCCTTAGCCCATTTCACAAAGAGCTTGAACATACCGGCTACTTGTTCGTCTTTGCCCGAGTACATCTTGCCTTTCTTTATCCACTTCTCAATCGCTTCGTGAACATTCGTACCCACGTTACCACCTGCTACTTTGATAAAATGGTGCGCTCCTTTAGCGTCGAGCAGTACCTCTTCGCGTTCGTCCTTAGTGTAAGGTCTATTGAGCTTCCAATTACTTCGTACTGACTTGATAGCCATATTGCTAGCCCAACCTATAAGAGCAGGTTTAGCTATCACGTTCAGCACCGTCGTTACTCCAAAGAGAGGTTTATCGTCTAGCGAGTGGTAGTGCTTTATCTTGTTGAACTTATACTTTGGCTTCTTCTTTTTTAAGTTCTTTGTCATATTCTTCTACTAGCTCCTTGAGCTTATTAATTTTCTTTCTCCAAGAGGGCATTATCCATAGAATCGTCGTTAGCAATGAAGCCGTAGTGAATCCAAACGCTACGTACCATAGTTCAGATTTGAATAAACCTAGAAACACAGCACCGCACCCTACGAAACTGAACATAACTCCCATATCTGCTCTCTTTCTCCACTTCGTACATTCGTCGTGTACCTCTTCGAACTTGTCCATTCGTTCTTCCCAAATTTTATTCATATTTTTAGATTAGTTTTTCTTGATGACCGCCCATCATTTCTCCTCTAACTTTCGCTTCCTCGACCTTTCTAGCTTTCTGAACTACAGGAATTGCTTTATAGATTCCCTTAGTATTCTGCATATCAGCTCGTACTCTTCTAATACTTTCCATAGAGGGAGCGTTTCTGAATTTCAACTGCTGTAAATGACTCAGTTCCATTTTGCAGTACTTTTGCAGGAAATGAATCTGTAGCTCCTTGTCTGAGTCTCTTGTTTTAGGGATATCTCGTAAGAGTTGTTCCACCTTTCCTTTTACGTCTTTTATGTCTTCTAGCATAACTTTATATTGATTAATTGTACTCTAATTATAACAGACAGTCCGCTACTTAACAACTGCGATTCCTGCTTCTGCTGTAGCTATCAGCATATTGCCGAATGTTCTACTGTACTTCCAATACGGGGGGAGTAACCCTCGTCTACAGTCAGACCAACTCCCTGCTCGACCATTGTTTTTGTAGAACAACTTTAGATAGTCGAGTAAGTCCTCTCTAGAGTATCTATTTCGAGCTTTTTTACGCACAGGTACAGACCCAGATAGCTCAACCGCCTTAGTCCAACTACCAAACGTCTTATATATGATAGTGTGACCACCATATTTTTTGTCATAATCAGTTATCGTAGGAGTCTGTCCTATCTCTATCTTCAGCTTCTTGATTCTATCCAACAACTGGTCAGGACACGTACCTCTTTTGTTGCGCTCCTCTAGGGATATTTGTTTGTATCTATTTTGTTGCGCGATAGCTAAACCTTTGAGACCATAAGCGCGTCGTTGCTCTGTAGTCAGACTATTCTTTTTCCGAGCTACCAAAGCTGTTCTAGTACCCTCGCTGATTAGCGCAGTCTTACTAGATAGCCCGACGAGCTTCTTATACTTCTTTGCTGTTAACCCGTGAGTCTTCAGGTGACAACCACTTAAAGAGATAAAGAACTCACCGCAGATATGACATTGAATTTTGTCCGTGTCTCTGCTTTGAGCTACAACCCCCCGATAACCATAGCCACCCTCGAACTTGCTAAAGGGTTCTTTATAGCCATAGAAATATATGTTTTTAGCGTCTTCCATTTTTCCTTATGAAGTACTTATCGACTATCTTCTCCGCTTCCTCTTCAGTCGCTTCGAACTGCATTATTAAGTCCTCTATGTATTCCTGTCTAGCGTAGTGGGAGTGACTATCGTGTTGAATTTCAATTAGCTCCTGCGGTGTCACTTTCATTTTACCGTTCCATTCTTTAAGTAATTTAACTTTATCCAACATATTACTTCTCCTCTCTTAATTTCATTTCGTCGACCATTTCGTTTATCTCCTGACACTTGCAGGGTTTCCTCTTACAAGAGCCACACCTTGAGTACCTATCGTCGAGTTCCATAATATCTATACGCAGACCCTCTATCTGCTCCTCTACGCTTAGAGCTAGATTATGTACCTTGACCGCTATTTCCTGAACAGACTCTTCCACAGTTTTTTCTTTATCCATATCTATATAGTAATTAAGATTAATCCCAGACCTAACCCAAGAGCGAAGAAGACTGTACAGACCGCTACTTCTTTCAAGAACGCCCTAATTCGTTTACCTCTTCTCCACATTTTGTCTTCCCTCGCACACGCGTAGCAGTAACCCGTGTTACTGACTACGTCGTGTATATGACACTTTTGAAATTCATCTAGGTTTATATTATTGAGTTGCCCTATAATTAATTGCGTCTTGTCGAGCTTGTTCCGCCATTTCCCCGTCGAACTTGTCTCTGATTATCCCGTGAGTATCGTTGCTTCTTTTGAGTCCACA
>Ga0307928_10000251_pt1 | contig 38777 bp, 43 predicted proteins | sample AceLakmetagen232_FD_201815 | JGI IMG/M metagenome (GOLD analysis project Ga0307928, IMG submission 201815) | Saline water microbial communities from Ace Lake, Antarctica - #232 | ecosystem: Environmental > Aquatic > Non-marine Saline and Alkaline > Saline | place: Antarctica: Ace Lake...
CTTGCATATTTTACAAGTGCTAATCCTTCTTTTGCTCTTGGAATTGCGAGAATTAATACTTTTGCTTTTTCAAGATTAACTTTTTTCCAAATTTCTTCATTATCTGCAGAGCCATAACCTGAATTAATTTTATTTTTCATGTTTTCCCAAACAATTTCAGAATCATTATCAATTACTACTAATTCATTATCTTTTCCAAGAATTGTTGCGATTCCTGAACCAACAAGACCCCCTCCAAAAATAACAATATGATTAGTCAGGTTTTCAGGAACTTTTTCTAAATCATTAATTTTTTTATTGAATTTTTCAGATTTTTTTAAAGGTACAAGAAATTTACCAAACAACTTTTCACTTGTATTATAAAAGAAATTTGAATAACCCATAAAATAAGGAGTTACTGCCATTGATGTAGCAATAATAATAATGAGAAATGGATAAAGCCCAGGAGTTGCTTCCAAAATAGGCCTTCCCTGATTTGCAATAATAAAAGAGAATTCTGAAATTTGAGCTAAACCCAAAGCAACCGTTAAACTTACTCTACTTCCATACCCATTAAACAAAGTAATAACATAGTAAAGCAACGGCTTGAAAACGAATACAATTCCGATAATAATAACTGCTAATTCTAGTGGAAATGATGTAAAAGTTGGCGCGATTTGTATTCCAAGAGTTACAAAAAATATTGTTGCTAAAAAATCACGAACTCCCCTGATTTTATGAAGCACTTCAAGATTATAAGGTAAAGTAGAAAGTGCTACTCCTGCAACAAATGCTCCTACTGCCATTGAAAAATTTAACAAGAACGAAAGGAAAATAAAAATGAAAACCGAACTCATTGCTGAAAGAAAAAATAATTCATCTGATTGAACTGCAAAAGCAAACAATTTTGGATACACATATCGATTAAGCAAATAAGCAAATACTAAAAATACAAGAATTTTCAAAATAAGAGGCCCAAGTAGTGCAAGTGAAAAAATATTTGCAATATCTTCAAGCAAAGGTAAAGCAATGATTACAAGAACATCTTGAACTAACAAAAATCCAATCATTAGCCGTCCATGAAGCGAATTAATTTCATGGTTATCAGAAAGTAATTTTACTACAATTGTGGTTGAAGAAAATGCAAGAATTAAACCAAGGTAAAGTGATTGTTCAAAAGAAAGAATATTTAATGCAAAATTAAAAATAAAAACAAGCAAAGCAGTAAGTGAAACTTGTAATACTGAACCTATTGTAACAACTTTTCCAAGTTCTGCAAGTTTAGAAAAATTTGATTCTACTCCAATTGAAAATAATAAAAATGCTACTCCTAACTCAGAAAGAATCATTATTTCTTCAGTAGTAGTAACTCCAAGAGGAACTCCAGCAAATTCTAAACCAAGAGAACCAAGTGCATAAGGCCCTATTACAATTCCTGCAACAATATAAGCAAGTAAAGCTGGTTGTTTTAAAATTCTTGCAATATAATTGAAAAAAGTTGCTGCAAGCAAAATTATTCCTAAATCAAGAAGTAAACCAATCCCTTCAAAAACAACCATAAGTAAATCCCTTGACAAAAAATAAGTAGATTCAGTATATATAGTTAATCATTTATTAAAAAAAATTATTCAATTTTAACAAGACGCATATTTTTAAAATTAATAATTACTGATGGTTCAATTAAATTTGCGACATTAATATAATTCTCTACTCTATCCATATTATCCCAAGGAGTTATTTCAGGAAAAGTATAATCCGTTGCAACAATAGGGATATCAATAGTATTACTTCCTGTTTTCCATCCCCCCGCAGGGATAGGTATTGAAAGTATGAATCCCTGAATATTATTAAATTTAGTATATTCAAATCGCCTGGGATAACAAATACTTGCATTATCTAAAATAATTTCTCCTACTAAATGCACATTTCCTAATGTACTATCACTTTCTTCAAAAGCAGAAACATCTAAATTATCAGGAACAACTACTCCTACCCCTGCATACTTATTAGACTCACAATTAAAAGATAAATCACTGAATAATACTATTTCTGAAGATTCAACAATCCTTTCTCGCGCAGCCCTAATTACATCAAAAGCACTTTGTGAAGTTGCGGTTACAGAATCTTCTTGGGAACCAGATATTCCTAAAATTAAAGTAATTACAATAACACTAACAAGAACTGCCCCGCCTATAAGAAGAAGATATTCCAATGCTCCTTGGGCATTACTCATTTTAATTCATTAGTTTTTAACTATTAATTAACCTTTGCTTTTTGCAATAAAATAACCTAATTACTAACAAATCATTAAAAAAAACTTTAAAAAAATGATTTATTTTTCAACTCTTACTTTCCCGCTCCAAGTAATCAAAAGCAAACAACCTTCTTTTGAACTTGGTTTGTGAAAAGCATCTTTTTCATTAACAAAAAAATCGCCTTTTTTATGCAATCCTTTCTCATCTTCAAATGAGCCCTTAACAACATACACCCACTCAAAACCTCCATGATAATGTCCTTTGTCCTGCCAATTTGGTTCAATTTTTAACAAATCAATTTGCATTCCTTTTTCAGAGGAATTTGCTAAATGCTTAATTTGAATTCCTTTTCGATGAAGTTTCCAATCAGTCATACTCATAATAACTCATAACAAAATAAAAAATACACACAAATACATAATTGCATTTATTAAAAAATAGAAACAATTATAAATCACTTCGACTCACTTACTATTAGGTGATGTGATTTGGCTAAAAGTATGAGTATAACTGTTGAAGATTACACAAGCAAAGTTCTTGGAGTAGTAAAGGAAAAATATGCATTAAAAGACAAAGGCAATGCACTGGATAAAATTGTTGATTTGTACGGCGAAAACTTTATTGAACGAGAAGTAAGTGAAGAAGTAATAAAAGAATTAATAGAAGATAGTGAAAGACACATAAAAAAACATGGTTTCAAAGGAACAACCATTAAAAATCTAAGAAAAGAAATAGAGGGATAAATTGTCTTTCAAATATAATCTCAGCGAAGAACTAAAAAAAACACTTAAAAAACTTTATAAAAAAGACAAGAAAAGATATGAAGCAACTCTCAAAAAAATAGAAGAAGTTTCTTCAAGAAACATTCAAACAATAGATTTTTACAAGAACCTTCGGCATGAGCTTAAAGACTTCAAAAGAGTTCACATTGACAAGAGTTTTGTTCTTACTTTTAGGGTTTATCGAGAAAAAAAATTTATTTTGTTTCAAAGATTTAAACACCATGACCAAATATATTAATAAATTTAACAACTAAAAAAGTTAAAACAAAAAGAAAAAATTAATTAAGCTTTTTTCCACTTTACCCCGTCAGGAGTGTCAAGTAATTCAATTCCTTGTTCTTTAAGCTGGTCTCTGATTTTATCAGATTCTGCCCAATTCTTTTCTTTTCTAAAGACTTCTCTTTTTTCAATTAATTCCATTAATTCATTTGAAAGTTTTTCTTCTTGTTTTTTTTCAAAATCCCAAAAAACAAATATTTCATTTAATTCTTTTAAAAAAGAAAGAACTTCTTCAGCATTCTTTTTTGAAAATTGCTTTGAAGAAATCAAAGAATTAATTTTTGATTGAAAATCATACAGAGTAGGCCAAGCATTAGGTAAATTAAAATCATTATCCATTGCTTCAACAAATCCTTTTCTTGCTTCAAGAATTAAATTACTAACTTCAGAGTTTTCTTTTTCCCCTTCAAAATTTAATAATTCTTGAATCAAGTTATTCCATTTGTCAAGATTTTTTTGAGCTAATGCAATTGCAGAATCATTAAAATCAATTCTTGAACGATAATGAAGACTTGCAATAAAATAACGAAATGCTTTAGGATTAAACTTTTCAATTAACTCAGGAATAGTAATGAAATTCCCAAGACTTTTACTCATTTTTTCGCCATTAACATTCAAAAAACCAGCATGCAACCAGTATTTCACAAATGGTTTCACTCCATAAGTACACTCGCTTTGAGCAATTTCGTTTTCATGATGAGGAAAAACAAGGTCAACTGCTCCACCATGCATATCAAATTGTTTTCCTAAATATTTTGTACTCATAGCACTACATTCAATATGCCAACCAGGTCTACCTTTACCCCAAGGACTAGGCCAAGAAGGTTCAGTAGGTTTTGATTTTTTCCAAAGCGCAAAATCCATTGGATTATCCTTATCATACTTATCAGTTTCTACTCTGGTTCCACCAACTCTATCTTTTAAGTTAAGATTACTAAGTTTTCCATATTCTTCAAATTTATTAATCGCAAAATAAACTCCATCTTCAGTTTCATAAGCAAATCCTTTTTCTTTAAGAATTTTAACCATTTCAATTATTTCCTTAATGTGTTCAGTAACACGAGGCAGTATTGATGGTTTTTTTATTCCAAGTTCGTCAAGGTCTTTCATGAACAATTCAATATTCTTATCGGCTAATTCAAAAATAGTTATCCCTTGTTTATTCGCAGTTTTAATCATATCATCATGAACATCAGTAATGTTTACTACATAATTTACTTTGAATCCTGAAAATTCTAAATACCTCCTAATTAAATCAAAAGCAGAGTAAGTTCTTGCATGTCCAATGTGCCCTGGACCATATACGGTTGGACCACATACATACAACCCGATTTCTTTTGGGGTAATTGGTTTAAATTCTTCAATTGAACGAGACATTGTATTGTATACTTTTAACATTTAATCAACAAAAAAATAAAGCATAGAAATTTAATTAAATAGAACTGAATTATTATTCTTCCCCATCAAAAGAATCAGCCGTTTCTTCCAGTTCTTCAAATATTTTTTCTTTATTCGTAACAAGCTTATATTCTCCGCCTTTTACTGCAATTAAGAGAAGTTCACCGCATTCGGGGCAATCAATAGAATCTCCTTCATCATAATCATCGAAATCGATTTCTATATGTGTTTTACACACTGGGCAGTTACATTTCATAAAAAAACCTCACTGGTAATAAAATGCCTTAACAAAGAATTTATAAATTTTTTCTAAGCAGTAATTTGGCAAAATTTGCTTAAATTAAGCCAAAAATGAACGAAAGTAGTGAATTTATTAAAAAACTTAGTCCAAAAAACACGATTACAAAAACACTATTTGAAAAAACCGTTGTTTTTCTAACAAGATTGCCAATTTTATAAACTACAAATAAATTAGAAATAACTGCAATAATTCCAATTGCTAATAAAAGAATGAATAAAATAAGTATTACTTCTTGTGAAGGCATTGCCATGGATTCAACTACTGAAAGAATTTGTTCAAATGAAAGTTCTTTTCCCTGAAGAGTAGCAATTTTTCTAAAAAAATTTGGAATAGCTAAAAATACTAACAAAAATGAACATAACGCCATAAAAAAATTTATAAGAAAAGTAACTGAAAACCCTGCCATTATTGAAGAAAATTTTCCATGAACTTCTTTTCCTTTAAATGCAATCAAAAGAACAAATAAAACAATTGAAGCAAAAATCCAATAAGCAAATTCTTTAACCATTGCAAGAAGCAATTCAACAAAATTAACATTAATTCCAATGAATAAAGAAAATCCTAAAAGTAACAAAAATGGTAACAAGAAAAAAATTATTCCCTTACCGACTTTAGATTCATTAAATTGTGACTCAATAATTGGGCGAAGTATTCTTAAAAAAACCATTTATAATCAGTATTTGTAAGGCAAAAGTAGTATTTAAAGATTCTTAATATTATTTATCATCTAAAATAACAAACAAAACTCAAACCCTAAACCAAGACAAAAAAATATTCAATGCACAGTAAGAATGAATTTTAATTTGAAAAAGAATTAACTTCTTCAAGCAACTTCTTTGCTTTTGCATTCTTTTCAAAGTGTGTTCGAACTGGTTCTAATAAATCATTCACATATTTTGCGGTTCCTACTTTTAGGTCCATTGGATGCAAATCTCCTTTCGCAAATGCCTGTTCAAGTTCTGAATATGAACCAAACGAAACATCTCCTCCAAATTTCTTCGGTCTTTCAACTTCGAATTCTTTGAATTTTTCAAACACAATAAATTTACAATACTCTAAAACAGGATTATCTTCAATTATTTTTTCTGGACAAAAAGCTTTATTCATTTTTTTCTGAACATCTTTTACAGAATCAGTCATAAAAATTGCTGAATTTGGTTTTGATTTAGACATTTTCATTTCAATTGCTTTTTCTACCCCGATAGCACCAGTGCTTATTGGAGTTAAACCCATTAACATGTGATGATGAACCGCAATTGGTTTTTTATAATTCAACTTTGGAGCAATTTCACGAGCAAGCATATTGACTTTCCTCTGGTCCATTCCAAGTTGAGCAATATCCACGTCTAAATGAAAAATATCTGCTGCTTGCATACAAGGATAAATAATTTGTGAACTTTGAAGTGAATCAGATTCACTTCGACCCATTATTTGACAACAACGCAAAGTTCTTTTTAAAGTAGAATTAATAGCGACTTGCATTACTTTGTCCCAATACTCTTTTTTTGAAACTAATTCAGAAGCATTAACAAATTCAACTTTGCCCAAATCCATGCCTGTTGATTTCCAAACCTCAACCATGTAGTCTCCAGCTTTCTTAATCTGTTCAAGATCCCCGTCAAGTTTATTGTTTGCCCAAGCATGCCAATCAGCAACAAGAAGCTTAAACTTACAACCCGCTTTTACCATTTTATTAACATTAATTGCTCTAAGTATTCCTTGAGCAATATGAATTTTTCCACTTGGTTCAAATCCATCATAAGCAACAGGATTATTTTTTGTTTCAAATAAACTTCGAAGTTCTTCTTCAGTAATTATTTCTTCCCCAACTTCTTTAACTAAATCAATTTTTGTTTCTAAATCCATTTCAATCAATTAAACTAAAAGAAAAAAGGTTTTTTAAAAGAAACTTCAAAAAACACGCAAATAACAAGTAAAATTACATTTAAAGACAAATAAATAATCTAACAGCAAACTATATAAATACATTTGACATACATTAATGTGCATAGGACGTGTATTTATGGTTGATGCAAGAGTTTCGTTAAAAAAATACTCTAATACTGTTTTGACAGTGGTTAAGGCTAAATATGATTTAAAAGATAAAAGTCAGGCACTAAATAAATTCATAGAAATTTATGGTTCAAACGAAGTAGAACCACAGGTAAAAGAAAGTTATGTAAAAAAACTTCTCAAAATCGAAGACGACTATTTCAAAGAAAATAAAGACCGACAAAAGTATACAAACATTGAAAATTTAAGAAAAGAAATCGAAGGCTAGATTCATGGTTCTTCAGCATGATTTTTCAAAAGAACTAAAATTAAAATTGATAAAACTTTTTAAAAAAGACAAAAATCGTTACTATAAATTAATCAAAAAAATCGAACAAATAATTAACTCTGATGAAACAACAATAGAACATTACAAGAACCTAAAACACGATTTACATGGCCAAAAAAGAGTTCACATAGATAAAAGTTTTGTTCTAACCTTCAGTTATTCAAAAGAAAAAAACTTCATACTATTCCTTAACTTTGACCACCACGATGAAATATATGAAAAATGAAAAAAAAAAGATTTTTTTAAAAGAAACTTTAAAAAACACACCATTAAAAAGTAAAAAATCCTTTCTTTTTTCAACAAAATCAACTCATTATTGAGTTTAATGGAGGAAAAAAACATGATTAGTCAATGGATAGGCGCAATAACTAATCCAAGAGAAACATTCAGGAATGAAAAACTTAATGCTTCAATTGGAAAAGGCGCAGTGAATTATTTTATTGCAGGATTAATTTCAGCAATACTTGGATTACTAATTTCAATGACTTCTGCAAACGCAGGAATTGCTGCAGCATTTGGAGTAATAAATCTAATTATTTTGCCAATATGGAATGTAATTGTTGGAATAATAACAGTAGGAATTATTTTCTTATTCGCAAAATTACTCGGAGGAAAAGGAAGCTATAGTTCAATGTTCTACCTAATTTCATTGGCAATAGTACCAATAACAGTTATTGTTGCATTGCTTTCAGGATTAGTTGCATTAATACCAATTCTTGCAATATTAGTACTACTTTGTTTCCTAATACTAATTGTATATGCAATATACATTGAAGTTCTTGCTATTTCAATTTCATAAGAAATGGGAATGGGAAAATCTCTATTAGCACTACTATTACCCGCAATAATTGCATTCATTATTGGAGTTATTCTGGTATTAGCAATCGGAGCTGCATTCATGACTGCACTTGGAAGCGCTGCTTCTACTACTGGAATGGTTGGCTTAATTTAATTTAAGCCAATTATTTTTCTTTTTTTTTAATCACTTCACAATATAATTGTTTTTACACAAAAACTTATTTTATGAAAACCATTCTTGCATTTGGAACCTTTGATTTACTACATCCAGGACATTTGAGTTATTTAACTCAAGCAAAAAAACTAGGGGATAAATTAATTGTGGTTGTTGCAACTGATTCTAATGTTGAAAAAGGAAAGGGAAAAAAACCAATTAATAATGAAGAACATAGACGAGAATTGGTTGAAGCTTTGAGCATCGTGGATAAAGCAATTGTTGGTTCAGAAAACAATTACTTTGAATGTATTGAACAAATCAAACCAAGCATAATCGCGCTTGGGTACGACCAACCAGCAAATGAAAAAGAAATTGAATCAAAATTAAAAGAAAAAGGAATAGAAGCAAAAATCATCAAACTTGTAGCATACAAACCAGAAATATATAAATCCTCTAAAATAAAAGAAAAAATGAAAAAAAATTAATACAAATGAAACATTTCAATATGAGGAGTTCCAAATTTTTCAAATTCTTTTCCTCTTACAATAAACCCACATTTTTTATAGAATTTTTTAGCAGAGTATTGAGCATCAAGAGTAATTTCTTTTGTTTTATTTTTACAACAATCCAATGCAAATTCAACAATTATTTTTCCAAAACCCTTATTTCGATATTTTTTCAAAATACAAACTCTTTCAAATTCTGCTTTTTCACCAAAAAATCGAATTCTTAAACAACCAATTATAATCCCCTTAAAATAAATCACTGTATGAATAGCATCTTTGTCAAACCCATCTAAATTTTCTTCAATAGTGTTTTTTTGTTCATTTACAAATACACAATTCCTAACATAAAAAGCATCACGCATTTCTGCAGGGTTTTTAGCGATTTTTATTTTAATTAAATTCACAAGTAAATAAGATGCAAAAAAAATAATAAACTTGATTTATTGAATTGCGTATTTACATAACTAAAAATTATCAAAAAGTTATTATAACAGCTTATTCTTTTACTTAATGTGGATTTTGAAAAAATTAAAGTATGTTTAATTTGCTTTATTTTTTTAAATTTAGCCACCCCTTTTGTTTTTTCAAATGAAATTTCTGATTCTTCAACAGGATTAATTTCCCATTGGAAAATGGATTTTATATCCTCAAATACAATTGTAAATTCGAACAATGCTAATTATACTGCAACTTGTAATGAAGAAGAATGTCCAACTCAAACAGCAGGAATATTTGGAAATGCTCTACAGTTTGATGGAATAAACGATTACTTAACAATTTCTCATTCAACAGAACTAAACCCTTCAAGTTACACTGTTGCATTATGGTTTAACTCAGAGGATTGTTCCACAAACCAAATATTATTAACAAATCCTAAATTACCTTATACAACAATAAGATATTTTCTAAATACTTTTCAAGGAAAACTCACAGGAGGATATTATTGTGATTCAGATTGGCGACTTGTTCAATCAACTGCATTAACTAATAACCAATGGTATCACGCAACACTTACTTTTGATTCAACAAATAACACAGTAACTCTTTATTTGAATGGAGAAAAAGCTGATGAAAAAATTATTTCTTGTAATCTTCCTGAAAGCACTACAAGCATAGCTCTTGCATCCTACTTAGAATATTATGGCAATGTTGCCATTGATGATGTTGGAATTTGGAATCGGGTTTTAAATGAATCTGAAATATCTTCTTTAGCAAACCAAAGTTCTCCAGAAAATAATTGCTATAATTATGCAAAAGAAAATATAGTAAATATTTTTGATTTAGTTTATTTGGGTTCAAGAATTGCAAGTGGAGAATACACTATTTCAAATTTATTAGAAGTTGCTTTTAATCTTGGAGCAAATGAAGATTGTAGTGCAATTGAAGAAACTCCCCCATTAGAGGATTGTTCTATTGGTGCAGTAAGTGCGCCTTGTCTTTGTAATGGAGTTGAAATAAGTTCAGGTTATTGTTGTGCAGATGGATACTCTGACTCAAGTTGTGCTGTAGGAGAAATAACTGCAGAGATTAATGCAACTAGATTAACTGGAGTAGCTCCAATGGCAATATTTTTTGAAGGAACAAATTCAACTGATACAGAAGGAAGAAATCTTGAAAAAAACAGCCAGCTTGATGTTGAAATAACTGAATATGCCTGGAGTTTTGGAGATGCACACGCGTACGATGATAATCCTAACACATTTATTGGTTTCAATTCAGCTCATGTTTTTGAAGAACCAGGCACGTACAATGTAAACCTCACAATAAAAAACTCGCTTGGAAATGTTGACGCAACAACAATCATCACAGTTACTTCAGGTTCTGGTAACACTTACTATGTTGATTCTGTTCTTGGAAACGATTCTTACAATGGGTTGTGTATGGAATCTGACGGCGAGGGGTGCGGTCCATGGCAGACTTATGGTTATGTTATGAACCAAGTGAATGGAAATAGTGGAGTGCCAAAAGAAAGCAAGGTTCTTTTCAAAAGAGGACAGAGCTTCGAACAGAGTCAAATAGTAAAGTTGTTCAATATCTCGGAGATTTCATTTGGCGCTTATGGGAGCTCAGGTCTGGAGAAGCCAGAAATTATTTACACTGGGACTACTGGCGATAATGATCAAGCTGGAATGATTTATTGTGCAGGGGCATCTGACAGTGGAAATGTAAATAAAATTGCTTTTAGTGATATTACTTTTAATGGAAACAATAGCGCCCCCATTATTTTGAGTAATTATTCTTCTAATGATACCAGGCCTTGTTCTGATTTTCTTTTCTTGAGAGCCAGCTTGATTAATAGCGTGGGAAATACTATTACTACACAAAAAACACTCGACAAGCTTTTCATCATTGATTCCGAATTACTTGATTCAGGGTTAACACAACATTATGGAAAAGTTTCGCATTATGCTTTCTTGAACAGCGAAATGCTGAGAATGCCAAACAACCATGGGTTCTATCTTTCACATGCCTACAAAGGAGTAATCAGTGGAAATTATGTTAAGGGAGTTAGTGCTTGTTCGAATACAAGACATAATTTGAGGATTTCAGGATGGGTAATTGACGGAAATCCCACCAAGAATGTTCTTGTTTCAAATAATTTCTTTGATGGGGAAACAGACGGATGCTTTACTTGGAACACGATACACTTGGGGCCTAATGTGGATGGCGGACATGAAATGTACAATGTGTTGTTCGAGAAAAACAAGGTCATTAACGGATCCATACTAATCAGAGTTGACGGGGGCTACAATAATCTCATTGTGAGAAATAATATTCTTGACAGTAAAATTGATCTTGGGGGGCCAATAATCAGAATTGGTAAAAACCTATATGGAAACCACGGCGTGAAGAGAATGCTCTTTGCAAACAACACGATTATCAATAACACGCAAAACCCCGGATTGGTTGTAACTGACCCTGAAGTAGAAGGGTTAGAGATAAAGAACAACATTTTTTACACTACCAGACCGGACCGCTATGACGGATGGTGGACAAGAGGAATACAAGTGGATGAATTATACATGCTCAATGAAGTGACTATTCAGAATAATTTGTTTTACCACACAACTTTTTCGCCTGATTGGGAATACGCATTTGTTTTGGGAACTAGCCAGTCGCCAAGGTTTACTGCCAGCAATTTCGATGCACAATACCCTGAAAGGGGTTCGGGAAACATAGAAGGAAATCCAATGTTCACTAATTTTTCAGGCGATAATTATGCTTTGCAGACAGGAAGCCCAGCAATAGACTCAGGAACAACAATTAACAATTTAAATGAAGATTATTCAAGCAACCCAAGACCAATAGGAAATGGTTTCGATATTGGTGTATTTGAAAGCAATTAAAAAATAAATCAACAAGGTTTTAAGAAGAATCTAATTATTTTTTTAAATGAAGATTTATTTTCCACATGAAGAACTTCGAAATGAACAAAAGAAACTTGTTCAGGACATTATTTTAGCACTTGATTCTAAAAAAGTTCTTTTAGCTAATGCGCCAACAGGGATTGGAAAAACTGCTTCAAGTCTTGCTCCTTGTCTTTCTTATGCCCTTGCAAATAAAAAGAAAGTTTTTTTCTTAACGCCTAAAAGTTCTCAACATGAAATTGCATTAGAAACTGTTAATCAAATGAATGAAAAATTTGGGTTAAATATTAAAACACTTGATTTGGTTGGAAAAAAGAAATTGTGTATTCATCCAATGATTTCGCATATGAAAATGGGTTTTTATGAAATTTGTTCAAATGCAAAAAAAAATGGACAATGTATTTATTATGATAATACAAAAGGAAAAACTGCAAAGCAAAAAATCAAATCTAATAAACTAAAAAAAGACGTTAAACAATATGGAAAAAGTTACCTTGAAATGAAACAAAGTTGTATGCTAAAGGAACTTTGTCCTTATGAAGTAACTCTTGAAATGATTAAAGATGCAAATTTTATTATTGGTGATTATTTTCATTTATTCAATGATGAAATTAGAAAAACTATTCTTGGACCATCAAAAACAAGTCTAAGTGATTGTATTTTGATTATTGATGAAGCGCATAATTTGCCTACTCGAATAAGGGATATGTTGGCGACTACTTTGAAAGAAGAAGATTTGGATAATGCATTAAAAGAAGCGAGAGAAATTAAAGCAAAAAAATCAGAACTTGCATTAACTGAAATTAAAGCAGAGATAAGAGCATTAGCAGGAAAAATTCCTTTTAATCAAAAAGAAAGTTTACTTGAAACTGAATCAATGGCTATTCTTAGAAAACTGGCAAAAAAAAATGTTGAAACTATTGAAGAAGATGCTGGAATTTTTATGCAAAAAAAGAAAAAAGATTCTTCTTTTCTTTTAACTAGCGCGATTTTTTTGTATTTTTTAGTAAGGGAAAAAAAACACACTTTGCACGTTGTAGAAATTGAAAGAAATTCAAGTCGACTTTCGCTTTATCCACTTGACCCTTCAGAAATAACTGAAAAAATATTTGACAAAGTACATTCAGCAGTATTAATGTCAGGAACTCTAACTCCCCTACCGATGTACGTAGATATTCTTGGAATAAACAACGCTGAAATGAAAGAATATTCTTCTCCTTTCCCAAAAGAAAATAGATTAAACATTTTTGTAGATAAAACAACAACAAAATATACTGAAAGAAACGATGAACAATTTGAGAATATCGCCAGAATAATTGAAAAAGTTACAGTAAAAGTGCCAGGGAATACAATTGTTTTTTTTCCTTCATTTGAATTAATGAATTCTATTTCTCCAAAAATAAAAATTTCAAGAAAAATGTTAATGCAAAATAGACAAATGACTCAGGATGAAAAAACAAAACTTGTAAAAGATTTTAAGCAATTGGGTAGCGGTTTTGGAGGAGTTCTTTTAGCAGTATCAGGAGGGAGTATTGCTGAAGGAGTGGATTTTCCAGGAGATAATTTAAAATGCGCAATTGTAATCGGGATTCCTTTTGCAAGAGTTTCTCTTCAGTCAAAAGAGCTAATAAAATTTTATGATAAAAAATTCAGAAAAGGTTGGTCTTATGCTTACAATGCACCGGCAATAAGTAAAGCAGTTCAAGCAGCTGGAAGAGTAATAAGAACAGAAACCGACAAAGGAGTTTGTGTTTTTTTAGATAAACGATTTTCAGAACCTAATTATGCTAAATTTTTTCCAAAAGATTTTGAAATGAAAAAATCATTAGAACCAGAAAAATTAGTAGAAAAACTTTTTGAGGATTAAAATGGACTTCCGTGTTTATTTACTTCGATGTAGGGACAATAGCCTTTATTGTGGGTATACAAAAAATTTAGATAATCGACTTGAAAAACACAATAAAGGAACTGCGAGTAAGTACACTAGTAGAAGAAGACCAGTTAGACTTGTTTATTTTGAAGAACAAGAAACCATTAGTAGTGCAATGAAAAGAGAAATTCAAATAAAAAAATTTTCAAAAAAAGAAAAAGAATTATTGGTTAAAAACCAACAATTAAATCTTATCTAAAAATTCTAATCCTAATCTTACTCCAAATCCACTGCCCTCTTTTGGAGAATAAAATTTTGCTTCTTCAAGCATTGCTGTTCCTGCAATATCAATATGAACAAAAGGAGTTTTTTCAACAAACTTTGAAAGAAATGCTCCTGCAAAAATTGTTCCATTATTTCTACCCTTATTAATTGATTTTAAATCTGCTTTATCACTTTTAACTTCATCTAAATATTCTTCGAATAAAGGCAAAGGCCATACTCTTTCATAAGTATTTAGTCCTGCTTCTACCATTAAATCTTCATATTTTTTAGAAGTGGAAATTAATCCTGCACAATTTTCTCCGAGTGCAATTAAAACTGCGCCTGTAAGAGTTGAATATTCAACAATTACTTTTGGAGAATACTCTTTGTTTCCATATGCAAGAGCATCTGCTAAAACAAGTCTTCCTTCAGCATCAGTATTTAGAACTTCTACTGTTTGACCAGAATAAGCTTTTACAATATCCCCTGGTCTTTGTGCATTAGACCCCACAAGATTTTCAGCACAAGTTAAAATAACAGTAATATTTTTTTTCAGTTTTAATTCTGCACTTGCTTTAATTATTCCAAGAACAGTTGCTGCTCCAGCCATATCCATACGCATTTCTTTCATTCCGCCATGAATTTTAATATCAAGTCCGCCTGAATCAAAAGTTATTCCCTTTCCAACAAATAAAACAGACGCCTCTTTTGAATTTGTTCCAGTGTATTCAAGAATAATTAATCTTGGAGAAACCTTTGACGCTTGTCCTACAGCACTAATAAGATTTAATCCTTTTTTTTCAAGTTCTTTGCCTTTAATTACTTTAATTTTTAATCGGTGCTTTTTTGAAATTTTTCTTGCAGTTTTTTCAAGAAAATCAGGATTAACAATTGAACTATTATCTGAAACAAGATTTCTTACTTCGCAAACGTTTTCACAAATAATAATTATTTCATTTAATTTTTTTGAGAATTTTTTTGAATCAGAAGAAAAACAAATGTGTTTTAATTCAAAATTTTTATTATCTTCTGATTTGTATTTATCAAAAGAATAATTTCCAAGTAATGCTCCTTCAAGTAATGCAACACAAATTTTTTCATTTAATTTTTCAGTAAAAAAATTTACTCCTTCTATTTCATAACTAGCTGCAGTTTTTGTAACAATTGACCCTGCACGTCTATAATAATCTAAATTACATTCTTCTTTTTTTCCAAGGCCTACAACTAAGGTACTTTTTTCAGAAAGAAAATGAGTTTGAAGTTTTTTTCCTTTAAATGTTTTAGGTAAATTTGAAGGTAATTTTTCACCTTCAAAAACAAGAGTTAGATTAAGAAAATCTTTTTTTGGGTCAGAGAAAATAAGTTTAGTTTGCATTAATTAATTACTTAAAAAAAGAGTTTTAAATTGTTCTATTGAAAAAGTCACAGTTTTTTTACTTTTTTAATGATTCGTAAAAGAGTTTCTCTTAGTTTTTTAATTGATTCTTCTTTTAACAAGAAAGTTTTTTCGTCCATATAGACTTTTTTGTTTATTTCTACTTCAATTGCCTGAACATTTGAAATAGCCGAACAATAATAACTCAATTTTGCTCGTTTTCCTGAATAAGGATTATTTATTTTTACAGTATACCCTGCAATTTTGAATTCTTTCTCAAACAATGAAAGGATTTCTTTGGATACTGTCCCTCTTCCGATAGCAAGACAAATTTCTGGTCGTTCTTCACCATTATCTCCTGTAGATTCACTTCCAATAGAATCCATTGAATGTCCAGCAATTACAAGTAAAGGTTCTTTACTTTTATTCAAAAAGAAATCTAATTTTTCATAAAAAGGATCATAAAAAAATTTTAATCGGTCTTCTACTTCACTTTCACTAAGCTCTTTTTTCAGAACTTTTTCATTGGCCCAAGTTTCAGTAATTATTACTCCCTGTCCTTTTTTAAAATCATTTCTTTCACGATTTAAATCAACTACAAATCTTGAAGCAGTTGCTTTAATGCATGAAATTTCTTTAAATTCAAAAATTTTATCAGTAACATAATCAATATTTGCATCCATTACTTTAGTAGAAATTAAATAAGAATCAGAATATTTTTTTGGAATAAAATTGGAGTAATGAGGAATAGTAATTAAAATATTCATTCTTTTTCACTTTTAATTTCTTCTATTTTTTCACTTTTAATTTTTTCTACGGTTCCTTCTAATTTTTTTTCTTTATTTAATTTTGCTTTTTCAAGTAAAAATGTTAATATTTTATCCGCAATTTTATTTCCAAAATATCCTTTAATCATTCCAGGAGTAAAATTTATTTCAACAAGTTTTGGGCCATCTTTTGTTTTTAAAAAATCAACACTACAAATATCTGCGCCTAAAAGTTCAGCTGCACTTAAAGCCATTTGATTAATATCTTCCCCAAGTTCAACAAACTCTGCACATCCTCCAGTAGAAACATTTGCACGCCATTCGCCTTCAACTCCTTTTCTTCTAATGCCTAATATTTCTTTTCCAATTACAAGTGCACGATAATCTGTTGCTTTGGCAGGCAAAAATTCTTGAGTCGAAATAAATTCATCAAAAACTCTTATTGTTTCAAGAATTGGTTTGAATTCCTCCTCAGAGTTAATTAACATTACGCCTTTTCCACCAAATCCACTTAACAGTTTTACTACTGCAGGAAACCCAGTACGTTTAACTATTCTTGTTGCCACTTCAGGGGTAATAGTAATTGAAGAATCAGGAACAGGGATTCCTATTGCGCCTGCAAGTTTTACAGTATAAAATTTGTGACTACAAACCTGAAAGGCTTCAGCAGTACTTTGAACATAAACTCCTGAATTTTCAAGAATCTCAAGAACCATTTCAGCAAGAACAAAATCTTCTCCAAAAGCCCTAATCCAAACAACATCAAATTCAGAAAGATCTCTATTTTTGTAATAAATAGTTGTTTTTCCATTACGACAAGTAACTCGAATTTTTTTAAGTGGAACAAAAAGCAACGAATCAAATTTTTTTTGTGCTTCTTCAATGATAAGAGGTTTAACATCGTTTCCTGAGTTTCCACTAAGAATACAAATTTTCATTAATTCTTACCCCTTATTTTTTCTTCATAAAATGCAGCAACTTTAGAATACATGTTTTCACTAAGTGCAGTGTTAAATAATTCAAAATCGATTCTGTTTCTTACTCCAATTACTTTTCCATTAATCATTTTTACTACACCAATATCCATTCCGCAAATCTTCGCTGCTTTAATCGCCATTTCAGCATCAACATCAGAAAGTTTTGTAGAAATTGGTTTTTTTGAATGAGCAAGTTCTTTTTCAACCCATTTTCTTTTAATAGTAAACACCGAGTCTCCAATAACAAGACTTTGATCAACATCCCCTTCAAGATATTCTTGAATTGTTATTGCATCTACATTAACAGAAATACTTTGAATAAAAGATTTAAGTGAACGTTCAGATTCAATAAGAACCGAATTTGTTTTTTTTAAACCTAAAAAAGTTTTCACGATTAAAGGATAAGAAATATCTTTAATAGTCGCGTCGATTGATTCTTTATCTGCAAGAATGTCTGTTTTTGAAATTGAAACATTTTTTGAATTAAGATTAGCATAAAGAAAAGGTTTGTTAGATAAAATGTAATATGAATTTGGTTTTAGTTGACAGTAGGTTCCAGCATCAACAAGTTCACTTAAAAATGGTTCTGCAAAAAGAGTAAACTCAACAGGCAAACTAAGAAAAACTGAAGAATATTCTGAAAATTCTTTTTTTTCAAAAAAAACACTTGAAGTATTCTTTTCAACAATTATACCTAAATTTCCAACTTCAATAAATTCAGCAGATAATTTTTTTTCTTCAAATGCTTTTAGTAACTTTTCAAGGTATTCTTCTTTTTTTTCTGCGATTAATGCTACATCAACCATGTGAAATCAATTCATCTTGTTTTACGTTAGTTTTATTTTTTTTTGTTTTATTTTTCTTTATGTTTAGTTTTACTTTCTTTTTCTTCAGAAGCTATTTTTTCAGTACTTTTATTTTCTTCAGAATCTGTTTTTTCTTGATCTTGTTTTTTCTTTGAAACGGTTAAATCGGGTTTCCAAATATGTTTTACTTTATCAGATTTTACTTTAGAAAGTAAGTGTTCTGAAATAATTTCATTAATCATGTTTCTTTGCCTAAATTGTCTTTTCAAATACCTTTCAAATGATTTCGAAAGATTTTTATACGACGCAACATCTCCATAAATCAATCCTTCATTTAATCTCCAAAATGCAGATGTTCCTTTTTTTGCAAACACAATGTATCCTCGTGAAATATCATAATCATCCATTGCATCTTCTAAAAGTTTATGATTAACAAGATAAACTCCCGCAGTTTGAGAACTTGGATCCATTATAATTAATTCTTCTCCTTCTACTCCAACACATAAAACATAATGCCCAGATTTACTTTCTTTATCAGGAAAAAGAATTGGTTTTTTGTACCAAAGAATTACCATTGCGCCTTCAGTTATCCAAGATTTTAATTCTTGAGATAAATCAAAAATTTCGTCAAATCTAATTAATTTTCCTCTAACTTCTGAATTAGTCAATTTTTTTATAGCTTTTATTAAATCATCAGGATTTGTTCCGCCAGGAACTTTTGTTTTTGCTTCACTTGCAAGTTCTTCCTGAGTAATTGAATAACCAAAAAAATCAAGCAACATAGAAGCACTTGCAGGACCACAATTACTTTTTGATTGGGGAGTAAATTTTTTCATTAACACTTCAATTTTTGTAATATTACTTCTTACTCTTTTAACCATTATTTCTTTTGTAACTATTTTTTTATTAGGAATAACATAATTGTAACCTGAATTTGTTTCTATTATTACTCCATGTCCAGAAATGCCAATTACATCCCCTTCAATTTCTCCAATTTTTACTCTTTGCCCTGGTTTCAAAATATTCTTTTCAACATATTTTGAAAGAAGAGAATTCGCAACATAATCTTTGAATGAATATGCAATCAATGCCCCTGCAAAAAACATTACTGTGAAAACTACCCCGGTAATAATACTATCAAAAAATGGAACTGGACGAGCATAATAATTAAGAGTAATACTCAATAAAACAAGGTAAAGAAAAAGTTTAAAGACAACAAAAATCGTGTTAATTACTCCTGAAGAAACTCCAAATTCTTTCAAATAATCTTGTCTTCCAATTCTAAGAAAAAAACTTTGTAATATGTCCACTACTAAATTAATCAAAATATAACCAAGTAAAAGCAAAAGGACAATAATCAAAAGATTAGGCGTAATATTCCATGCTTCCACAAGAACATCTCTTGCAAATTCTACTTCAAGAATTCCAAGTGCAATAATCGTGAAAATCATGAAAATTAATAATTCAACAAGCCTTACAAGAGACCTAACTGAAGCAATTGATACAGCTTTGAGTTTATCATTAGTACCTTCAAGAATAACAGCGACAACTTTTGCAATTATTAATCCTGCAATAATAACGCCTATTGCAACAAGAGTATTGTTTGCCATTGCATCTTGCAAAATATTCAAAGGAATGTCTAAAACCATAATCAAAAACCTCTCCAAAAGATAATAATCTAAGATAGAATATATTACAATTACCAGTTTATATAGTTTGGGAATTAACAAGGTTTAAATACTGGTTTTTTATTCCTTAATAAAATGGATAAAGAAAAAACATTATCTGAGTTAGAAGATATGCTTAATGAAGATAACTCTGTTTTTATCGAAAAACCAAAAACACAACCTAAAAAAAATATTGAAAAACCTAAAAAACAATTTTCTAAAATTGAATCTCAACTAAATCTCCAAGAAATTAATCCTGTTTTAATAATTGGCGGAATTGTTGCCATTTTAATTATTATTATCTGCGCAGGATTAATTTTGATTCCTTCTAATCCACCAATTGATTTTGATGACTCCTCTATTGAACCAACAGAAGGCGAATGTGTTGAAAACAAGGATTGTGACGACCGCGATGTTTCTACAACTGACTGGTGTATTGAAACTCCAAAAAAATGTTTTAATATTCCTATAAAGACTTGTGTTTCTGGAGACGATTACTGCCCAAGCAAATGTGATACTTCTAATGACAATGATTGTGAAGCCAAAGATGAAAAAACTTGCGTCGAACAAAATGGATTTGAATGTTCTAATTCAGAGTATTGTTCGAAAGAAACTTTTGAAACAATAGACATTGTTAATTGTTGTCCTGCAAACGCAGAGTGCATTCCTACTGATGCTTGTGATACTGTGACTTGTCAAACTTATGAACGCTGTGAAAACGGAATTTGCATTGCAAAATCCTGCCAAGAAATTAACGGAGTTATTTGTGATGAAAACAATACTTGTTTTGATTCACTTGTTGCCACTAGCGATTCATTCAATTGTTGTCTAGGTCAATGTGTGCCAATAATTGGTTGTGGAGAAGATTCTGATTGTGATGATACAGATGAATCTACTCTTGACTCATGCACTGGTGAAGAACAAAAGTTTTGCAGTAATACAGAAATAACTTGGTGTGCTAGTGGCGATGATTATTGCCCTGAAGATTGTGTTTTTGAGGATGACGCTGATTGTTACGAACCACCAGCTCCACCTGACCTATGCGAAGGAGTTACTTGTGAAAGCAATGAAACTTGCAGTGAAGGTAATTGTTTACTAAAAACTTGTTCTGACTTCGGGCAAGTTTGTGAAGAAGGCAATATTTGTGATGGTGAATCATTGGAATCAGAAGATGCAACTGGTTGTTGTGTTGGTGAATGTGTTCCTGAGTACTTGCATTGGTTTTCTGCAGGGGAAAATTTGTTTGATGGGTGTGCTGAGCTTGATGCTTATGAAGAAGATTTGGTCGATATAGAATATTTTAAAACATTAGCAGAAGAAAACGAATACTCCTATAAGATTATTGAAATTATTGATTTTGAAGGAAATGATGTTATGTCAGACAGAACATCTTATGCATGGGACAACCGAGTAATTCCAACGATGTGGCAATGTTATACTGTTGAAAGAGTTATTCTTGATGAAGAACATCCTCATCATGACGAGGTTTTTTCTGCTTGGAAAAAAAATCTTGCAGAAAATAAAGAAAATTTTGAAACGCAATATTTTGCAGGATTAGAGAATGAAGAAGCAGAAGCAAATATGCTTTGGCTTACTCTGGCAATTACATCAAGCGATTGGGATTATATAAAATTTGTATTGAATAGAATCGTCGATGATTACGACACAGTGCAAAACATATCTACTGGTGTAATCGCTCCTAAAATGGCATCCGGGGAGTATAATATTTATGTTGGACCTACTTATGTCGGAGCTGCTATGGCAGACCTTGATGGCGATGGTACTACAAACAATGCCGAATTTATAAATCTTGCAAGAAGAAATGAATCTCCTGAAGAAACAATTGTAACAAAAGAAAATTATTTGAATACAATATTTGATTCTAGTGTTGATGGCACAAATTGAGGCTAACAAAACCTTTTTAAACTTTTTAAGGCAAGTATGTGTATGGGTAATAAAGAAGATATTAAACTTGGTTTAACCTTTGATGATGTTTTATTACAACCCGCTGCTTCTAGTGTTTCTCCAGGAAAAGCTGATTTGAGAACAAAATTAACTAACAAAATTTTGCTTAATGTTCCTCTTGTGTCCGCTGCAATGGATACTGTAACCGAGTCAAGTACAGCTATTGCAATGGCTCAACAAGGCGGAATTGGAATCATTCATAAAAATCTTAGTATTGAAGAACAAGCAATTCAAGTTGAAAAAGTAAAACGAGAAGAATTTTTAATCGTTACAAATCCTGTTACAATTAATCCAGAAACAACAATTAAGGAAATTAAGTTACTTGAAAAAGAATTTGGCGTTAGAAGTTTTCCAGTAATTGAAAACAAAAAAATTGTTGGAATTGTTACTAATAGAGATCTTATTTTTGAAAATGATTTAAAAAAACAAGCAAAAAAAATAATGACCAAAGAATTAATTACTGCGCCTTTTAATGTTTCAATGGAGAAAGCAAAAGAAATTCTTCATTCAAATAGAATTGAAAAACTTCCCTTAGTAGATTCTAAAAATCAATTAAAAGGATTAATTACAGTTACTGATATTGCAAATAAACAAACTCACCCTAATTCTAACAAGGATAAAAAAGGAAGACTTGTTGTGGGTGCATCTATTGGTCCAAGAGATGAAAAAAGATTAGAAGCACTTATAGAAAAAGAAGTTGATGTAATTGTTTTAGATACTTCACATGGACACAGAGATGTTGTTGTTGATGCAGTTAAAAGATACAAAAAAAATTATGATATTCAATTAATTGCAGGAAATGTTGCTACTTATGAAGCTACAAAAGCACTTGTTAAGGCTGGGGCAGACGCAGTAAAAGTAGGCATTGGACCAGGCGCAATTTGTACAACTAGAATAATTGCTGGAGTTGGAGTTCCACAAATAACTGCAGTAAAAGAAGCAGCAAAAGCAGTTAAGGGAACAAATGTAAAAATTATTAGTGATGGTGGAATCAAGTATTCTGGCGATATTGTAAAAGCACTTGCATCAGGAGCAGATTCAGTAATGATTGGTTCTTTACTTGCAGGATGTGAAGAAACTCCTGGAAAAATCGTTTATATGAATAATCGAAAATTTAAGCAATACAGAGGAATGGGTAGTATTGGAGCAATGGAACTTGGAAGTAAAGAAAGATACTTCCAAAGCGAAGTAACTCAAAGTAACAAACTTGTTCCAGAAGGAATCGAAGGAGTAGTTCCTTACAAAGGCACAATTGAAGAAGTCATTTATCAATTAACTGGGGGAATTCGTTCAGGAATGGGTTTAACTGGTTCAAAAACAATTGAAGATTTAAAAAAGAAAAAAATGATTAAAATAACTGGCGCTGGATTAAAAGAAGGACATCCTCATGATGTTACTATTACTGAAGAATCTCCAAATTATTCTCAATAAAAAAATTAATGCTACTTGATAGGCAAAAGCCTAATGAAAAGGAAACTCATTTATTAATAAAAAAACATTATTAAATCATGAAAAAAATTTTAATTTTAGGATTATTAATCATTTTTTTATTTGGTTGTGCAAATCAAGACAAATTCGAATTTAGTTTTAATAAAGAATTCACTGTAACTGAAGGGGAGAATTATGTTTTGGAGGACGATTCTCCAATTATTTCTATAACTAATGTTTTGTTTGAGGATTCCCGATGTCCTGTTGACACTAATATAAAATGTGTATGGGCCGGAGAACAAGGGATTAGACTAAGTATCAAGTCAGTAGTTTCTTCTCGTATTGAACCTGATGAAATTTATTTAGGAGAAACAACAAATCCAACTGAAAGTCTTTACGGATTTGAATTTGAACTTATTTCAATTAATGCAGACAAAAAACAAGCAGTTATTGTTGTAAAAAAAAATCCAATCCCAAACAATGAAAAAAATTGGTTTTCAATAGAACCAATTCAATGTAGGGGAAATGCTTGGTCAAAGTGGTCTCAAAATAATGAACAATACAAAACTATTAGCTCAGAAGAAACAATAATCAAAGGGTGGTTATCAATAGAACACAAAGTTGAAGTATTTGGGTTTGATTCAAAGCAAGTTTATGATGCTGTTTGTGAAGCATGCGATTGTCCAAGAGGAGATAGTATTGCGGTTTTAGTTGATTCTTCCAATTCAGAAAAGATGATTGAATTAGGTTGGGAAAAAATTGATGTAATTGGTTGTCAGGAAGATGCAAAAGTTTGTTCTGATGGTTCAGTTGTTGTAAGACAAGCTCCATTTTGTGAATTTCCCGCATGCGAATAAAAAAAAATTAAAAAAGGAATTGAAAAAATGAACGAAAAAAAAATTCTAATGGTTATTGCTCCAAGTAATTTTAGAGATGAAGAATTATTTCATCCAAAAGAAGTTTTTGAAAATGCAGGAGTGAAAGTTACTATTGCAAGTTTAAAAAAAGGAGAAATAATTGGTTCGCTTGGAGGAAAAGTAATTGCTGAAATTCCATTAGATGAAATTTATTCTGAAGCATATGATGCTATTGTATTTATTGGAGGCGGGGGAGCAAGTATTTATTTTGAAAATGAAATTGCACAAAATCTTGCAAAAGAATTTAATAAAAAAGGAAAAGTTGTTTCTGCAATTTGTATTGCACCAAGTATTCTTGCAAATGCAAATTTACTTGAAGGTAAAAAAGTTACTGCATTTCCATCAGAACAACAAAACTTAGAATCAAAAGGCGCGATTTTTACAAATGAACCAGTTACTATTGATGGAAAAATAATTACTGCTAATGGTCCAAAATCAGCAAAAAAATTTGCTCAAGAAATAATTACTGCAATTAGAACCTAATTTTAAGTATTTTATTAAATTTGTAAAAATAAATTTAAAAAAAACAATTATATAGGAGAATATCCTTCTTTGATGCGAGGAATAACTTATGTAAAAAAATTTAATTATTTTAATGTTACTTTTATTTTCAACCAATGTAATTGCAGATGGTTCAATAGATATTTCTCCTGAAAATAATTCAGGGCTAATAGGAGAATTTATTGAAATAAATATTACTGCAAATAACGTCAACAACTTGTTTGGGTATCAGTTTGAACTTGGGTTTGATTCAAGTATAATTGAATTTGATGAAGTTGTTTTTTCTGATTTACTTGGTAATTCAAATGAATTCTTTTGCACTAGTTCCGATAATTGGATTGTTGAAAGCGAGGTTTTGAAAAATGTTGCTTGTACAAGAATAGTTTCCTCAGAAATTGATCCAGCTAATGGAGTTCTTGCAACCGTGATTTTTAATGCGCTTACAACAGGAAGTAGTGATTTAACTCTTCAAAATGTAATTGTTTCAGATTATTCATCAAATGAAATTAGTGTTAATTTAATTACCCCAAGTGGAACAATTAATATTTGTGAGTCCTCCCCAATTTGTGCTGTTTCAGCAGATTGTGACGATTCTAATCCAAGTACAACTGATTTGTGCCTTAATGGAGGAACTTGTATTGCAAGTTGTTCAAATATCGATTCAATTGACTCATGTATTGAAGGAATAATTTCTTCTCAATGCATTTGTAATGAGCAGGTTTATTCTACTGGTTTTTGTTGTGCTTCGTCTTATTTAGCTGAAGCAATTTGTTCAATTTCTTCAGATTGTGATGATGATAATCCATGTACTACGGATTCTTGTTTTGAATCAAATTCTTGTACTTCTCAATGTGTAAATACTCCTATTGCAGATTGTGGAGTAACTCAACCAATATGTGGCGATGGAATTTGTGATTCTCTTGAAGATGAAATAAATTGTTCTGAAGATTGTTCTACTACTTCAGAAACACCACCTAGTCCAGATACTTCCCCTAATACTGGAAGCGATACTTCAAGTACGGGAAATACTTCAGGAGGGGGGGGTAGTTCAGGTGGAGGCTCTGCAACAGGAAGTGAAGGATACAAAGCACTTACCCGAGAATTGGATTTAGGCGAACTTAAAATTAATCAAGCAACAAAAGCAAAGATTAAAGTATCACATGGTTTTCCTTCATTGTCAGGATTTAAACTTCAATTACATATCAAAAAAGGAGAAGAACTTGTTTTTTACACTGAAAAATCAACTGGATTAATTAGTGGCGGAAGAACAATGAATTTTGAATTTGATAAGGCATGGACTCCTACTGAAGAAGGAGATTATGAAGTTACTGTTGTTTTATCCACCACAAACAAAAAACTAAATTATGATATTCAAACTTTTACTTATTCAATTGGAAATACTGACCAAACTACTTCAATTGCTGATTCGATTAGTCAAGAAATTAATGATGTAATTAATCCTGATGCCGATGATGAAAATTCTCCAATCGCAACTTATGATGAGGTAGTTGATTCGCCTACAGTAAACTTAGTTACACAATTAGCTCCTCTGGGTTTAATTGCACTGATTGCAATAGGCATAATTATTTTTATTATTCAAAAAAAATGATTCCATGAACAAAGCACAAGGAAGTTTAGAATATCTCCTTTTAATTGGCGGAGGGGTTCTTATTGCGGCAATTGTTATTATGTTTCTTTTATCCACAAGCGATTCAGCTTCAAGCAATGTTCAAGCAACTGCAGGAATACTTAGTAATTATCATCAAGGGATTCAAACTTGTGATGGTCAATTTGAAATTGAAAGAGTAATGATTACTAACAATGGTTCTTCGGTTGAAAATATTAGTATTGATGAAACAAAGATAATACAAAAAATTGAGTTAATTCAAGTTAGTCCGATTGAACATTTTGATCAAAGTTATTCGGTATTTATTGATGGAACTAATCTTGGAACTGAAACTGATTACCCTAGTGCTACTGAATCACTTTCTTTTGAAGAACTTAATACGACAGTTAATTCTCCAGACTTTACTTTTAAAATAACTAGTAGCGGAACTTGGCAAGCTGAATTTAATGCAATACTAATTCTTTGTGATGAATAAACAAACTAAATTTAAAACCTTTAGGGGGGTATCTATTATTGTATGTCTGAAGCAAAATTAAAAGTTGAACTAATTGCTTATACTCCTGACCCAGAAAGAACTGTTGCAACAGCTGGACACATGTGTTATGCTGGTGTTTCAGTAGAAGAATTAAAAGAAAAAATAAGCGATGACAGAATTGAAAAACTTCTTTCACATTTAATTAATTCTGGGCATTACTCAGTTTTAGAACATGTTTCGTTTACTTTTGCTATTGAAGGAGTATCAAGAGCTTTAACTCATCAACTTGTTAGGCATAGAATTGCATCTTATTCTCAGCAAAGTCAAAGGTATGTTAATGAAGAAAAAATGGATTTTGTTGTCCCTCCAAAAATCAAGGTAAAAAAAGAATTAGAAAAAAAATACTTTGAGTTTCTTGAAAAAACAAGAGAGTTTTATAAAGAATTAATTAAAGAAGACATTCCTAAGGAAGATGCAAGATTTGTTTTACCTAATGCTTGCGAAACAAGAATTATTGTTACAATGAATGCAAGAAGCCTTTACAATTTTTTTGAAAAAAGACTTTGCACAAGAGCTCAATGGGAAATAAGAACACTTGCAGTAAAAATGCTTGAAAAAGTGAAAAAAGTTTCTCCATTACTATTTGGAAAAGTTGGCCCTACTTGTGAAAAACTTGGTTATTGTCCAGAACAAAATTGTTGTGGAAGATACCCTACCAAAAAAGAATTTTTTGCTAAAAAATAACTCCTTTTTTTACAAGCAAAAAAATGAATTATAATCAACTTACTAAAGTCCTACCGACGGTGGACGCGTACCCCACAGCGACCGAAGGAAGTACCCGCGAGGGTGCCGCAACTGTGGACCTCATGTCTACAGTGGCAATCACCCCTGCTTCCAAAAGTAGTTCTACTAAAAATTCAATTAATATTGTACTTCTCCAAAAAGAAGAAGTAACCCCATAAAACTAAAACAGCGAGGCGATATTGAATGAGTGAAGAAAGAATGGAACAATTATTTGAATTTATTAAAAATGATAGAGGCGATTCATATTCAGACCGAATAATGAAATTAAATAAAGAATACAGCGCATTCGGTTAAAATTAATAATTAACGCCAATTAACCCCCGGGTTTATTTTAAATAAAAGTCTACCTTATATTAAAGATAATTTAAGTGGATTTTTTTAAAATGGTTAATTGGCATTCTCTTTCTAAAAAAGAATTATTACAAAGATTTAGTTGTACTGAAACTGGATTAAGCACTGAAGAAGCTAAAAAACGTTTGCTTGAGTATGGAGAAAACTCAATTACTCTTGAAAAAAAAACTTCTTTACTTCACTTACTTATTGAACAATTCACAAGTCCGCTTGTACTAATGCTTCTCGGTGCAGCAATACTTTCTTTTTTTCTTGGAAAAGTTGTTGATGGTGCATTAATAACAACAATCCTGATTTTTAATGGGATTTTTGGATTTTTACAAGAGTATAATGCTGAAAAAAGTCTTGAAGCATTAAAAAAAATGAGTGTTGCAAAGGCACTTGTTTATAGAAATAATTCGCTTATAAAAATTAGTTCTGAAAAAATCGTTCCAGGAGATATTATTCTTTTAAGTGAAGGGACAAAGATTTGTGCTGATGCTCGAATCATTGAATCTTCTGAAATTGAAGTAGATGAATCAATTTTAACAGGTGAAAGTAATCCAGTAGACAAAATAACAGATTTACTTCCTGAAAAAACATTACTTGCAGACAGATTAAACATGCTATTCATGAATACAATGATTGTAAAAGGAAAAGCAAAAGCAATTGTTGTTGCCACAGGAAAAGCTACTCAAGTTGGAAAAATCGCAGAACAATTACAAGACATTGAAGAAGAACCAACTAGATTTAATAGAGAACTTGCAGATTTAACTAAAAAAATTAGTGCCGCAGTATTAGTTTTAGTAATAATAATTGCGATTACTTTATTTTTTATTCAAAATAGTAACCTGTTGGATGTGGTTATGACTGCAATTAGTCTTGCGGTAGCAGCTATTCCTGAAGGATTACCCGCAGTGGTAACTCTTTCTTTTGCAATTGCTACAAAAAAAATGTTAAAAAATAAAAGTCTTGTTAGAAAACTTTCAGTTATTGAAACACTTGGTTCAGTGGATATTATTTGCACAGATAAAACAGGAACTTTAACTGAGAACAGTATGACCGTGCAAGAAATGTTTTGCAACAATCAAAAAATTAATTTAACTGGAACAGGACAAGAAACCGAAGGAAAATTTTTTAGTGAAGGAAAAGAAATTGATTTAAAAAAAATTGAAAAATTGCTTTTATGCGGATTTGCTTGTAATGATACTATTGTTGAAAAAAATTCTGAAAAAATTAATTTTATTGGAGACCCAACAGAAATTGCTTTAACTGTTTCTGCAATGAAAGCAAAAATAAATCTCAAAGGAATGAAACGAATTAAAGATTATGTTTTTACTTCAACAAGAAAAAGAATGACCACGGTTTATGAACAAAATGGAAAAACGTTTGCCTTTTCAAAAGGCGCTTCGGAAATACTAATTAAATCTTGTTCACATGTTCTTGTAAATGGAAAAATAAAAGTTTTTACAAAAATAGACATGCAAAAAGCAATTGATATTAATAATGAAATGGCTTCAAAAGCATTACGAGTGCTTGGTTTTGCGTATAAAGAATTAAACAAAAAAACCGATTCTGTTGAAAAAGACATGATTTTTCTTGGATTACAAGGAATGCTTGACCCCCCAAGAAAAGATGTTCGAAATGCTCTTGAAACTGCAAAACTGGCAGGCATTCGAGTACTAATGCTTACAGGGGATAATAAAATTACTGCTGAAGCCATTGCAAAACAAATTGGGTTTACAGGAAAACAAATTGATGCAAGTGAATTTGAAAAACTTTCAAAACAAGAATTTGAAAAAAAAATTGAAGAATGTGATGTTTTTTCAAGAGTAAGCCCTGAACAAAAATTATCAATTTTAAAATATTTAAAAGAAAAAGGACACAGCGTTGCAATGACTGGGGACGGAGTAAACGATGCTCCTGCATTAAAACAAGCAGACGTTGGAATTTCAATGGGATTAAGAGGAAGTGATGTTGCAAAAGAAGCAAGTGATATTATTTTATTAGACGACAATTTTTCAACAATTATAAGTGCAATAAAACAAGGAAGAACAATATTTGATAACATTCAAAAATTTGTTACTTATTTATTATCAAGTAATCTTGCAGAAGTATTAATTGTTTTTATTTCCGCAATTATAGGAATTTTTGTTTCCCCAAACATGAGTTTGCTTGCAATTACCCCAATTCAAATTTTGTGGATTAATTTACTTACTGATGGAATGCCTGCACTTGCGCTTGGAGCAGACCCTCCAAAACCAGGCATAATGACTCAAGCACCAAGAAAAGCAGATTCAGGAATAATAACTCCTGCATTAGCAAAAATTATTCTTATCACCGGATTAATTCTAACAGTTATTTTAATTGCAATATTTTTACTTTATTTACCTAAAGGAATACTTATAGCTCAAACAATGGTTTTTACTTCATTAATTATTTACGAATTTGTTAGAATAGTAGTAATTAGACAAGATGAAGACCTTGGATTCTTTTCAAACAAAATCTTGATACTTGCATTAGTAATTTCAATAGGATTACAATTACTATTACTTTACAACCCCATTGAAAGCATTATTCCATTAAGCACTTGGTTTGGAGTAGTTTCATTAAGCTTAAGCGACTGGGGAGTAATAGCAATAGGGGGAATAATTGCTTATGTTTCAAGTATTAGTTTAACAAAACTAGCAAATAAACCAATTGTTACAAATTAAAAAAAAATTGATATAATTTTTAATAATTAATTTTTCTAAATATTTATATGTTTAAATTTCTTAATCCCTTTAGCGTAATCTTCTACCACTTGCCCTTGTCCTTTCAATAAATATTTATAGGTGGTTAATGCTTCCATTCCACTTGGACCACGAGCATGAATTTTGCCTGTTGAAATCCCAAGTTCTGCTCCTTTACCATATCTATAACCATCAGCAAATCTCGTTGAAGCATTCCAAAAAACACTAGAAGAATCTACCTTCTGTAAAAAATTATTAGCAGTTTCTTTATTTTCAGTTATTATACCATCAGTGTGCTTTGAACCAAATTTATTAATATGATTTATTGCTTCACTAACACACTTAACAACTTTAACAGATAAAATTAAGTCATTATATTCTGTTTTCCAATCAGTTTCACTTGCTTTTTTCACATCGAAATTTTTAGAAAGAATTTCAAAAGATATTTTATCACATCTTAATTCTACTTTTCCATTTAATTCTTTTGCAAATTTTAATAAAAAATTATTAGCAATAGACTCATGAACTAAAATAGTTTCCATTGCATTACATGCTGCAGGATACTGACACTTTGCATCAATACAAATATTTATTGCAATATCGATGTCTGCTTTTTCATCAATGTACTCGTGACAAACTCCAGATGAATGACCTAATACCGGAATAGAGGAATTTTGTTGAATAAATTTTACAAACTCATTACTTCCTCTAGGAATAATCAAATCAACAAAATCACTTAAAGAAAGAAGCTCTTGAACATCTTTTCTTGAATCTAATAATTGCACAGCGTCTTCAGGCAACGAATTAGCCTTAAGAGATTCTCTAATCAATTCAACTAAAATAGAATTTGAATTTTTTGCTTCCTTGCCGCCTTTTAACAAAACAGCATTTCCAGTTTTAATTGCCAGACAACTTATTTGAACAACTGCATCTGGTCTTGCTTCAAAAATAGCACAAACAACTCCTAAAGGAACACTAACTTGAGTTAGTTCAAGACCAGTATCTAAAAGAGTCTTTGAAATTTCTTTTCCAATAATTTCTTTTTGTAAAGAAATACTTTTTACTATACTCAAAATTTCATTAAATTTAGCTTCGGATAATTCAAGTCTCTTTAACAAAGAATTACTAATGCATTCTTTTTTTGCAGTAGTAACATCTAACTCATTAGCAGAAATAATCTTCGCCTTATTTTTTTTCAATAAAGTAATTAAAGTTTCTAAAGCATTATTCCTTTCTTTGCTTGAAGAAACACTTATTTTTAAAAATGATTTTCTAGCATTTTTAACTTTTTCTAAAACAATCGAATTCATGAATACGCATCCTTTTCAAAAAAGGAACCTGTGCATTTACCATTAACGACATCTGCAATAGCTCCTTTTCTTGCTTGACATACTGCAACAGAAACTCCTTTTTCCAAAACTTTATTTACGGCTAATATTTTAGATTTAATACCCCCAATACCATAGGTTGATTTGTTACTGCCATTAATAGATTTGTTTAGCAAATCTTCTAAATTACAAATTTTTTCAGCTAAATGGTTCTCCTTAGGATTATCAGTAAAAACTCCATCAACATCAGTCAAAATAACCAATAAATCTGCTTCAAAATTAATTGCTGCAAGCGCGGCCAAACCATCATTATCTGAAAAAACTTTTTCTTCAGAAAGAGCATCGATTGCAACAACATCGTTCTCGTTCATAATTGGAATAACATCTAAACTGAAAAGAGACTCAACAGTACTCTGTAAATTTTTTAATTGCAAATCTTCTACAAATGATTGAGGCGTAACCAAAATTTGGGCTATTGTCTGATCAAATTTCTTAAAATTTCTTTCGTATTCATTCATTAACAAATTTTGTCCAATGGACGCCATTGCTTGTTTCATTGGCATTTCAGTGGGAAAGTTTATTTTCATTTTTTCAATACCAAAACCAATAGCTCCACTACTAACCAAAACAACATCTGAACCAAGAACTCTCAAACTAGACAACTCCTGAGCTAAGTTTTTAATAAGTGCTTTGTCAATTTTTCCATTTTGCATCATGGAATTAGTTCCTATTTTTACAATAATTCTTTTTGGACGAGTTTTCATTTTTTATTCAACTCCTCAGACTTTTTTTTAGAAGCATTAATTGTTTGTTTAATTATTTTTTCAAATTCGCCTGCTTCAAGAATTTTTCTTCCTTCAATAGTTGCTCCGCCAGGAGATGAAACTGACTCAATTATTTTACTTTCTGAAAAATCATTTTTTAATAAAGAAATTGTTCCAATAATTGTTTGAATAACCAAAGAGTCCGCTAACTTTTTTTCTAAACCATTTTCCTGAGCAATCGCAGAAAAAGTTTCAATAAAATAAGCCATAAACGCAGGACCACAACCACTTATGGCTGTTACTGAATTAAAAAAATTTTCTTCAATTTCAATAGCCTCTCCAAAAGAACTTAAAAGTAATTTAATTTCTTTTTTTTCATTTTCAGATAAATTTTTAGTAAAAAAAGCATTAACTGATTCTGAAACAATTGCAGCAATATTTGGCATAACCCTAACAAATTTTTTATTTCCAATTATTGAAATCATTTTTTCCGAATTTTTTCCAGCAACAATAGAAACTAAAATTTGTTTATTTATGAATTTAGCGATATTATTTAATAACAAGTCAAAATCCTTTGGTTTTACACAAATAAAAATAAAATCAGATTCTTTAACTAGCACTTTAAGTTCTTTTAATTCAAAACCATTTTTTAGAATTAAATCTTTTTTTTCTTTATTCCTATCAAAACAAGCTATTCTTTTTTTAGCACAGCCAGAATTTGCAATAGAAGAAGTAATTGCTTGAGCCATTTTGCCAAAGCCAATAAACCCTAAATTATAATTAAAATTAGATAAATCAATAGAATTAGATAAATCAACAGAATTTGTTTGATTGACTAGGATGTAAATCCCTTCTCATAGTAATATTCTTGTTTAAAAATATTTAAAAAGCATTAGGTGAGTTTGCACAATATTTAGGTGTTTTGAAAAATAAAATGCAGGAGACAGGATTCGAACCTGCGGAGACGCTGAGTCAACAGATTTTGAGTTAAGACCGCAACGAAAAACATTAATCAAAAGCCTCTCAATCACGTCTGTCCCGTTTGACCACTTCGGTACTCCTGCAAAAAAAATTATTTTGCGGTCAAACTATCAAAACCCGTTATTACCACTTAAAGTTTATTAAAATAACTAATAAAAACCTTGCCTTAGCCATAAATTGAACCTATTTAAATGTTTACTGTTCCCTGGCGAAATTACACTAAAAAATCGCTTAACATTAGCCTTACCTTCAAGCCTCAACTCAAATGGATTATGCTCCCAAATTTTACTTGGCTTTTTAAACATCTTCTTAAAATTAAAACTAAGACCATTCAACATAGAAATAAGTGAATCAACTAACTCTTCTGAAATTGAAGTAAACGATACTGTAGGTTTATGCCGAACTTTTTTTTGCCACCGACTAGCATTTTTATTATAAGATTTTTGAAAAGAAATACACCCAGCAGTATCAAAAAAACCGCGGATAAAATCACAATGCAATACAACATTATTTTTAATTAAATTAGGAACATTAACTCTTGAAGATTTTTCTCCACTAGGCATTCCAACAGATTGAAATTCATTAATTACTTTTTGATTTGAAATAGAAATACCATACGTTTTCCAATAACTAAATTCGCGTGGAACAACTTTTAAATTAAATTTTAATTGAAATAAATTTTTAATTCGTTGGTAATATTCTTTTTCAAGTTTTGGATTCCCTGTTATAAATAAAGAAAATGAAGATTTACTTTTACTAATCCACCCATCGCCTGCAAAAGCACCAAGCAATTCTGCAAAAGCGTGTTCTTTTTTCATAAATAATTTTTATTTTTAAGATATTAGTACTTTTCTAAACGTCATTGCCGATGCAACCCTTCAGTACTCCTGCAATATTCATAAAAAAAGCAAGTAAGTTATAATTCAAATGTAATCAAGAAATAATAAAAACCCCTTGCCTTTAGTTCGTTTTTACCTAAGAATCGTATTAAGAAGTCTTTTTTCATGAGCTAAACTAGTTCTATCAGCTACATCTTCAGGGTGGATTAAATCTCTTTCTACTTGAGCTAGCCTATTTTTTAAATGGTTACGAGTTACTTCCCCAGATTCTATTTTTTCCCAAAATCCTTTAGGTACTCCCAACCAAGTATTCTTTAATTCTTTAACTCGTACAACTAACTCAGAAGATATTGATTTTCTATGAATCAACCTAGATTTTGGCATTTACTCAAACTCCAGCACATCGCCTGTTTTTATTCTTAAGCTAAATCCCGGAACAATTACAAAGGAACCTGCTTCGCCATTTTTTAATTTATCAATGATTTTTCCATGTTTTAAAAGCTCTTTTAATTCAACTTGGGAACCATAATAAATTAACTTTGAGTTAGTTGAAAGATTTCCATAAGAAACTCTACCAGTAACCATAATTGTTTTTTTTATTTCATAAATTCCTTCAACTTCAAATTCAGCAAGAGAAGAAACAGATTCAGTATTATTTGAATCATAATTACTTTCATTTACCACGCCCTCATTCGATTCAATTTTTGAATGAATTGGAATACAAACGCCTAATTTTTTTTGTTTTTTTGGTTTTAAAATGGTTTCAATAAAACTCATTTAGTTACCCCCACTGTATTTTTTGCATACAACCAAAATAAAAATAATTCCATTACTAAATTTAACGATAAAACCTGATTGTCTACATAAATTAATGATTTTTTACTGAAAAATATTGATTTCTTTTTCTAAGACAATTCATAAAATGGATTTTGCATTCAACAGTTTTTCTGCAATAAAACCATTAATCGAAGAAAAAATAATTATTAAAATATTAAATACAATTGTAAATTTGAACCCAAAATAAAATAACATTAAAGGCAAAATTTGAATTTTTATTGCTCTAGCATAAATAAATGCAACAATGAACGAATTTTTCATTCCTTTTTCTTTTAAATCTGCTAAAAGAGGGTACCACATATAAACCGGCCCTGAAGAAATTATTCCCCCAAAAATTGATAATAACCACCCTTTAATCCCAGCTTCTTCCCCAAAATGTTTTTTTATTTTTGAAGAAGTAATAAAAAAATTAGATAAAAAAACAAGTAAAAAAACAAGTAACATTATTGGTAAAACTTTTAGACTTGTTTCGATTGAAAAATTAATCGCGGTACTAAAAATTTTAGGGCGAACAAAAAAAGTTATTAAATAAAAAATGAGAAGGGATAATATAAAAATTCCAGATACTCCAATTTTTTCAATTAAAAAATCGATAAATTTTTTCATACCCAAAACCCCAATAAAATTGCAGTTAGAAACCCGATTAGTATTGCTGAAATAAAAGCACAAGAATTTCTAATAATTGCAAATTTTTTTCCTAACAAAGAACTTTCCGCAGGAAATTGAATAACTCCTACAGTTACCCAAGCAGCTAAAAAAGCAGCTAAGACAGAAAAACTTACTCCTTTTGATAAAAACTCGCCTCCAAGAATATAACTATTTACTGGAGTTCCTGCTACAATACTTCCAAAACCAGTTGCAATAAGAATTCCGAAAATATTTTTTGTTTCAAGGATTGAATAAAATGAATTAGGGATTAATTGTAAAATTAACCCCATAAAAAAAATTACTCCAAAAAGCATTGGAAGAGTCATTTTTATATTTCTTAAAGTTTGCTTAACCGCAGTATTAATAGTTAAATTTTCCATTAACATTCACTCTTCAAAAAATTCTTTTACAGCACAAACTTTTTCTTCAAAAGAAATATTTTTTTCTTTCATCGCGTCGACAAAATTTTCGCCAAATTTTCCAGCAACAATTTTTTCAACCCCTTTATCTCCAAGCATTTTTGCAACTCCAAATCCAGCTCCGCCAGAACCCATTCTAAAAGGGTTTTCGATTGTATCTATAAGTTTTTCATTTTCAAAAATCATAAAAAATTTAGCTCTTCCTGCATTTTCACTTATTTTTACATTTTCATTTTTTTCATTTACTGCAATTGCAATTTTCATTTTTTAAAACCTCTTTTTTAAAATTTCAAAATTTCCGCCTTCAATTCTAATGGCATTTCCTTTGGTTAATGCTTTAGCAATTTTTTTTCTTGCAGAAGAAATTAATCTATGAAATGTTGGTTGGGAAATATTCATTTTTTCAGAAGCTTCTTTTTGATTTATTTCTTCAGCATCACACAAACGTAATGCTTCTAATTCTTCAACTGCAAGAGTAACTTCTTCAAGTTCTCGCATTGGAACTCCCGCAGGTTTAAAATAAATTACTTCAGGTTCTGAAAATACTCTTCTGTTTCGAATTGGTCTAGCCATTAAAAATCACTTGTTTAATTACTGAATAGATTACTGGTTAATTAATTCTACTGGTTAAATAAATTACTGATTAATTCTTTTTATTTAGTTATGAAAAAAGGGAATGTTAATAATTTCCCTTTTTTCAAAAAAGGGAACTTAACAGTTTCCTTTTTTCATTCCTGCTTTTGTTTTTGAAGGTCTTGGACTTCTTTGTCTAGGGCCTTTTCCATCTCTATCCGGCATATTATCATTCCTCCTGTTTTTCAAGTTGTTTAATTCTTTTTTCTATTTCATCTTTTTCAGATTTTAATTCATTTATTTCGTCTTTAGCTGTGTATTTTGGTTCTTGATAATTAGGTTCTGTAAAAGTAAATCTTCTTCCTCCGAATCCTCTGCCATAACCATAGCCCGTTCCTCTACCATAGCCCATTCCTCTACCATAACTAGGATTGGCATAACCGGGAGAATTGTAACCATTACAATAACCCATTCCTCTACCTGTTCTTTGACCCATTCCATTAGGTCCTGTTCTATCTCCTCTTGGCATATCTATACCACCTCTTTTTGGATTATTATTCATAACCCCTAATGAATTATTATTCATAATAGTATTTAAATGTTTCTAATTTAAAAAAACAACTAAAAATTGAGTTTTATCTAAGAAGTTGCGGAGCAAATAATAAAAGCAAACCAAGTAGCACAAGTATTACTCCCCCTACTAATTTAGCAAGTTTTGCATACTTATTTCCAATTGTACTATTAATTGCAAATACTGCGAGAGCGAATATTATCAAATCGTCAAGCATGAAGAAAAACACGTATAGTAAAATGTAAGCATAATATTCAATTGAAGATAATCCGCTTACAGTTAGTACTTTTGTAAAAACCGCGGGAATTGCTGATGAACACATAAACTCTACTGAATTAACAACAAATGCAAGAACCACAATTGAAAAAAATACCCCTATTGAAAGCGGTTGTTCAATTATCTTTTGAACCAGGCCTCTTGTTTTATTTTTAGATTCAATGTCTCCAACTTTGCATTCTAATGCTTCTTTAGTGTTTAAGTATTCTTTTACACTAAGAATTCCTCCGCCTAATGCAACTGCGCCAATTAAAATCGTTAATGCTTTTACATACCCTAAGAAAAGAAAAACATTAAGCCATGCAGCCATGAAAAGAAAATATAGTATTCCTGATGCTGCAACAAAACTACCAACAATTAACCAAGTTTTTCGCTTGTCTTTAATTTCAATTAATAATGCAATAAGATAAACAAGCACCCACATCGCACAAGGATTAAAACCATCAATTAATCCAAGAATAACTGCAAGAAAAGGGATTGAAAAAGAAGATAAATTAATTTTACCCATAAAAGGTAAATCAAATTCAAGCGAGGTAGCTGAAATTTCCCCTGAAATCTCCTTTTCTACAATTATATTATTTTTTTCAGTTAGTGCTAAAGTTAACTCTTCTTTTGTATGAACCCCGATGTAAGGTTGTTTTCCAACAAATGTATTAGGAACTCTTAATTTAGTAGTATCAAGCCCTGCTTCTAAAGCCATTTGATGAAATTTCATATTACCTTCAGGAGTTGAAGCATCATTATAAAAAAAATTAATATCGGAAAATTCTTTTTCCAATTCATTAAGTATTGGCTCTTGTTCAGCACAATGAGGACAAGTAGGCAAATAAAAAAAATTAACTGAAAAACCAGAATCTTCTTCCTCCACTGAA
>Ga0307928_10000252_pt1 | contig 38745 bp, 35 predicted proteins | sample AceLakmetagen232_FD_201815 | JGI IMG/M metagenome (GOLD analysis project Ga0307928, IMG submission 201815) | Saline water microbial communities from Ace Lake, Antarctica - #232 | ecosystem: Environmental > Aquatic > Non-marine Saline and Alkaline > Saline | place: Antarctica: Ace Lake...
CTTTTTCATTTTTTGATAAATAACCAATACGAGGCATATTAATAGTTACTACTCCTACACTACCAGTAAGGGGAGCTGACCCAAAAAGCCCTCCTCCTCGATGATAAAGCTCTTTATTATTTAAGCGCAATCGGCAATTATGCGTTAAAATACCAGTTGTTCCCACCGTAAACATTGGTTCGTTATTTTTAACCTCAAAACAATAAGCTGTTGTTTTAGCTATTGGTTTAATAGAATCTATTTTGACCCATAATTTATTATCGTATTTAAACCAAAAATCTCCATATTTCTTTCTATTTAATTGATAAAATAACACCGCATAATTAGGCTCCTTTCCTAGCCGACCTAACCGATCGTCCTTATATATACTAGTGGTCGTCCCTAACGTAGCCGCTAACATATTCAATGTTTCTACCATCTTTTTGGAAGAAGTATAAATTCTATTTCTGTTTCCACCATCTGTGGCATAATGTCCAGCCACAACTCCTTTTCTAAACTCAATACTAGTGCCAAACAATCTCGCCCGATAATGTTTATTTCGCTCCTTCTCAGCAACAAAATCTTTACATAAACCAACAGCTGCTCGCGAATGTATTTTTAAAGTAAATAATTTGGTATTTTTATCAGCTCTTGTTGAATAATGAGCTCCAAAATACTTCTCAGCAATTTTTTGTAATCTTATTACAACCTGCTTCTTTCTTTCATTTTCTAAAGAAAAAACAACCGTTGTTTCACCATCGAAAGATCCATCTCCTGCATAGGCCCCAATAAAATAGCCTAATTCTCTATTTCCTCCCCCCCCCTGATAAACTTTTAAAGAATAAGGGAGATACATTTCTTTTTTTAGTTCTTTTCCTTTTAATATCTTAATAATATTTGAATTATTACTCTCTATTACATAATTCAAATGTTCAGTAGTCATTTCAACCTCATGTCCATTACTCAAAATAACTTTAATCATTTTCTGATTGGAAAATTTATTAAATTTACCTTCAATAAACTTCCCATCACTATAAATTTCATATATGCCCTTGCTTTTTTTATTTCTAACATTCCCTTCATAAATATGCCCAATAGAAGAATACTCTAATTGCCTTCCCCTGCTGGATTTAATCAAAACTTTTTCTAACCCACTAATTGGACACATACTTCTAATGTCATCTGGGTCTAGCTCTGAATTAATAAAATTAGAAAAATAATTAATGCCATATTTAGCTGTTGCTTCCCAAATCGGCTCATGATTTGGATTATCCCAATCAAAGTTCTTGGTAATATTTATGGTTGGAATAGGAAAAGTAAAAACCCTTTGATTAGCATCACCTTGAATAATAATTTCATAAAAGGCTTTATTAAATAAATCAATTTCTTTTTGAAAATCTCCATATTTTTCTTTTTGGGATTTTCCTCCAATAATCACTGGTAATTCAGCTAAACTTTTAGGTGGAATTAAATCAAGGGTAACGTTTGTAAATGGGGTATTCCCTGTAATAAAAATTTTTCCGTTCCTCTTAGCAACAACCGTTTCATTATCTGTATTTGGACACCAAATAATTCCTTGGTAATTAACTTTTTTAACTTTATTTATATAAGTATCTTTATGTTTAATAAGTCTAATAATATATCTATCTTTTTTTGACAGATCATTATCAGGTTTGCGAACCAAAACCGTAGCACCATAACCGGCATTAACTGTAACCTGAAGCAAACCATCTTTAATTGCTTCTTCAGTGGTTGTAATTTTACATCCTTCATGTCCGTCGCCCTTAATATATGTTTCTAGAAATAACCTTGAAGTTTCTACATCTGAATTGAGAATGCTGTCTGGAATAAATTTAATACCCTTATTCTTACTACTATTAAAATATTTTAAAATTTTTCTAGTACTATTTGCATCAAATCGAATAACATTACAATCCGCACCTAGTCCCTTCTGTATTCTTTCAGTATATTTTAAGTTCAAATTACGACATAAAGAAATAATCTCTTTATAACCTTCGGAATTTTTCTCCTTTGATTGGTAAATACTAATCCTTCCACTCCCTCGTCCGCTTTTGTCTATAGTTCCTTCTGCTATTAACCAAGCTATTAATTTAACTATATTTTCATTTAATTGGTCATTTCCTAAAATATTTCCCTCACTTCCTACCGGCACCATAAACGGTGATTTTAGGCTTAAAATTTTTTCTATTTTTTCTAAAGTATAGCTTTCTGAATTAAACATTTTTCTCACCACTCTATGCTCTGGAGAAATTAATTGATCGCTAATTCTATTCTTTAAGTTATACATTATTCCCTTGTATTTCTTAGTAAATACATTATTAACTGACAAATATTCAATAAAACCTTTTTCAATGTTAAAAGTAGCAATAATGCTTCCTTTTTTAACCTGACGATAATTTTTCCACCCATTTTTGGTTAAAATTTCCGTATCTTCAGACATACATTGAAAACCTACTCTAGTTGGTACATTACAATTAAACATAAATTCCTGGATCGCCTGCTTTACCTGCTTATAATTTAACTTGTCATATCTAATAAAAGGAGCTAAAAGTGTATCAAAAGAAGAAACAGCAATTGCTCCAGCTGCTTCTCCTTGTAAAGTATAAAAAAAGTTAATTAATTGTCCTAATGCAGAACGAAAATGTTTAGCTGGTTTTGAAGAAATTTTTCCTGAAACACCAGTAAAACCTTTTAATAGTAAATCTTGTAAATTCCAGCCCACGCAATATGGGGATAAAATTCCCAAATCGTGAATATGAAAATCTCCTTTTTCTGCTGCTTCTCTAATTTCTAAAGGATAAACTTTTTCCAACCAATATCTTTTTGTTACTCCATTAGAAATATAGTTATTTAACCCTTGTAAAGAGTAAGTCATGTTAGCATTTTCTTTTACCTCCCAATCAACTTCTTTTAGGTATTGATCAACCATCCCAAGGCTTTCATTCGTAACTTTAATAGATTCTCTAATTTTTCTTCTTTGTTCCCGATAAAGAATATATGCTTTAGCAATTTCTGTTAAGTCAGCCCGAATTAAAACCTCTTCAACAATATTTTGAACATCTTCTACAGTTAGAACTTTTTCTCTAAAACGCCTATTAATTATTTTAACTACTTGATTAGATAATTTTTGGGATAATTTACCATCTTCTTCAGAAACAGCTGTAACAGCCTGATAAATTGCCGTGGTAATTTTTTCTTGGTTAAATTTAGCTAAACGACCGTTTCTTCTTCTTATTCTAATTATTTGCTGTTTCATGTATTTATGGTTTAAAAATTTTATCACCCTATCAAATATATTTGGATGATAAAAATAAATTTATTATAATTAAATTACCTTATTATTTATATAATAATATTTAATTTCAAGGTTCTGCAAGCGCAGTGTTCTTACTATGAGCGCAGCGAATAGCAGGGTTCTTGAGCGAAGCGAAAGGTTCCTATAATTAAATTACTTTAATTTATATAGAATAATATTTAATTTCAAGGTTCTATAAATAAAGGAAGTCAATTCTTATATTAACGACTGAATTTGTTTTAAAACTTGAGGGATAAAAGGTTGTAAAATCTTACCAAAAGATATTAAAGTCGGAGCAATATTTGAACTATTTAAACTTTCTGTTAGATTGGGAATTAGGGTCAATTTGGTTGAAAAGTATAAAATCAAACCAAGAATTAATCCTCCTTCAATTAAGCCAAAAATTGCACCAGTTAAACGATTAAGAATTTTTAAAACTGGAAGGTTAAAAATCTTGTTAACCACTTTAAGTAAACAAATAATGATAAACTGAGTAATAATAAAAATAAGAATAAAAGACAATAAGCGGGCCAAGTTTAAATTATCGCTTAAAAAAGGTAGCAATTTTAAAGCTACAGTTTCATACCATTGTCCAGCAACAAAAATTGCTAAGACAAGGCCGACTATCCCCCCCAATGTTCGAATTAATCCATTCCAAAAACCAAACCAAACAAAACCGAACAAGAGCAATAATAAAATTAAATCAAATAAACTCATAATTAAATTATTTTAACTTATATATAATAATATTTAATTTCATTTTTTAAAAAACCGTTGCTTAAAGTTTGATAATAAAAATATCATACCTATTAAGCTTCAAAATTCTATCAAAGCTATATCATTATAACTTTGGAAATAATATCTCACCTAAAATAATTTGTTCAAATTTTGTTTTCCCCCATTCCTGTGCTTTGGCTAAAGATTTTTTCTTTTCCTGTCCTAAGATTCCCAGACTTTGAAAAATTTGATCACTTTTTTCTGGCATAAAAGGCTGAATCAACCAAGCAAGATGACGTAGCCCTTCTAAAAGATTATACAATATTATTTGATATTCGACAAGGTCTTTTTTAAATAATTGCCAAGGCTTTTTGTAATCAATATATTTATCACAAAAACTGACTAAATTGTTAATACTTATTATGGCTGTCTCAAATTTCAATTGATTAAGAGATATTTCATATTTTTTCCAAACCAAATCTATCTGTTTTTTAAAATTTTGGTTAATTTTTTTAGGTGGTAAAAATTTCTTTTTATTTTTTATGGCCAAAGTTAAAACTCGTCTTAATAAATTGCCCAAACCATTAGATAAATCTGTATTATATTTGTCATAAAATTTCGATTGAGAAATATCACCATCTTGACCAAAAGGAAAAGCAGAAAGTATTAACCAACGAATTGCATCTGCCCCAAAAGTTATTGCCAATTCTTCAGGATCAAGGACATTTCCTAAAGACTTGCTCATTTTTTTTCCGCCAATTGTAAAATAACCATGAACATAAAGTTTTTTTGGTAAAGGAGCTCCTAAACTTAAAAGAACAGCCGGCCAGATAACAGCGTGAAACCTTAAAATGTCTTTACCAATTAATTGAATTTCTGGAGGCCATTCTTTCGGCCACTTGCCCATTTGACCTTTCCAACCAATTCCTGATAAATAATTTAACAAAGCGTCCAGCCAAACATAAATTGTTTGAGAACTGTCTCCGGGAACAGGAATTCCCCACTCAACTTTTTCTCTAGAAAAAGCCAAGTCCTCTAATTTTTCTGTTCTTAAAAATCCTAATACTTCGTTTTTTCTTTCTTTTGGCTCAATTACCCATTTATTATTTTTAATTAATTTAAGTAAACGATTTTGAAATTTAGATAATTTAAAAAAATAACACTTTTCTGAAAGAGTAATTGCCCTTTTTTGATGGATTGGACATTTTCCATCAACTAAATCTTTAGCCGTATAATATCTTTCACAACCAACACAATAGAGTCCTTGATAGATTCCTTTATAAATTAATTTTTGGTCAATAAAATGTTTAAAAACCTTAGCCACTATTCTTTCGTGAATAGGATCAGTTGTTCTAATAAACTTATTATAAGAAATCTTTAAAGTATCCCATACTTGTTCATATTTAGCTGCATTTTGGTCACATAATTGTCGAGGAGTTATTTTTTTCTTTTTAGCTACCTTGGCAATTTTTTCTCCGTGCTCATCTGTCCCTGTTAGGAAAAATGTATTCTCTCCTTTCATTCTATGCCAACGAGCCAAGACATCTGCTGCCAAAGTAGTATAAGCCCCACCTAAGTGAGGCTTAGCGTTAACATAATATATTGGCGTAGTGATATAAAATTTAGACATATTTTTAATTTACATCTTTGTTCTAACAATAACTGTAAATTCACCTTTTAATTTATCTTTTTTAATGCTTTCTAATACTTGATCAATTTCTCCTCGATAAATAGTTTCAAATTTTTTTGTCATTTCTCGTCCAACAAAAACTTGTTGATTATTTAATTCAATAAACTCCTTTAATTCTACTAAGGTTTTTAAAATTCGATAAGGTGATTCATAAAAAACAACAGTGTATGTTGCTTGAGCAATTTGTTGAAAAAACTTTTTTCTTCTTCTTTTTTGTGGACAAAATCCTAAAAAAAGAAATTTATCTGTAGGAAAACCACAAACACTTAAGGCTGTGATAACCGCTGATGGTCCGGGAATAGGAATTATTTTTAAATTATTAAACTTTTTATAAGCCATTTCTATTAACTTGTTCCCTGGATCAGAAATACCCGGAGTGCCAGCATCAGAAACTAAAGCTAAATTTTTTCCCTGTTCTAATAATTTAAAAATTTGATTAACTTTATTAATTTTTGAATGTTGATGATAGTTAAGTAAAGATTTTTTTATTTGATAATGAGCACAAAGTCTGCTTGTTTTTCGTGTATCTTCACACAGAATTAAATCTACTTGTTTTAATATTTTTAAAGCCCTAAAACTAAAATCTTCTAAATTACCTATGGGAGTGCTAACAATAAAAAGACTTCCTAAAGACATATCTCGTATAATTATTTTTATTTAACCGGCAAGCCAAATGGCGGCTCTGCCTTTTTACTTCCTGTTTTCTTAATCAAAGGGGGGATAACGCTGACTACTGGAAAATGATAAAGAGTTGCCAATTCTTCAATATTTAAAATATTCTTTTTCTTATTTTCAAAAAGTTTATCAATGGTTAAAAATTTGGCTATACTTTTTAAAATTTTTATTAATCCTTTTGATTCTATCTTCCGATAACGAGCTCTTTTTTGATAAGCCTTAATAATAGCTGTTTTTTTTGCTTCCATTTTTTGTGGTTGTCGAGGAGTTACTGTTTTTTTCTCTGGTTCTAAGCCATTCATGTCCAAAGTGTTAACTGCATTAAAAGCACTTAAAACTCCAATTACTCCTCTGTCTTTACTAAAGACTTGTTTTTCTGCTATATAGATCAATCTAATTCTTGTGTCAAAAGCAATTTTAGCTATTTTATCTTGAATAGCTTCAACTATTCTTTTTTCTCCTGGAGAAATAATCTTTTTTTCAATTTTTTTGTTTTCTGCTTCAGTGGAAAATAATATACCTATCGCCTCTGCAATAAAATCTACAACTTCTTGTCCTATTTTTATCACAAGATGAGCCATCTTATCAACTATATTATCGCTTGTATCTGTCTTTATTCCCATTATATTTTTAACAATTGCTTCTCCTTGTTTTTTTAATTCTGTCCCAATTGGTTTAATAATAAATTGAATCCAAACTTGTTCTCCTTTTTGTAATTTTCCTAAAATTTCTAAAAGATCAACCATTGGGTCTTTTAATTCCTTACTTAAACTGTGTTCAAAATTAGGATAAGTTCTTATTGGATAAGGATTCTTATTATATAAGCCAATGTCTGCTCCCCAAAGATCATATTCATCATTGGGAAATTCATTTAAAACCTTTTTAGAATAATCATCAAATTCAGAAATTTCCACCCCAGGATAAGTAGCATAAATAGCTGCTTCAACTAAATCACGAAATTGAATTGGAGTATAAATTAAAAAGCGAATCTGTCCTTCTATGCTAACGATTTCCAAAGAAATATCTAATTGTTTTTGTCCTTCAGAATATTTCTCCCACCAAGTTGGTTGAATTTTTATACCAGATAAATGGGAAAAAAATCTTTCTACCGCTTCTGGCCCTTGCTCATTATATCGAGGAACATCAATGGCTAATAAAATATATTTTTGGTCAGCTAAATATTGTTTTTGTTTATAATCTAACCAATTTTTCCAATAAATCCGCGAAATAATCCAGAAAATAATAATAATTACTAAAATAAAAAATATTACCCTCAAATAAAAAATATTCCCCTCAAATAAAAAAGACAGAAAATTTAAATTAATAGCAAAATTCATATAACAATATTATTCTAACATTTTAAAAACAACAAGTCAAAATTTAAATTATAAGTAAAACTTGAAATTAAAAAACATTTTGATTATAATCCTTGTTCTTCTAATTCCTGTAATAATTTCTTTTGTTTTTTATTTAAATGTTTGGGAATATTAATTCTAATTCTAATAATTTGATCTCCTTTTGACCCTTCCCTATTAAACCCTATATTATTAGAAACCATTGAAGCGCCTTTTCCTTTTAAATAAATTTTTTGTCCGTCTGAGGTTCCTGACGGAATTTTCAATTTTACTGGTCCATTAATTGTCTCTACTTCAATTTTGTCTCCTAAAACAGCTTGAGAAATAGAAATTATTTCTTCTGAAAGAATATTCTTGCCTTGGCGTTTAAATTTAGAATCGGATCGAACTAAAATAGTCACGTATAAATCACCGCTCTGGGCCCCACTTTGTCCAGTTCCACCTTGTTCGTTTAATCTAATTGTTTGACCATTATTAATTCCAGCTGGTATTTTCAATTTTATATTTAAAAAACTTTTTTCTCGACCCTGTCCTTGACATTGTTTACATTTTTTTTCTGGAACTTTTCCTTTTCCGTGACATTCTGGACAAACTGTAGCCGTCTGAAAAGGTCCGATTGACCGGACAACTTGCCCTCGACCCTGACAGGTCTGACAAGTAATAAATTTACTTCCTGGTTCTATTCCTTCACCTCCACATTTTTTACATTCAACATATTTCTCTAATCTGATTTCTTTTTCTACACCAAAAATGGCTTCTCTAAAATCAATGGCTATTTGTATTTCAATGTCTTCTCCTCTTTGAGCTCTCGAATTTGCTCGAGATTGACCAAACCCGAAAAAATCTGAAAAAATATTACCCAAATCTCCAAGGCCAAGGTCATCAAAATCAATATTAGATTTCTGTCCTTTCATAGCTTCAGCATAAGTAGCCCAATCACGAAAATTATCAAAACCTCCAACGCCCCCTTTTGATTGAGCTTGACTGAAAGCAGACCCATATTGGTCATACATAGCTCTCTTTTCTGAATCAGAAAGCGTTTGATAGGCTTCATTAACTTCTTTAAATCTCTCCGTATTTCCTCCCTCTTTATCAGGATGATATTTATGGGCTAAACGACGAAAAGCATTTTTAATTTCTTGAGCAGAAGCATCTTTTTTAATTCCTAATGTTTCATAATAATCAGCCATAATAAACAATTATACTAATTTTTTTTATAAGTAAAGTTTAACAAAAAAACGGGAGTGCAGGGAATCGAACCCCGGATTGCTGTTTTGGAAACAGCTGTTATACCACTTAACCACACTCCCTATTTTGTTTCCTTATGTGATGTATGTTTTCTGCACCAACGACAATACTTTTTAAGTTCCAAACGGTCCTTAAGTTTTTTCTTATTTTTTAAAGTATAATACCCTATCCGATGACATTCGGTGCATTCTAATTTTACTAATTTATCTTTAATCGACATAATTTTAAATTTTAAATTTTAATTAGCCAGGGAGAGGATTCGAACCCCCGACCGACTGTTTACAAAACAGTTGCTCTACCCCTGAGCTACCCTGGCAAAATAAGAACCTGCTTTACAGAACATAAAATTAAATTCTGTTGAATATAAATTAATTTAATCTAATTATGGGTGGGGTAGGATTCGAACCTACGAAGGCCGAGGCCATTAGATTTACAGTCTAATGCATTTGACCACTTTGCTACCCACCCACAAAGCCCAGGAGCGGATTCGAACCGCTGACCCTTTGCTTACCATGCAAATGCTCTGGCCAACTGAGCTACCTGGGCATTATCTTATTTTTAATAAATTTTAGCTTATTTTTCAAAAAAATCAAGCTTATTTTTATTTTTGGCAATATTTTTTCTTCTGCTTTTTTAAAAAATTCTATTCCTGTTTTTAAATAAATCTTTAATTTATTTTTTCTTTCTTTAAACTTATTCTTTAATTCTTTAATCTGACGAATAAACTTTTTTTCCAATAAATCTTTTTTTATCCTTGCCGCCCTTTCTTCAGGAACTTGTTCTAAATTAATATTAATCAAAGAAAAAAATTTTCTACTAACAATAATAACAATCCCAATTAGAGATAAAAAAATAACTATTAGTAATAATATATTTATCCACATAAGAACCTCTCTTTACTTCGTTCGTCGCGAACCTTGAAATTAAATTTTATTGTATAAATGATAATGTAATTTAATTATAGGAACCTTTCGCTTCGCTCAAGAACCCTGAAATTAAATATTATTATTGTATATAAATTAAGGTAATTTAATTATAGGAACCTTTCGCTTCGCTCAAGAACCCTGAAATTAAATATTATTATTGTATATAAATTAAGGTAATTTAATTATAAGCAAAGCTTGAAATTGAAAACTACTATTGTATAGAAATTAATGTATTTCAATTATAAGAACCTGCTCACTGCGTTCGCAGAACCTTGAAATTAAATTCTATTGTATATAAATTAATGTAATTTAATTATAAAAACTATTTTTTAGAAAGACTAAAAATTAATATTTTTTTCTTAACTATTTTTGCAACATTTTTAATTGTTGGAAAAAGAATTTTTCTCGGATCGTATTCTTTTTTATTAATTTTTAAAGATTGAATTAAACTTTGTTTAAAGGCTATTCTAATTTCTGTATCAATATTAATAATTCTAATCCCCAAAGAAATTGCTTCTTTTATTTGAATTGGTGATATCCCTGAAGCTCCGTGTAGAACTAATGGGACATTAACTTTTTTTTGGATTTCCTTTAATCTTGATAAAAAAAGACGCGGGACACCATGCTTCATTTTATATAACCCATGAACATTTCCAATGGCTACGGCCAAAGTATTAATTCTTGTTTTTTTAACAAATTCTTGAGCCTGATCTGGATCAGTTAAAAACTCTTCTGGTCCATTAATTAATTTATTATATTCTTGTTTGCCTTTAACTACCCTGCCAAGTTCTGCTTGAACCCAAACATTATGTTGATGAGCATATTGAACAACTTTTTTTGTTAAAGCAATGTTCTGATTAAAAGGTAAATTAGAAGCATCTATCATCACTGAAGAAAAGCCAGCTTTAATGCATTCTACTACATCAGAAAATGTTCTTCCGTGATCAAGATGGAGAGCAATTGGGATATTTTTACCTTCATTTTCGGCAAGACTTCTAACTAAATGAGCTATTGTTTCTACTCCGGCATATTTAATCGTTGTTGGAGTAACCTGAATAATAATGGGTTTTTTAGCCTGCTTAGCTCCTTTTATAATCCCCAAAGTTATTTCTAAATTACCAGTATTAAAGGCCCCTAAAGCATATTTTTGTTTTTTAACTTGTTGAATAAGTTTTTTAATATGGACTAACATTTTATTTTAAAATTAATTCACACATTTTAATAAATTCCTTTAATTTTAAACTTGCTCCACCAACCAAAACTCCATCTATTCTTTCCTGACTAATAAACGGTTTAATCGTTGTCGAATCAACACTTCCACCATAAATAAGCCGAATATTATTGCGGACAAGAGGCAAAGCATATAAATCAATTATTCTTTGATAGATTATTTTACACATGTATCCGGCCTCAGTTGGTTCAATTGCCCAGCCAGAGCCTATAACCCAAATTGGTTCATAGGCAATAATAATTTTTTGACTAGCTTTTAAACTAACGCCATCTAAGGCTTTTGAAACCTGATTAATTATTGCCTGTTCCTTAAGTCCTTTGTCTCTTTGGTCTCTGGTCTCCCCGACACATATTATTGGAATTAAGCCCGTTTTTAAAGCAGCTTTTACTTTTTTATGAACCATTTCATCTGTTTCTTTTAAAATCTTTCTTCTCTCTGAATGTCCAATAATAACATGAGTGCAACCTAATTCTTTTAAACTCTTGGGTGAAATTTCTCCTGTAAATCCTCCTTTTTCTTCCCAAAAACAATCTTGGGCTCCACATAAAAGAATGTCTTTTTTGGGACCAAAAATTTTAGAAACTTCTAATAAACTTATAAAAGGAGGACACAAAACTAAATCAAAATCAATTAATTTTTTTTCTTTTTTCTTTATTTTTTTTAATCTATCTAAAATTTCTTTTGCCAAAACTTTAGCCTCTTTAAGTGAAAGTTGCATTTTCCAGTTAGCAATAATAATTGATTTTTTCATATAATTTTAAATAATCGAAATAAAACCAAGTGTAGCCAAAGTAACGATTAAGCCAGCTATAACAATTCCAATAAAAATTAAACCTAAACTTTTTTTGTATGGAATGTCAAAAAGAAAAGCAGCTGCTGTTCCCGTCCAAGCACCTGTAAAGGGCAAAGGAATGGCCACTAATAAAACTAAGGCTATATCTACTAAAATCCTCTGTTTTTTATTACGAGCGGAGCGAGTAACAAGGTTCTTCCGAGCAGAGCGAGGAAGGTTCTTATAAAAACGTTGTCGTGTTCGTTTAAAAAACCAATTAAAAAATCTTTCTATATTCTTGCTTTTTCCCATTAAATATTTAGCTAAATGTTTCCAAAACCAAAGCAAGAAAAAAACAGGGATCATGTTGCCAAAAACAGCTAAAAAAAATGCTTTTAGTGGTGATAGTTGCCAAAGACCAATGGCCAAAGGAATTGTTCCCCTTAATTCATTGATTGGCGTCATGGCTAATAAAATCGTTTTTAACTCAAAACCCATATATAGTATTTTATCATCTTAAAATATTCTGGCAATTCTCTGCTGACCACCAAATAAGACTCTTTGCTTCTTGAAAACGAACTTGATCAGTTGCTGCATTTAAAAGTATCACCACTAATTGTTTATCTTTGTAATTACTTAAACCAGCAAAACAATAGCCACTTTCTTCTAAATAACCAGTTTTTGCTCCTGTAAGATTAACAAAAGTCCCCAAAAGTTTATCAGTATTCCAAACCCGCTGATAATTTTTCTGGCCGTTTATCTCAAAAACAGGAAAATCATAAGTTCTAATTTTTAAAGCTTCTCTAATTTTATCTTGCTTCATTATCTCTAAAATTAATTTTACAATATCCTCGGCCGTAGATTTGTTCCCCGCATCTAATCCCGTTGGTTCTACAAAAATGGTGTTTTTCATTCCCAAAAATTGAGCTTTCTCATTCATTAAATAAACAAAATTTTTATCTGAAGATGAGTTAATTAAACGAGCTAAAATTTTCATTGTATCATTTGCTGATTTAATTAACCCAGCCATAAAAATATCTTCTAATTCTATGCTTTGACCCGCCCTAATATTAAGTCCAGATGGCTCAATATCATTATCTGATTCTGAATTAATAATTAAATCTTCTTCTTTGATTAAAATCTTTTCATCCCATTCCTGAATTCTGTTTTCTAAAAAAATCAAAGTACTCATTAATTTAGTTATACTAGCAATAGGCAAAATTTTTGATGAATTTTTGCTAAAACAGACCTCTCCATTTTCTAAATTAACTGTTAAGGCGCTTTCAGCTGTTAATTCTGGGCCCAAAGAATAAGAAGTATCTATATCCTTATATAATTTGACATTAATTGCTTGGTCTAAAAAAATTGCCTGAGGGAAAACAGGAGCCAGGGTTATTAAAAAAAGTGTATTTAGAATAAATGAAAACATAATTTAGATAATTTATATAAAGTATACCAAATTTTTGATAATGATAATTCAAATGTTCCAGGATATGAAATTTTTTGACCTTTAAAATTTAATTTAAAACGAGTTACTCCTGGCCATTTCTTTTTATCTATCCCCCAAAAATCATAAAAATAAATATTTTCTTTTTTAGCTTGCTGAATTGTTTGCCAATGTAATAAATAAGGAGCCATTACTTCTTTATGCTCTCTTAAAGATGCTCCATGAAGATATGTTGCCGTTTTGTTAAAAAATATTAATAAATGAGCAGCTAAAATTTTATTTTTATACTTTGCTAAATATAAAGTAGCAAATTTTGATTCTGAATTTAAAAGTTTTCTATAGTAGTTGTCAGGATAAATTCTAAATTTCTCCCTTTCAGATGTTTTGTGTAATAAGTCTAAAAATATATTTAAATATTTCTCTTCGCTACTTTTAAAAATTTTCACTCCGTGTTTTTGGGCCAATCGAATATTATAACGAGTTTTGGCATGCATTTTTTCCAAAAGCTCTGTCTCTGTTTTTTTTAAATTTAAAATTATGGTTTTTGAAGGTTGAAAATCTTTAACTTTATTAAAACCTTTTAAAGCAATTTTATCGTCCCTTCTGTCCCAACGGAAAAAAATAGCTTTTTCTTTTTGCCCTAGATTTTTAATTTTTTGAATTAATTCTTGATAAATTTCTTTATTTAAAGGTGAAGAAATTGTCCCTCGGGGACAATAAAAATAACTTTTTCCAAAGGGTAAATTATGTTTAATAATTAAATTTTGGCTTATAATTTGTTCTTTGTCTTTGATTGCTAAAAACCAAATTTTTCTTCCCAATTCTTTTTGAAACATTCCCCATTCCCATGATTGTAGAAATTCGCTTTCTGTTTTGTTTATATGAGAAAAAATAAAATTATTCCAAATCTCTTTCTCTCTGATTTCTATTATTTCCATGATTATTACATTTTTAAAATATTCACTTAAAAACTATATATTATTCTTAATCTTAACAAAAATTTGCAAATAAAAACAGATCCAAACTATTGACCTGTTTTATTTATAAAAGTGATTCTTTAATTTCTTTGTTTTTCTTTAGTTTTACTAAAAATAAAAATATAAAGAATTTCTAACACGGCTAGAGTATTGATAATTAAAATAACAATAAACCACCGTTTATGGTTTAACCTGGCCGCCCGCCAAAGAGCTATCCCTTTCCAGGGAATAATCCAGACAAGGATTAACCATATAAACCAGGGATTTTCAATTAAAAATTGTTCCATATATAAATCATTTCTTTAAATACAATGTTTGAGTTGGGTAAGCCATTGAAATTTTCTCTTCATCAAAGATTTGTTTAATTTTAAATAAAATTTTTTGATGAACGTTCCTATAAGCATCATAATCTTCGCTTTCAATATAATAAACGGTCTCAAAAGATAATGCTGAATCATCAAACTGAATAAAATGACTTCTATTAAAACGCGCTTTGTCAAGGGATTTAATAATTTTTTCAATAATTTCTGGAATTCTTTTAATTTTTTCAAAAGAAGTTTCATAAACTACTCCAAATTTGAAAATCACTCTTCTTTCTTTTAATTTTTTAAAGTTTTGAATTCTTGCAGAAGTTAATTCGTTATTTGAAATAATAATCTCCTCTCCTTGAAGAGCTTGAATTCTTGTCGTTTTTAATCCAATTTTTTTAACTATACCTGCATGTTTTCCTGTAACAATAAAATCCCCGACTACAAAGGGTTTGTCAAAATAAATTGTAAAAGAAGAAAACAAATCTCCTAAAATATTCTGTAATGCTAGAGCCATGGCTATGCCACCAATTCCTAGACCAGCAATTAAAGAACTAATATTAACCCCGAGATTGGATAAAATCAATAAAATCCCTATCACCCACAAAATACCTTTGGTAAACTTTCCCAAAAGAACAAGAGCAGTTTGTGATTGTTTATTTTTTTCTTTTTCCCGAGTTTTTTTTATTAAATAATCAATTAAAACCTGAAGACTGAAAACAATCTGGAAAACAATCAAAACAATTAAAACAATGTCAATGATTTTTTGAATCAACTCTCCTATAAACAAGAATTGAATTGCTAAATAAAGAGCAATTAAAAAATAAAATGGAGGTTTTATAGACCTAAAAATTTCAATCAAAGTGTCATCAATATTACTTTTAGTTTTTTCAGCTAATTTTTTTAATCTTTTTAAAATAACTTTTTGAAAAAGCTTAAACAAACAAATTAATATTAAAAAAACAATAATTGTTTTTAAAATATTTTCTAAATTATTATTAAGTAAGCTGTATTGACTTAAAACCGTAATATTTTTTTCTAACATAATTTTATAATTAAATTACCTTAATTTATATACAATAAAAATTTAATTTCAAGGTTCCTGAACGTAGCGAAGGGTTCTTATTATTAAATATATTTTTATTAATAGTTAATCAAGGAACATTTGTCTCCTTGTTTAATATTGTGTTTATCAGCCCAACCGCTCTTAACCTCTAAAACATATTGGATAGGCACTGACGGACGCAATGATTTAGGAAAAGATTCTGGTTGTATCTCTTTACTAATTTCAACAATTTTTAACTCTTTGTCAAGCCAAATAATATCTATGGGAAAATTCATTCCTTTCATCCAAAAAGAATAACGACCAGGTATTTTAAATATAAAAAACATTCCCTGGTTATCTAAAATATAATCACGTCCAGATAGCCCTTGAGCCTTTTTATTAAAGGTTTTAGCAACTTCTATTTCTAAAGTAAAATCATTTATTTTTAAAAAATTAGACTGGCTCTTTTTATTGAATTGATAATCAAAAATATTTGTCTTAATTTTCAAAAAAAGTAAAATCCCTAGGGAAAGAAGAATAAATATAAAAATGAGGAGTAAGACTAAATTTTTGTTCACCCCGTTATAAATATTCATAGATTCTTAATTAAACAAACTTCCCTTGGAAATTCTAAATTATATATAGAATTTCTAACGGGGTTCATACTTTCTAAAAAGTGCCAGTCTAAAATTAAAAGAACTAAGCTCTGGAGGTTAACCCTCTCTCTTAAATAACTATCTTTTAATACCAGTTTAATTCTTTTATTTTTTTCTTTTCTTAGCTGGTTTTCTCTTAGCAACCTTTCTTTTAGCTGGTTTTCTCTTAGCAACCTTTTTCTTGGCTGGTTTTCTTTTAGCAACCTTTTTCTTGGCTGGTTTTCTTTTAGCTGGTTTTCTCTTAGCAACCTTTTTCTTGGCTGGTTTTCTTTTTTTAGCAACTTTTTTCTTGGCCATAATTTTTTTTATTTACTAAATTAAATTGCGACCTTTTAGAAATTTTTTATTACAAATTTTTGTAACAATAATTCTACTTATAATTAAATTACTTTAATTTATATACAATAAATTTTTAATTTCAAGGTTCTGCGAAGCAGGTTCTTATATATTTATTATAAGCAGAGCTTGAAATTAAAGTTCTATCTTAAAAATATTAATGTACTCTTTAATTATAAGAACCTCTCCTCACTTCGTTCGTCGAGAACCTTGAAATTAAAAGATATTTTAATTATAAACAAAGTTTGGAATTAAATAACAATTTAATTATAAGAACCTCTCCTCACTTCGTTCGTCGAGAATCTTGAAATTAAAAATTTATTGTATATAAATTAATGTACTCTTTAATTATAAGCTTATTTTTAAAAAAATAAATGAATCAAACTGTTAATAACTTTTTTTACGATCTTCAATAAACTTTTTTATTGAACGATCAAAGGTTGCTTCTACTTCAGAAGAAAAATAACAAGCTGGCAGCTCATCTCTTTGTAAGTGATATCTTATACACTCGCAACAAATTCCTTTTTTTTCACATCCTACATAAGTACAAGAACAATCTTTTAAATTCTTTTCCTTTTGACATTCCATATTTAAAATATTTTATCTGCTTAATAATTTTTTAGCTCTTTTTTTCGCTTGAATAAGAATTTCCCTTTCATTTTTTATTTTCCGTTCTCTCATTAAAATTTTACCATGACAAACCACATCAGAAACACAATTTCCTGAACAAGAATAGACCAAATCAGAAATTAAATTATGTCCTGGAGTTAAAGATACTTGATTTAAATTAATTAAAATTAAATCTGCTAAATTTCCTTGTTTAATTTGACCAATTTTTATTTTTAAGGCTTTACTTGCATTTTTTGTTACTGTATTAAACATTTCTGTAGCTGGAGCAATAACTGGATCCATAGTATTAATCTTTTGTAAAAGTGCTCCTATTTTCATTTCTTCAAATAAATCTAATTTATTATTAGAAGCCGGTCCGTCTGTTCCAAGACAAATGTTAATTTTAGCTCTCTTTAATTTTTCATAAGGAAAAACGCCAGAAGATAATTTCATATTAGAACAAGGATTATAAACGACTGTACATTTTCTTTTAGCTAAAATATTTATTTCCTTGTCTGACAACCAAATTGCATGAGCCAGAATACAATTTTTATTTAAAAAACCAATTTTATCTAAATATTCAACTGGCCTAAGTTTATATTTTTTTAAACAATCTTTAACTTCTTTTTCTGTTTCTGATAAATGAATATGTAAAATTAAATCATTTTCCAAAGCAAAATTTTTTGCCCAAATTAAATTCTTTTGAGAAACCGTGTAGATAGAATGTGGAGCCATGGTAAAACTTATTGTTTCAACTTTGCTCTTTTGAAAAATTTTCCAAAATTTTTCTAAATTCTCTTTTGTTCCCTTTGGATCAAAATCAAGAAGAACTAGTCCAATTATACTACGTAAACCCATTTCTTTAACTGCTTCTACTGAGGCATCTTCAAACCAATACATATCATTAAAACAGGTCGTTCCTGTTTTAATCATTTCTAAACAAGCTAATTTTGTCCCCCAATAAATATCATCGGGTGTTAATTTTTTTTCTAAAGGCCAAATTTTTTTTTCTAACCATTGTTTTAAAGGTAAATCATCCACTATTCCTCTTAAAAGAGTCATCCCTGAGTGGGTATGACTATTAATTAGTCCGGGCAAAACTGCTTTTTCTCCTTTGCCATCAATTTTTTGTTTAGCTTTTTTGTTTATTCGTGAAGAAATTTTTTCAATCTTGCCGTAATTGATATAAATATCTATTTTTTTGTTTTTCAAAAATACGTTTTTAATTAAAAGACTCATGATAAATTTGATTTTAAAATTTCTTGGATTATTTTTTTGATTTTTTTGTTTATTTTTTGTTCATTTTCTTCCACTTCTTCCTGAGTTAAAGGTCGTTTTATTATTCCATGTGCATAATTATCAAGAGAACAAAGTGCCGCATATTCTAAACCCATTTCTTTAGCAAGAGTGGCTTCTTTAGTCATAGTCATTCCAACAACATCTGCATAATTCTTGATTAATTTAATTTCTGCTTTTGTTTCAAATCTTGGTCCTTTGGTTTGAAAATAAGTTCCCTTTTTCTGAAATTTTAAATCCAAATTTTGACAAAAATTTATAAACTTATTTCTTATTTCCAAAGAAAGACCAGGAACAACATGCCTGCGTTCTTTTTCACAAAAACTAATAATATCAAAATTAATATAATCGTTGGGAATTAAAAAAACTCCTGGCTTAAATCTTTTTTTTAAAGATCCCACTGAATTAAATGCATAAATATTTTTTACTCCAAAATCTTTAAAAAATTGAATATTAGCCTTGTAGTTAATCTGATGAGGATAAATATTTCTTTTTAATCCGTGTCTCAAGATTAAAGGAATATTTTTTATTAAAAAATAAACAACTTCGCCATATGGAGTATTTATTTTTTTAGCTTTTTCTTTATCTAAAAATCCGAGATGATGTAAATTTCCACCACCAATGATACCAATTTTATTTTTATTTTTCATTTCAATATTTAATAAAATATTATTCCCCTAAACTTCTAAAATAATTTAAATCAATATTTCAAAAATTTTGTTCCTTTGTCTAAATCCTTTAACTAATTTAATTCTCTTCTCGGGAAAGTTAAAATATAAGGACAAAACATTTATTACAGCTTGATTGGCCTGACCTTGAATGGGTTTTTGTTTTATTTTAACTTCAAAACTGTCTTCTTTCTTTTTAATAATTTCTTCCTTTTTTGAATTAGGAAAAACTTTTACTTTAACTAACATAAATTATATTTTAACATATCTTTAGATTAAATTCAAATAAAAAATATCTAAAAAAACCTCTGTCAAAGGTTTTTTAAAAAATAATATTATTTTTTATTATTGAATCCAATCTGTAATCATTTACTTATCGAACAAAAAACTAATATCATAATTAGACAATCCCATTGTTTAACTTATTCACCAATAAATAGAAAAAATCTAAAATATTAAAATTCTATTTTTTGTTTTGGTCTATTCCATATTGATCTTTATCGTCTAGTAAATCATTTTCTTGCCATTCTTTAACCCAATTTTCAATTAAAAATATTTTAATTTTGTCATCTTTAGTCGTACAAATAAATCTCTTTAATCCAGCATTAATGATCATTTTTTTGCAAATAAAACAAGGAAAAGTATCTAATTTTTTTCCATCAGCCGTTGTCCCTGAAAGATACATGTCTCCACCTAAAATACTAACTCCGGCTCGAGCCGCATTAATAATGGCGTTTTGTTCAGCATGAACTGACCGACATATTTCATAACGCTGACCATGAGGAATATTTAACATTCTTCTTAAGCAATTGTTACGTTCAATACAATCTTTTGTTTTCCGAGGAGCTCCAATATAACCAGTAGCTACAATTTGATCATCTCTAACAATAATAGCTCCTAATTTATTACGAAAACAAGTAGAACGTTGACCAATTACATTCGCTAAATTTAAATAATATTCTTCTTTGGTTTTTCTACTCATATATTTTTTATAATTAAATTACCTTAATTTATATACAATAATATTTAATTTCAAGGTTCTTGACGAGCAAAGCGAGGAAAGGTTCTTATAATTAAATTACCTTAATTTATATACAATAATATTTAATTTCAAGGTTCTGCAAAGCAGGTTCTTATAATTAAATTACCTTAATTTATATACAATAATATTTAATTTCAAGGTTCTTGACGAGCGAAGCGAGGAAAGGTTCTTATTATCTTAATAATTTTTTTAATTTCTTACATTTTTCTTATTTTTATATCATACAAAATCTCCTCCGCTTTTTTTAAATTACGTTTAGAATCATCATATTTATGACGTAAATAACCAGTTAAATCAATCTTTGTCAATTCGCCAACAATTTCTGCAATTAGCTCTTTTAAATCTCTAGCCCTTTTAATTTCTCCTTTTGTGGCTAAAAGAATAATTTTCCTCACTAATTCACCGGTTAAATCACAACTGGCAGCTAAATAATCTGTAAAATTTATTTTAACTTTATTTACTGAACTAATTTTCCCAAATTTTAAAACTTGATAGAATAATTTTGCCTCTAAATATTCTTCTAAGGCTGCTTTATATGCTCCTGTGTATTTAAAATCTGGGACCTTTTTTAAATTAGGTTGTAAATCCACCAGAGTTTTCTCTATTTGAAGTAAAAGTTTTTGAGCTTGAGGGAATTCATCTCTATGCAGAGCAAAAATAGCCTGTTTGGCTTTATGTAGAACCTGATTAGAATCACTAATAATTAAATAACGATTTTTAGTATGAGATTCATACTCTTTTCTTAAATTTTTAAATATTGATTTCATAAATTTAAAGAATTTTCCTCATTTTTAAAGCCTCTCCCAATGTAATTTCATCAGCATACTCAATCTCACTGCCCAAGGGTAAACCACGAGCAATTTTACTTAATTTCAATCTCTGGGTTAACTTAGGATCTTGCTTAATTAGATTAATTAGATAAAGAGTTGTTCCCTCTCCTTCAATTGTAGAACTAAGAGCAAAAATAATTTCTTTAATTTGAGATTTCCTTAATCTTTCTATTAATCCTTTTGCTTTAATCTGTTCTGGGCCACTCATTTGAACCGTATCAATTAAACCACCTAAGACATAATAAATTCCCTTGTATTCACCTATTTTTTCAATAGCCATTAAATCTTGAGGTTGAGCAACAATAATAAGAACTGAATTATCCCTTCTTTTATCTTGACAAATTGGACAAATTTTTTGACTAGAAAAATTTCCGCAAATACTACAAGTTCGAACATTCTTTATATTTCTTAAATGGCGACTAAGTCTTTCTATAGTGTCTGGACTTTTTTTTAATAAATAAAAAACAAACCGCTGTGCGGTTTTAGGCCCAATTCCAGGAAACTGGCTAAATTCATCAACTAAATCTTGAATTTCACGAGAATATGTCATAATTGTCGGAATTTACGAGTGTAACGAAGGAAATTTCGTTACAATTATGAACACCCAGCACTTAATCTGTGCTTTTAGTGTTCAAAAATATATTCAAAATAAATTTAAGTTTCATTTATCATAGATTAAGTGCTGGGTAGTGTTTTTGTGGCTGAAAAATCTTCGCCCTTCGGGCTCGATTTTGTCAGACAAAATCGCTAAAATGGTAATTCTGTTTTATCTTCTCCTATCTCTAAATCTTTCATTTTCTTTTCTAAATTTTTAAAACTCGCTGTATCACCATCAAAATATAAAGGTATCATCATACCTGCTGGCCCATGACGATGTTTTGCAATATGAATTTCAGCAATATTTTTTTCATGTTCTGGACAATTTTTGATTCCCATATCCATACTTTTACGATAAATAAACATTACCACATCTGCATCTTGTTCTAACGAACCAGACTCTCTTAAATCAGATAAACGAGGAATCGCCGGAGTTCTTGCTTCTGGAGCACGATTAAGCTGGGAAATTGCTAAAACAGGAATATTTAATTCTCTAGCAATTGCCTTTAAACAACGAGAGATATATGATACCTCTTGAACTCTTCCTTCTTTTGATCCTGGACCCCCTTCCATTAATTGTAAATAATCTACAATTAATAACCCCAAGCCATGTTCAACTTGTAATCGTCGAGCCTTAGTTCTAATTTCAATTGGTGTCGCCATGGCTGAATCATCAACAAAAATTGGTGCCTCAGCCAAAATACCAAAAGACTTTCCTAATTTTTCAAAATCGCCATCATCATTTTTACGAGAAAGTCGACCAGTACGCAATTTCCAAAGACTAACATTAGCTTGAGCACAAATAATCCGATCACTGACATGGTCTTTAGACATTTCTAAACTAAATATCCCAACTGGAGTTTTATGATAAACAGCCGCATGACGGGCAATATCTAAAGCCAAAGAACTGTTATGAACAATAAAATCGTTAGCTATAAAATTATGAGTTTTAGGAACCGTTAAATCATAAACTTTTCTTTTCCCCACATATTTGATATCGGTAATTCTATCCCAATAAATATCACTCTTAGCTAAATTCTTTAACAATGGAGAATTAAGTATTTTCCCTAATTTCTCAACAGTTTCTCGACGAGGATTTCGACGAAAAGCATGAATATTATATTCCTTGGGTAAATCCAATCCTTGATAAACAGATCTCCATGTTCTTTTACCCTTTATTTTCAAAATAGTTTCCCAAATTTCAATGGGCAAAGTATCTTGAGTCCAAAGTTTTTTAATCTTTAATAAATCCTTTTTTATTTTTATTACTTTTTCTTTTTTTCTATAAAAACCGATTTCCTCGATAAAAGTACAAATATTTTCTGAATTATGGATTTCTATTTCATAACTCAATTTAATTTTGCCTTTATATTTTATTTTTTTTTCTCTTACTCTGCTAATAATCCCAAACCTTAATAACAGATGTTGGACTTGCTTTATTAATTTTTTAGACGAAGAAGAATAAGAAATATGATAAGTTTTAAATTTTTTATTTTGCCAAATACATCCATCGCAAGAAAAAAGTCGATTTAAAAATAAAGCTAACTTCTTTTTATTAAATGTAAAAACAATCTCTGGAATTGATTTTTCTATACTCAACTTTCCCATTAACCCAAGCTTCTGTAACCATTCTGTAACACTATTCTTAGGTCTTATCTGATTATATTTCTTCATTAATTTCTCTTGAATGGCATCGTTTAAATTTAATTCTGTTAATATTTTAATAAAATTCTTTTTTAAAGGTAGCCAATGTCCATTCAAGACTGCAGAAATAGTCGCATAAGAAAGTCCTGTTTTTTGCGCTAACTCCATTTGAGTAAATCCTGATTTTTTAACGATCTTCTTTACTTTTCCGGCTAACATCTTCATCTGTCGACTAATATTTTGTTTGATTCCTGAAACTCGATAATCAAAAACTTTTCCATTTTTCTCTTTCCTAATTTTTTTAACTTTAATATTAGAAAATTTCTGCATACACTGAATAAATTCTCTAGCAATCCTTTTATTACTATTTGTAAATATAGGGCTCTTATTTGTTAATCCGCCTTCAGTAATAAAATAAGCTAATGCCTTAATCTGATGATCTGACAGTGATGTCTTTCCAAATATAGAAATTTTTCTCGCTGTGGCAACCCTATCACCAATCTTAAGTTCTGAAAGCGGCTTCCAGCCATTAATAGTTAAAAATGGATGAGTAATGGTGGTCTGAATTTGCTTTCCTAAAGATGTTTTTGTTTGAAAAACAGGTTTTTGACCATTGTCTATAAAATCGCTGGCCTGAGTTTTAATAAATTTAAACTTATCGTCTAATGTTAAAAGGTTCTTTTTCTTACTCTCAACCACCTCTTTTATCGTAGAAATACTTCCAGGATTGGAACTTACAATTTCTGTGTCTCCTGTAACACATTTACCAATTGATGGTCGAGCTGCTAAAATAATTAACTCAGAGGGCTGTAAGCCGGCTAAAGAATTATCTAAATCAGCAAAGCCGGTTGGAACTCCTCTCATTGCTTTTTCTCCCTTATGTAACTCATCAATTCTCTCAAAAGCTTCTGATAAAGTATCTTTCAAAGAAACAAATTTTTGTCTGACATATTTTTGTGAAATGGAAAACAATTTTTGCTCAGCTTTGTCTAAAATTTCAATCGCATCTTGTTCTTCTTGATATGCCATTTGAATGGTCTCTGTTGAAGAATTAATTAGTTTCCTTAAAGTTGATTTTTTCTTAATAATTTGAGCATAAGAATCTGCGTGACTTGAACTAGGCACGCTATTGGCCAATGATGCTAAATGACTCTTCCCTCCAATTATTTTTAATTGCTTTTTTTCATCTAAACGATTGCCCACACTTAAAATATCAATTGGGTCTCTCTTCTCCCAAACATCTAACATTGCTTGATAAATCATTTGATTTGTTTCCCTATAAAAATCTTGTGGTTCAATTGTATCAGCAATTTTAATAACCGCCTCTTTGTCAATTAACAAAGAACCTAATAAAGCATCTTCTGCTTCTAGGTTTTGGGGGGGTAATTTTTCAAAAACTTGTTCTAGTTTTTTCTTGGTCATAAAATACACTTGTCAAAATTTTTATTTTTCTTTATAATTAAACTTCATTATTATTTATACAATAAAATTTAATTTCAAGCTTTGCTTTTAATTAAACTTCATTATTATTTATACAATAAAATTTAATTTCGAACTATATTTATAATACAAAAACACTTAAATTTTGACAAGGAAAGCTTTTACACATTTTATTAACACCTTAAAAATGAATAAAAAAAACATTCGTGGCTATTCAGTTTATTACGATGATAAAACAATTAAAGCCTTTAATCATTTAGCCTATGTTTTAAGCTTTGAAGAAACAGATTCTCTTTTTAATTCAGCTCGATTGTCTGGCAAAATTCATTTTGAAGACCGCTTAGGAAGAAACTTTACATTAATTAGTAAAAATAATAATAAATTTGAACTTAAAAAAAGATAACAAGCCCTCGTAGCTCAATGGTAGAGCAGTGGCCTTTTAAGCCATTGATCTGGGTTCGATTCCCCGCGGGGGTATTTTTTATTTCTTTAAATTTAGATATTGACAAAAACCTCAAAATAGGCTATAAATAGGTTATATATAAACAATAATAAATAAATTCTTTAACAAAAGGAGGGAAAAATGAAGAGCTTAATGTCGTTCTTTGTTGATTTTCTGGCTGGCATTAATAAGTGGAGAGATAAATGGTTACAAAGTCAAATCAAAATTTACGTTGATAATTTTCATCAAAGATCTACTCAACGTAAAAATTATTGGTTTGAAAAATTGGCAAAAATTACTATCCTGCCATTGATAGAAAAAGATATCGTCAACGGACCTAATCTCATTAGTATCTTCCGTGGTATAATGAGCTTCCCGCTTCTTATATTTATCCTTGACGATCACTATTTTATCGCCCTAATCTTTTTTGTCTTTCTTCTTATTCTTGATGCCATTGATGGCCCCCTTGCTCGAGCTCTTAATCAAGAAAGTAGTTTGGGTGAGACCCTAGATCCACTTGGTGATAAGCTGATTTGTGCGGCTGTTTTCTTTACAATTGGAAAGCAATACCTTGCTCCTTGGATTTTTATTAGCACATTGGTATTAGAAATTATAATGATATGTATTCATTTGATTCTGCCACCGATAGCTAAAAACTTAAATCTAAATTTTAGAAAAAAGAGTACCTTGTTTGGTAAGGTTAGATTTACTCTCCAGGCATTTGGCTATGGTTTCTTATTTCTAAACTGCATGGTTAGTCTTTCAATTGACATAATAGCTAATATATTTTTTGCTATTTGTCTACCATTGTATTTAGTCGCTATTCTTAATCACCTTGTTTCTATTCACCAGAAAAAAACTTAAAGAAAAAACGTCTTCTTGTTTAATGAGGGCGTTTTCTTTATAATTAAAACACCTTAATTTATATATAATAATATTCAATTTCAAGGTTCTGCGAACGAAGCGAGCAGGTTCTTATAATTTTAATAGTTATGCGTAATTATTCTCGAAAAACGAGTAAAAAGATAAATCGATTTCGTACATCCAGCTCATTTATTATTAAAAAAATTTAGGAAATAAAAAAAAGAAAAAATAGTCCTCTGAGAAAAATCTCAGATTTTATTTTTTTAAAAAAACTGTTATAATTAGCACCATAATATAAATAAATATTTAAGAATATTCAGATGCAAGAAATTTGGCACAATCTATCAATACCAAAAACCTTAGAAAAATTAAAGACCAATAAAAATGGCCTTACCTTTAAACAAGCAAATGAAAGGTTAAAAAAATATGGAGAGAATAAACTTCCAGAAAAGAAAAAATTCTCTACTACTAAAATTCTTTTTTCTCAATTTCAAAGTCCATTAGTTTATATTTTAATCATCGCTGCTGCCATTGCTCTATCTTTAAAAGAATTCATTGATATGGGTATTATTTTAGCGGCTGTTTTTATTAATGCTGGAATCGGATTTTTTCAAGAACATAAAGCAGAACAAACTTTTATTCATCTTAAAAAATTAGTCACCCATGCTGCTCGAGTCTTGCGTCAAAAACAATACGATAAAATTGGTCCAGAAGAACATTTAATTACTAGTCAAGAAGTTGTTCCTGGTGATATTATCATTTTAGAGGCCGGTGATATTGTTCCGGCTGATGCTCGCTTAATTGAAGTCCATAATTTAGAAACCAAAGAAGCTATTTTAACCGGAGAATCAATTCCCTCTAAAAAACATATTGAAATATTAGAAGAAGGAGCTCCCTTAGCTGATAGAGAAAATATGATTTATTCTGGAACTATTATCACCCGGGGCAAAGCCAAAGCCGTTGTTGTTGCCACTGGAATAAAAACCGAATTAGGTAAAATCGCCAGTCTAATAAAAACAACTGAAACTGATAAAACTCCTTTGCAGAAAAAAATTGCTCATTTGGCTAAAATTGTAGGATTAATTATTGGTGGACTTTGTGTTGTACTATTTATCAGTGGTCTAATAATTGGCCGACCATTTTTTGAAATGCTTTTGATTTCTGTAGCCGTGGCCGTGGCTGGAATCCCTGAAGGATTAGTTATTGCCGTAACTATTTGCCTAACCGTTGGTATGCAAAAACTCTTAAAGAAAAAAGCATTAACTCGTAAATTAGTTGCCGCCGAAACATTAGGCTCGATCACGATTATTTGTTCAGATAAAACTGGTACTTTGACGGAGGGGAAAATGGCCGTTTCTCATGTTCTTCCTTTTGAAAAAGTTGACTCTCAAGATTTACTGAAAATTGGATTACTTTGTAATAATGTAATAATAGAAAATCCAGAAGAAGAATTGGAGAAATGGAAAATTAGTGGAGACACTACGGAAATTGCCTTAGCCCAAGGAGCCGTCCATGCTGGTTTAGAAAGAAAAGAACTTTTGGAGCAATATTTAAGAGTTGATGAAATCCCTTTTGAATCAGAAACAATGTATATGGCTACTCTTCATCAAATGCCATCAAAAAATAAATATACTTTATTGGTTAAAGGTGCTCCGGAAAAAATTTTAGAGCTATGTCAAATATCACCTATTCAAAGAAAAAAAATACAAAAAGAATTTGAGAAATTAACTGGCAAAGGATTAAGAGTCTTGGCTTTTGCCCAAAAAAATGTTTGTGAAAAAATTGAGCATTTGTCAAACGAACATTTGAACAAACTTGAATTCATGGGATTAATTGCCTTAAAAGATCCTTTAAGGCCTGAAGCTAAAGAAACTATTGCTAATTGTAAGTTAGCCGGGATAAGGCCAATTCTTATTACTGGTGACCATAGATTAACCGCAAAAACAATTGCTGAAGAAATAGACTTGATTAAACCAGGAGAAAAAATTCTGGAGGGACATGATTTGGACAAACTTTCTGATGAAGAACTTGGTCAAGTGCTTAAAAAGACTAGTATTTTTGCACGCGTTGAACCAAAGCATAAAATTAGAATTATTAAGGCCCTTCAGGCTCAAGGAGAAATTGTTGCTATGACTGGAGATGGAGTTAATGACGCACCAGCCATTAAAGCGGCTGACGTTGGTGTAGCTCTTGGTTCTGGTTCAGAAGTAACTAAAAGCACTGCCGATGTTGTCTTACTTGATGATAATTTTAAAACTATTGTTGAGGCAATTAAAACTGGTCGTAACATTTTTAATAATATTAAAAAGGTAATTCTTTACCTTTTTAGTGATAGCTTTACAGAATTTATTTTAATTGGAGGAGTTTTATTAATGGGATTCCCTTTGCCTCTTTTAGCCGGACAAATTCTCTGGGTGAATATTATTGAAGATACTTTACCGGCCATGGCTCTTGCCTATGAAAAAGAAGGGAAAGAAGTTCTTAAACAAAAGGCACGCGGACATAAAGCTAAAATTTTAGATAAGGAAATGAAATTTCTAATTTTCATTATTGGGATAGTAACTGATATAATTTTGTTATCTTTGTTTGTCTATCTTTATAGCTTACATTTTGACCTGGCTCATATTAGAACAATCATTTTTGTTGGGTTAGGAATTGATACTTTATTTTATGTGTTTTCTTGTAAACATCTTGATAAACCTATTTGGAAATATAATCCTTTTGATAACATGTTCTTAAACCTCAGTGTCGCTTTTGGATGGTTTATGTTTTTAATTGCTCTCTATCTTCCATTCTTCCAAACAATTCTACGGGTGGTTCCTCTTCATTGGAATGACTGGTTATTAGTTATTGTACTGGGATTAATAAAACTTATCTTAGTAGAATCTGGAAAACTTCTTTTTATTAGCCCTAAATTTAAAATGGCAAAAATTTAAAATCGTTTTATGGCTTTTATTTATATCATTATTATTGTTATTGCTTGTGTGATTTTGGTTAAAAGTGCTCATTGGATAATCAAATCTTTGATTTATTTTGCCCAATATTTACATATTCCTGAATTTGTTGTTGCTTTTATTTTAGCTGGTTTAGTCACATCTTTGCCAGAATTTTTTGTTGGCATTTCTGCGGCTATTACTAAAACACCCATTCTTTCCCTAAGTAATATTTTTGGATCAAATATTGCTAATGTTACTTTAATATTAGGTCTAACTGTTATCTTGACTCGAGGTTTAACTCTTAAAAGTAAAACTATTCAACGTAATATTTTTTACACCTCCTTTCTCTTAATATACCCTATTCTCTTAACCTTGGACGGCGTTCTTTCACGAGTTGATGGATTGGGCCTATTAGTTCTTTTTACCCTTTATATTTTAATTCTTTTTCATCAAAGTCAAGATTTTACTAAAAAATTTGAAAGAGCTCTTCGCAAAAATTTAATTAAAAATTTGATAATTTTTGTTATTAGTATTACCTTTCTCTTGACTAGCTCTCATATTATTGTTCTCATGTCTAAACTTTTAGCCATGGAATTAAATATCTCTCTGTTTTTGGTTGGGCTTTTTTTAATCGCCATTGGGACCTCTTTGCCTGAACTTATTTTTGGGATAGAAGCGGCTCAAAAAAAACATAAAGATATGATTTTTGGTAATATTTTAGGATCAATTGCGGTGAATTCTACGGCTGTTTTGGGTATCACTGCGATTATTTGCCCCATTACCATTAATGACATCGGACTTTTAATAACAACTGCTATTTTTATGTTTGGAGTTTATTTACTCTTTGCTTTCTTCTCCTATTCTAAAAGAAAACTTTCTTGGCAGGAAGGATTCATCTTATTGTTTCTTTATGTTGCTTTTATTATTATTCAATTTTTGGTAAAATAAGCATAGCTTGAAATTCCGTCAGGGCTCACAAATATAAAAGTAAACTTTTATATTTGATTCACCCTTAGAAATTATAAATATTATGTATATACTTCTTAAAGACATTAAAAAACATTTAAATAAAACCATCTCTTTAAAAGGCTGGGTTTTTAATTATCGTTCATCTGGTTCTATTTATTTTCTTCAGCTTCGTGATAGCACTGGCGAAATTCAAGCAATTATTTCAAAAAAAGAAGTAAATAAAAAAACTTGGGAAGCTTGCCAAAAAATAAGCTTAGAATCAAGCATAGAAATTGAGGGTAAAGTTTATTGTGAAAAACGTTCTCCAAGTGGGATAGAGATGTTGGTTAAAAATTTAAAAATCATTCATATTGCTGAAGAGTATCCCATTGGTAAAAAGGTTCATGGCACTGATTTTTTAATGGACCACCGCCATCTTTGGATTAGGTCAAAACGTCAGGCAGCTATTCTTAAGATTAGAGATGAAATTATTTGGGCAATTCGTTCTTTTTTCAAAGAAGAAGGATTTATTTTAACTGATTCCCCTATTCTAACCCCTACCAGCTGTGAAGGAACAACCACTCTTTTTTCTACTAAGTATTTTGGTAAAAATGCTTATTTATCTCAATCAGGCCAGCTTTATTTAGAAGCAATGATTTATTCTTTGGGTAAAGTTTATGATTTTGGACCAACTTTCCGAGCAGAAAAATCAAAAACACGCCGTCATTTAACTGAATTTTGGATGATGGACGCTGAAGCTGCCTTTGTTGAACATAAAGAAAATATGAAAATTCAAGAAAAATTAATTTGTTATATTATTGAACAAGTTTTAAAGAATTGTGAACAGGAATTAAAAATACTAGAAAGGGACGTCCAACCATTAAAAAGCATTAAATCTCCTTTTCCAATAATTACTTATGAAAAAACAATTAAAAAATTACAACAAAAAGGAGTAAAAATAAAATGGGGTGATGATTTTGGAGGAGAAGAAGAAACAATTATTTCAAAAATGTTTGATAAACCTGTTTTTATTGAAAAATATCCTGGGAAAATCAAAGCTTTTTACATGAAACCTGACATCAAAAACCCGACCTTAGTTTTGAATAACGATTGTTTAGCTCCTGAAGGTTATGGAGAAATTATTGGTGGTTCACAAAGAATTGACGATTTAAAAATTCTTGAGAAAAAAATAAAGGAATTTAAATTATTAAAAGACCCATTAGAATGGTATCTTGATTTACGCCGTTACGGTTCGGTTCCTCATTCTGGTTTTGGATTGGGTATTGAGAGAATGGTTGCTTGGATTTGTGGACTCAAACATATTAGAGAAACTATTCCATTTCCGAGATTAATTAACAGACTAAAACCTTGACATGTTTCTGATTTATGTTAATATTAAAATAATGTTTAAACAAATTGCTCAAAATCTAAATGATAATAATAACCGTTTCTGGCGGACTTGATTTGTTTTAATAAGATATTTTTCAATAAGTCCGCTCTAAAAAGCGGATTTTTTTAATCTGGGGTAATTCAATTGGTAGAATGCGCCTCTGTTAAAGGTGATGTTGCTGGTTCGAGTCCAGCCCCCAGAGCCATTTAACTTTGTCTTTTCCTTATTTTATGCTATACTTTTATTAGGTTATACTTTTATAGGAAAAAAATAACTATTCTTAAAATTTATGAAACGAGTTCAAAGCGAAAAAACAATCAATAAAATTGAAAAAGAAGTCAAACTTTGTGGCTGGGTAAATACTCGTCGCAACATGGGAAAAATTGTTTTTATTGATTTAAGAGATCGCTCTGGCTTGGTTCAGATTGTTTTTATTCCCCAAGAACTTGATCAAAAATCACAAGAAGCAGTTAAAAAAATTCGACCGGAATTTGTTATTGAAATTGAGGGAGTTGTCCATTTAAGACCGAAAAATCAAATTAATAAAGATTTAATCAGTGGAAAAATAGAAATCTTAGCTAAAAAATTATCTATTTTAAACGAATCAAAAACTCCGCCTTTTGAAATTAGTAATGAAAAACTTCAAGCTAATGAAGAACTAAGATTAGAATATCGTTATTTAGATTTACGTCATAAGCGAATGAAAAATAATTTAATCATGCGTTCAAAAGTAATGCACTTTGTGAGAAATTTTCTAGCTGATAAAAATTTTATTGAAATTCAAACACCAATCTTGTCTAAATCAACCCCTGAAGGCGCTCGTGATTATTTAGTTCCATCTCGCATTCATAAAGGAAAATTTTTTGCCCTACCTCAAGCTCCTCAACAATACAAACAACTACTAATGATTGCTGGCTTTGAAAAATATTTCCAAATTGCCCCTTGTTTTAGAGATGAGGACGCTCGTGCAGATAGGTCTCCAGGCGAATTTTATCAGATTGATATTGAGATGTCTTTTGTTAAACAAAAAGATATTCTCGACTTAACCGAAGAAATGTTTTCTAAAATGATTAATAATTTGTTTCCTGAAAAACATTTCACCCAAACTCCATGGCCTCGTTTAAATTATAAAGAAGTAATAAAAAAATATAATACTGATAAACCTGATTTAAGAAAAAACAAAAAAGACAAAAATGAACTTGCTTTTGCATGGATAATTGATTTTCCGCTTTTTGTTGATCAAACTCAAGAAACAGAAAAATTTATCGGGGTTAAAAGTAAATGGGGTCCGTCTCATAATATGTTCACTATGCCGAAAGAAACAGACATTAGTTTATTGGATTCTGACCCAGCAAAAGTGAAATCATACCAGCATGATTTAGTCTTAAACGGGGTTGAAGTTGGCGGAGGAGCAATTAGAATTCATCGCCAAGATATCCAAGAAAAAATCTTTGATTTAATCGGATTTACTAATAAACAAAAAAAAGATTTTAGTCATTTTTTAAAAGCGCTTAAATATGGCACTCCGCCTCATGGTGGCATCGCCCCGGGACTTGATCGTTTACTCTCAATATTATCAAATGAAAAAAATATCCGTGAAATTATTGCTTTTCCATTAACATCTGATGCTCGCGACCCATTAATGGCATCTCCAAGCGAAGTATCAAAAAAACAACTACAAGAACTAGGAATAACTATAAAGAAAAAATGAGATTTTTTAGATTGGCCTTACAAAACTTTTTTAGAAATTTTTGGCTTTCTATAACTAGTATTATTATCATCCTCTTAATGCTATTTTCTTTAAGCCTAGTTTATGGTTTTAATATCTTGGGTCAACAAATATTAAGTTCTTTTAAAGATAAAATGGATTTAGGCGTATATTTAAACCAAAATATTGATTTAAATCAATTAAGTCTTTTAAGGTCTGAGTTAGAAAATATGGATGAAATAAAAGAGGTTTATTACCTTACCCCTGAGGAATCTTTAAAAAATTTCAAAGAAAAACACGTAAATGATCCTTTAATTTTAAAATCATTAGAAGAATTGAATGAAAACCCATTAGGAGGGGCTTTAACTTTAAAATTTCATGATCCCTCAAATTATGAAAAGGTTGTCTTGGTTATTAACCGTCCTGTTTATAGTGCTTTAATTCGAGATAAAAATTTTTATGATTATCAGAAATTGATTCTTGGATTTAATCAATTTAATCAAAAAATTATAGGGGCTGGTTTAGGCATTAGTGGAATTTTTGCTTTAATTACTATTTTAGTAATTTTTACCACTATTAAACTAGGAGCTCTTTCTCGCCGTCGAGAAATCAAAATCATGAGACTGGTTGGGGCTTCGGCTTGGGCAATTCGCACCCCGTTTTTAATTGAAGGTAGTTTATATGCATTTGTTGCTTGGATTATAAATTCCGCCCTTATTATTCCTTTGACTTATTTTTCACAACCATATTTACAAAAATTTATTGGATTAGATTTTAATTTATTTATTTATTTAAAAACTAATGTCTTTTATTTCTGGTTTAGCCTTTTACTCTTTGCTTTAATTATTTCTTTAGCCGGCAGCAGCTTGGCAATTAAAAAATATTTAAAATTTTAATACTTGTTCTTTTTCATGAAACTAAAAGAATTTAATTATTTTCTTCCTCAAGATTTAATTTCCCAAAAACCTATTCGGCCTCGAGACCATTCACGGCTAATGGTTTTAAACAAAAAAAATCATACTATTATTCATGATTTTTTTTATAATATAGATAAATACTTAAAACCAAATGATATTTTAGTTGCTAATAATTCAAAGGTTATCCCGGCTCGTTTGTTTGGTCAAAAAACAACTGGGGGAAAAACAGAAATTCTTCTTTTAAGACCTTTAAAAAGCAATCAGTGGGAAATTGTTCTTAAAGGAAAAGGACAACAAAATAAAGAAATTAAATTTAATAAAAAGCTCTTTGGTATTTTAAAAAAACAAACCTCAACTCAAACATGGAAAATAGAGTTTAATTTAAGCAATAATTCTCTAATTAAACAAATATATAAATTGGGCCACGCTCCTACTCCTCCGTACATTAAACGTTCTTCTAATTTACAAGAATATCAGACAATTTATGCACAAACCCCTGGTTCAGCCGCCGCTCCAACAGCTGGATTTCACTTTACAAAAAATTTAATTAAAAAATTAAAAAAACAAGGACACGAATTTGAATTTGTTACTCTGCATGTTGGTTTAGGAACATTTCAACCAGTAAGAACAGAAAACATTGAAGAACATCAAATCCATGCTGAATGGGGAAAAATAACAAAAAAAACCGCTAAAAGGCTAAACCAAGCAAAAAAAAATAAACAAAGAATCATTGCTATTGGAACAACAACCACTAGAATTTTAGAAACATTTACTTTAAAAAATGAATTAATTCCAGGAGAAAAATGGATTAATACTTTTATTTATCCTGGTTATAAATTTAAATTAATTAACGGATTAATTACTAATTTTCATTTACCAAAATCAAGTCTTTTAATGTTAGTTTGTGCTTTTGCTGAAAAAGAATTTATACTTCAAGCCTATAAACAAGCAGTTAAAGAAAAATATAGGTTTTATTCCTTTGGTGATGCAATGCTGATTATCTAAATAAAAAATAAAAACCCTTATTTGAGGGTTTTTATTTTACGTTGCTATCATGCTATCACGGAAGTTTTATGCTTTCTGATCCTCCAGTTTCTTGATTTACAATAATTAGTTCAAATTCTGGTTTTATGTTTTTCATGATCACTACTTTTGGAAACATGATAGTTATGAGAGTGTCTTTGGGATATTTATAACCTTTTCGGCCCAAAAAAGAAACTTTATAAACTTGAGTTTCTTTATAAAAATGTAGGGCCAAATCGTCCTGGGCTCCTAAATACCATCCACCAGTATAATCCACCAATATTTCACCGTTAAAAAGGGTTTCTTTGGTGGAAAAATCAGAACATCCTGTTATTGCTAAAATCAAGACAAAAACACAAAAGAAATTAATCTTACTCATTTTTTCCTCCTTTCAAAAGATTTTAATTAGCATTCCATATCACATTATAAAATAGCACAAAAAATCTATTCTGTCAAGATTGTGTACAAGATGAGTACATAGGTAACACTTTTGAGAATTCAATAGGAGTTTTGTATCCAAGGGATTGATGAGGCCTTTTAAAGTTGTATTCAATCAGCCACTCAGTCAGTCCTTTGTTAAACTCATCAACATCCGGGGTAAAATGCCCCAGATTAAGGAACTCGGTTTCCAGAGTTTGGTTAAACCTCTCGCTCACGGCATTGTCTTTGGGGGTTCTTGGTCTTGAATAGTATTGCTCAATTTTTAAAGTCTGACAAGCTTTTTTAAAATATTTAGCAAACTCAGTCCCGTTGTCATGGCCTACTCTGGGCACTTTGCCGTCTAAGAGGTAATAAAGGCGATAAAGAAAGTCTTGTCCACTTAAAGATGATTTAGTCTTGTACATTCTAGCGTAAGCAAACTTTCCATATTTATCAATAGCCGTAAAAATATATCTTTTGAGTTTGTGTCGGTAAATAACAATGGTGTCCAGGCAGATGATATAGCCGGCTTTCTTTTTAAACCAGGGTATTTTGCTTAATTCAGTAATTCTTTTCTTTTTTTGAGCTCTTTGCCTTTTCCTTGATATTCTGGCTGTTTTAACTGGATAGGCATATAGTTTGTATTTCTCTATTGTCTTTTGAACCTTCCAAGAAGATATGTATTCTTGATGTTCTTGTTCATAAAGCTTGGCTAGTTTAATCTTGCCATATCTAATGTATCTCTTCCTTAAGCCAATGATTCTTGTTTCTTGTAAAAGCGTGATCTGTCTTTGGCGAACATGATGAGGAGCCTTTGATTTGTCTTCTAATCTGTACATTGAATAAATATTATCCTGATCAAATTCTCGCCACCATTTATGGAATGTTTTGCGAGAGATGCCAAAATGTCTGGATGTCTGAGAAGCGCTGTGGCCTTGGTAATAGTAAATAATCCATTCCAGCCTTAAAAGAGCTGTCTTGCTTATCTTGAGTATTTTGGCCACTCGGCGCCATCTTTCATAGGTGGTAATATGAGAGACATATGGTTTGAAACATGGATCCTTAAGATAATATGACCATTTAGTGTTGTATAGCCATTTTTTTTGATTTAATGTAGAATATGACATAGATGAGATACGTTAGGTTTTTTAATTACTCCTCTAAGTTTACCATATTCTGGTAATTTAGAGGTGTAACCCATGTATCTCATCTTTTGCAGATTGACAATTTCAAATTTTTGGTTAAAATAAAACCAACCTGGCCAGGTAGCCAAGTGGCTAAGGCATCAGTTTGCAAAACTGATATACACGGGTTCGATTCCCGTCCTGGCCTTTTTTATTTTTCTCTAATTTCTGCTATAATTAAAACACCTTAATTTATATATAATAATATTTAATTTCAAGGTTCTGCGAAGTAGGTTTTTATAATTGAAATACATTAATTTCTATACAATAGTAGTTTTCAATTTCAAGCTTTGCTTATGATTAAATTACTTTAATGTTGTGTCTCATAACTTAATTTCAAGATTTACTTATAATAAAAATATGAAAAAAAATCCTAAACTCATTCTTATTGATGCCCAAGCAGTACTTCATCGTGCCTGGCACGCCCTACCTCAGTTAACTGACCCTCAGGGTAGAGTTACTAATGCCACTTATGGTTTTACCGCTCTTTTATTAAAACTTATCAATGAACAAAAACCTGATTATCTAGTAGTTGCTTTTGACACTAAGGCACCTACTTTTCGTCATGAAAAATATAAGGAATATAAAGCAGGGAGAGAAAAACAGCCTCAAATGTTTTACGATCAAATAGACTTTACTAAAGATATTATTAAATCATTTAATATTCCTATTTTTGAAAAAGATGGATTTGAAGCTGATGACTTAATTGGAGCAATTATAAAAGCACAGAAAAAAAATATCCCTAATCTTGAATGTTTAATTATTACTGGTGACTTAGATTTATGTCAGTTGATTGACAACCAAACTTCAGTCTATTTTTTTAGACATGGATTTTCTCAAACAAAGATCTATGACAAGAAAGCCGTTAAAGAACGTTTTGACTTGTCTCCTCAACAATTAATTGATTTTAAAGCATTAAGTGGAGACCCTTCGGATAATATTAAAGGTATTCCTGGGGTTGGTCCTAAAACAGCCTTAATCTTAATTAAAAAGTTTAAAAACATAGAAAGACTTTATCAACATTTAGAAAACTGTATTGAGAAAAAAGAAAATTGTTTAATTAAAGAACCATTAATGCAACTTCTTCTAAAAAACAAAAAACGTGCGTTTTTAGATAAAGAATTAGTAACTATTGTCCAAAAAATTCCTGGAATAAGTTTAAAAAAATTAAAGAGCTTAAAAACTTTTGATTTAGAAAAAATTGCTCGTGTTTTTCAAGAATTTGGATTTAAAAGTTTAATTAAGAGATTAGAAAAAAATGGTTTAGGCCAACAAAATAAACTTTTTTAAATATGATTGGATTTTTCTACGGCTCAGATACTTATCGTTCAAAACAAAAATTAATGGGCCTAAAAAAAGAATTTATTCGTCGAAAGGATCAAAAAGGTCTTAATGTTTCAACCATTGAAGGACTAAGCTTAACTTTAGATGAATTAAGAAAAACTTTTTTAAGTCCAGGCCTTTTTACTCAAAAAAGATTATTAATTATTAATGGAATTTTATCTCAATCTTTCTCAAAAAAAATTCTTGAAGAAAAAGAGGAATTATTCAAAGAAATATTAAAAATCGTTAAAAAAACACGAAAAAATCAAGATAATTCTCTTATTTTCTGGGATGAAGAAATTAAGGAGAAACAATTAAATCCTTTTCAAAAAGAAATTTATAAATTATTAAAAGAGGGGAAATATGCTGAAGAATTTAAATTATTAACAGGAGTTGCTTTAAAAAATTGGATAAAAAAACAAGTTGTCCAAGAAAATATTCAAATTGAAAATCAGGTTATTGAGCTGCTTATTAAAACCAGTGGAGACAATCTCTGGCTTTTAAAAAATGAACTTGATAAATTAATTTCCTGGCAATTATTATCAAAAAAATCTCAAAAAATTTGTTTATCTGATGTTCAAAATATTACTCCACCTGAAGTTGAACGAAATATATGGCGTTTAATTGATGCTTTAGGAGATAAAAATAAATTAAAGGCTCTCAAAATTTTATCTGATCAATTTAAAAATGAGGTTGAAACCTCTAAAATTATTACCCTTTTAGTCCATCAATATCGTACTATTTTAAGAATAAAATCCTACTTACAAACTCACTCTGGTATTAATC
>Ga0307928_10000253_pt1 | contig 38731 bp, 64 predicted proteins | sample AceLakmetagen232_FD_201815 | JGI IMG/M metagenome (GOLD analysis project Ga0307928, IMG submission 201815) | Saline water microbial communities from Ace Lake, Antarctica - #232 | ecosystem: Environmental > Aquatic > Non-marine Saline and Alkaline > Saline | place: Antarctica: Ace Lake...
TGATTGTCTTAAATATTTAGTAGCGAACAGACATGACCCGGCAGATTTGACATTATTAGAAGAATATAACCCATTATCAGCATGGGGTAAAGTAAACGATATGAGAAAACGAGCTAAAAAAAGGAGATAATCATGGCAACGGCAAGAAAAGGTGACTGTGGACGGGGAACACCAAGAGTAGGGTCTAAAGGCGATACAAAACCAAGTGGTGGGTCAAGACCTAGAGGTGGTTCAAGCAGAGGTACAGGCAGAAAAAGAAAATAAAACTTATTATTTTAAGAAGGAGATAACATGAGTATACCTTGGAAAACATACGGAGCAAGTATTAGTCTTACCAAGAGTACCCTAAAAAAAACACCATGTAGATCTAAGAGATATAAGGGTATCGGCAGACCAAAGAAAACAGATTATGATTATTTAACACTACCAGAAGTTTTTGAGCGTGCAAGAAATGGTTTTATTAATCAGTTAAAAAACAACATACAAGAGGCATTCTGGACAAAGGAGAAAACATGAAACACGACATAAACGATCTATTCAATTTTGAGATAGTTGGGTACACAAAACCAAATATGCAGGAGTTGAAAGATATGTATACTAAGATAATGAAAGGCAAGAAACGAGCATTTAACCGAGTTTGTATGATAGCCCCGGACAAGTTCTTAGAGAACAGCTTTGCAAGAACAGATGTAGTAAACGAAGAAGTAAGACGTAAGGGTGATTTAGTTAAACCAATGTGGGCGTTACCATACGTTGATTTAAGACGTAAGAAAGCATTAGGTAGAGGCAGAGCCTTAGTTTGTTATAAAGAGGGCGTAGAACTAATCCCTGTGCTTGTGGTAGGCAATTCAGAGGCAGACATAGATGCTTATGTTGAACAGACAGCTAAGAAGATAAAGTTTGCTGATAAACCCAAGAAGAAAGTAATCAATAAGATTGTAAGGAAAGGCAAGAAAGTATAATCTATATATTTATAATACAGTAAAGTGTTGATTTGGGTAGTATATATAACAAGGAGAAACAATGAGTGACTTAAAGAAAAACGAAAATGGTGAATATTTAATACCATACGCAAGTAAGGATGTGGGATAATGGGTAAATTCAATAAAGCAGAGGTAAAGTTTTGGCTAGATGAGGCATCAAGTTGTGAACAACGTCAACGTAGAGAGCTTGTAACTCGTTGGAACTATCCCTTCTTGATACATTACTACGAAGGTCAGATGAAGATAAACTCACAAGATCCTTATGTTATCAAACAACAGCAGTTATCGGTCATAAACGATTATTTCCCATCAACTAATCAGTTAATATCCACAATAATGTACCAAAACCCTAATATAATGGCAGAAGCGGCTAAACCTGAAGCAGAAGAGCAAGAACCGTTGATGAAGAGTGCTTTAGAGTATTGGTTTAACCGATCTGATGCTATAGACGAGAACAGAATAGCATTATTTGATATGTTTGCTGCCGGATATTGTGGTGTTGAGGTCGATTATATGGGTGAAGTAGATGCTTTGGACAGGTTAATCAAGTTACCCACAGAAGATGAACTTGCAAGGCGAGAACAATCAGGTGTTCAAGTAGCTAAAGATAATATAAAGCGATATGCTAAGAAAGTATCGAATAATGATGAGGCAGAAGCTAAATTAGCACAGGAAGGACCAGATCCTAAATCAGCGTTCAGTACAAATGAAACGTTTGGTGATGGTGAGAAAACATATGTGCAGAGATGGAATCCTATAAACATATTGTTTGATTGGCGAGCAGAAAGACTTAAATTCAGACGATATTCACTTAAACGAGTGTTAATGAGTAAAGCTGAATTTGATAAGAAGTATCCGGGATTCGAGACTAAAGTAGGTATAGGTGCAGATGACGATACGGTTAGCGTGTATCCATCACATCTAGAACATGGCGTACATTCAGATCAGTCAATGAAATCTACTGTACTGCTATATGAGTTTCAGATAAAACGAGGTGTTAATGATTACTGGACTTTGGTAGTAGCACCGTCATATCCAATGGAAGAGATAGCATTATTCAAACGACCTTATGTAACTAACGGATTCAACCTTAAAATAGGTAATTTACATAAATATGGTGCTATGTACCCTGTACCTATGTTCCAGATAAACAAGAAGATGGCAGACGAGATGAACGAATATGTTATGTTCTTAAAAGATACTGCTGAGAAGAGTGTACCGAAGATAGGGTATAACAAGAACAAAGTCAAACTTGATGGTGTAGAAGCATTATCAAGCGATGTTACTAACGATTTAGTACCTGTAGATGGACAGCCAAACACTAATATTCAGCCAATACAACCAGCTATCGTATCACCTGAGAACAAAGAGTTGTTTGCATTATGGAAAGAAAGATCCACTAAAGGTTGGAGTATACCAGAAACCAGAATGGGTCAGAAATCCAATGTAAGGTTCGCTGAAGATTTAAAACAGCAAGAAGCAGGATTTGAGAGCAGCCAGATAGATATACAACAGGGTTTAAGGTCTTTAATCCGAGAAGAACTAAACACAGGTAAAGATATAATAGTCAATTTCTGGGATGGTGAGACATTCTTTAAGATAACAGGTGGCAAGAAACCTGATTGGTATGAAGCTATAAATGTTAATGGAATCGTTATAAACCCACTTACAGAGCTTCTAACGGCAGATTATTATATAGATGTAGATATAATGACCAGTTTCAAGCCTAATACCGATAAAGAGAAGAATGATTTGGTGTTGTTACTTAGAGAATTATTAGGTGAAGGATCTATGATCTTGTTACAGCAACAGGGCAGACAGATAAGTCCTGAGTTTATTAATAAGATAGTGGCTAAGTTCGGGTTAAATCCAGAGACAGTATTTGAAGATGCACCAGAACCCGTAGCAGAAGGTATGCCGGGAGAAGTTCCTCAAATGCCACCACAGGGAGTGCCAAATGCCTAGATATCTCTATCATTGTGATGAATGTGACGATAACATAGCTATAATGAAACCTATGTTAAACAGTCAACGATCAGAGAAATGTCCTAAATGTGGTGTAGTTATGTGGAAAGATGTATCAAAGGTTGCAATAACAGGCACTAGAGATAGTTTCGGGATAGGTAAAGAATTTGTTGATGAAAAGTCAGGACAGATAGTAGATAATTGGCGTACACATGAGAAACTAGGGTACTGTGATGCTTTAGAACACCATGCACACGCACCGAATAAGGTTAAAGAAGGTATAAAGAGTAAGATAGAGAGAGTAAAGAATAAAGGTGCTGAAAAGATGAAAACTACATTAGCGTAAAAAAAGGAGAAATATGTTAAAGATTATGAAATCAGAAACAGCAGACACAAGATCTGCAAAAGAAAAAGTAAAGAAAGAAACATTACTAGCAAGCAGTCACCAACATGTCGGAGATGTGCAATTAGCACTTCATTGGATGGCTAGTCAATTAGGAGAATGTGCGTTGAAACATGATTGGACAAAAATTGATGGGATAGACCAGTTTGCTGAAGATTTTAAGTCTGTCCAAGAAGATTCTAGCATAGATTTTAAAAAATTACCTTGGTTTAAAAGGCATGTAACAAGTGAACGACATCACGTTAATGATTTTTGTCCTGATGATGTGAACTTGTTTGATTTACTTGAAAGGGTAGCAGACATAACTATGGCTGGTATGGCAAGAACAGGAAAGATATATGATGATACCTTATCCCCTGAAATATTGACCAAAGCATATAAAAACACAGTAGAGCTTTTAAAGAAAAACATAGAAGTTTCAGAATAACTACATTAGCGTAGGAGGATTATGATAATTACATTATCGGATTTATTTAAGAGTTTAAAAGGTGAAAGAGGCGATAAGACCTTAATGGCTATGAAGAAGTTAGATGACGAATATGTAGTAAAGAATCACATGATGGTCAAGAGTGTAGATTATTTTTTTGTTGAGAAGAAAGCAGTTAAGAAAAAACCTTCGGCAACGAGTGTTGCTTAAGTCTCCAATAAAGGTTTCCTCACCTACTATCAACGAGGCTAACAAGGAGAGATAAAATGACGGAAGAAAACACAGAGGCTAAAGAAATCGTAGAACAGAAAGAAACTCAAAATGTTGCAGAAGAAACAAGAGAAGATGCTTCTGACAAGATGGATGAGATTCTCGATAACTACGAAAAAGGGTTAGATCCTGCTCCGGTTACCTCTACCGAAGAAAAATCTACAGATGAAGAAACAAAACCTGAAGAAGCCATCGTTGAGCCTGACAACGCTAAAAAGGAAGCTGAACCAGAAGAAACGAAAGAATCTGATGTAGAGGGTGAAATCCCACAAGAGTTCCATAAACATCCTGCTTGGATAAAACAGCGTGAGAAACTAGCTGAAGCCGAGAAGGTAGCACAGGAACTTAAAACTAAGTTATCTACTGAAAAGTCAGTAGAGATTGAAAACGTAATTAATTCGCCAGCGTACATACGAGCAAAGATGGAAGGTGAAGGTTACAAGGAAGAAGTAATTGGTCAAGCGTTGGAGAAAGCCGGGTATAAAGCACCTGTTGAATCTAAAGAAATGGTGGATACAGTAATTGAAAAACTTGGATATGATAAAGCAAATTTAACACAAGAGCAATTAGACTATATTCACGATATAACTAAGATCTCAAATATAATAAATCAATCTAGTGTTGATCCTCTAATACAGGAACGGCTAGAGAAAGTTGAAAATGTTATAAATGATGAATCTAAGATAGCAGGTGCTGAATCTTTAGTGGGAGAAATGCAGAAAACTGTGACAGGTGAGGGTATATTAGATTACAAGATAGACATAGAACCTCAACTGCATAAGTATCTGGATGATAACCCACAGGCTACACAGCAGGAGATAAACGGTTACTTCAAAGACTTGAACCATAGCCTTGTACTTGAACGTGGCTCGTTGGCGAGCAAAAAGGCAGACCGAGACGTTAAGAAAGGTGTATTGAAACAAAATACGCATAGTGTTGGTAAAAGTGGGATGCAAGTACCTGATAAAACAGGCGATCCTAATACTGATGCAGATAACTTTCTTGATTCTATCGGTATGCACAGTTAAAGGTGGTGAATCATGGCAGAACAGAATGTAGCATACGCTAGTCAAGATGATATTCTGGAATCGTTAGTTCTGCACACACTTCCTGATTTTGGTCCTCATGGTGATGGTATAATAAACCAGAACCTATTGCTAGCTTATCTTAAAGGTAAGGGTTCAAGCAAATCTTTCAAAGTTAAAGATGGTGGATTGGAAATTTGGAAGGGAGTTAGAACAAAACAGAGTTCTAATTTTAAGTGGCAGGGAAAAAGCGATACAATGAACACAAACGAACAAGATCCCGACACAAGAATGAGATTTGATTGGAAAACATTTACAGGCTCAGTTGTGTTAAACTCGTTAGATAAAGCAAGAAATAAAGGTAGAGCAGCGATTAAAGATTTCGCACTAGAACTCAGAGAACAGGCAAATGATACTATCATGAACCAGTTTAATTCTGCGTTTTGGAAAAGTTCTCCTACAAGCGACGAACCTTCTTCACTTCCATCAATCATATCAACAACGCCAACTACCGGAACTATCGGTGGAGCAACCCGTTCTGCATCTAAAGCTTTGCAGAATGGTCTAGTTGACGATACGATTACAGATATAGGTTCAGAAGCAGGTATTAAAGCACTAAAACAAGCTCAGATCAGACAGACTATTCGTGCAAACGATATGGTCGATTTGATTATCATGGATGAAGGCAACTATTCTGGTTTAGTAGGTTATTTGGCTACACAGAACAGATTTATGCCTAATGATAAGATGGCAGATCTTAATATGGACACCATCAAATTGGGGAAAACAACTATCGGTTTTGAGAACACTTTACTTACAGATGACACAGATAATACTATAACAGCAGGATATGTTTATGGTATCAATTCTAATCATTTGACATTTGAAGTTCTTAAAGAAGGTAACTTTATGTGGAATCCAGACGGCTTTGAAAGAGTTGGTGGAACACTTAATAAAGCGTTGTATTTTTGGGTGTTTTGTAATCTTGTAACTAATTTGCCAAAGGCACATTTTGTTATGAATGATGTTTCAACTGCATAAAAGGAGGGTGATATGAAAAAAATACTAAGTTTAGTATTAATCGCCCTTATGGTTGCAGGGGTGGCATACGCTGCTACTCCGGGATATAGACTTTCTCCGGGTATCGGTGAAAACATGACAACTGCACAAGGTGGTCAGCAATCAGATCCAGGCAAAACGTTTCGTATGGTACGATTCATGCCTGCAACAGCAACAGCTAATTCTACAACACTTACAGCGGAATCTATTGTAATATGGGATTTAAGTTCCGATGATGGTGTTACAATAACAACAACAGAAACTTCTTATGATTCTGCAGTAGCTGGAATTATAGTTCATGCGTGTTTGACACCTGAAACTATAGGTAATACAGCTGCCGTTGATCGTGGTAAGAGGAACTGGACATGGCTACAGACACATGGTTTAGCACAGGTAAGGGTGCAAAATCTTGGTTCAGTTGTGGTTGGTGAAGCTATGGCAACAAGTAACAATGAAGGTGAAGCAGGTTCTTTTGTAGCAAGTGCGAGTGCTGCAGGACTAAACGGAAATGCTGGATTCTTCTTTGATAGTGCCGCAGCGGATACAGATGATGTTGAGTGTTTTGTAACTTGTGAATAATTGGTAAACAGTTTTAGAGGGTTTCTGTTGTAAAAAATCCTCTTTAAAAATCAAGGAGTGACAATGAAAAAAATTATAAGTATATTTATTGTTGCCCTCCTTGTTACTGGGTCAGCATTTGCGGCTACACCGGGGTTTAGACTTAGCCCGGGAATAGGCGAAAATAAGACCTCGGTACAAGGTGGACAGCAATCTGATCCCGGTAAGACTTTTAGAATGGTAAGATATGTACCGGCTGGTGGTTCTGGTGACAGTACAACGCTAGTAACGGAATCTATAGTTATATGGGATTTGGTCTCTGATGATGGAGTGACAGTAACAACGACAACCACATCACCAGATAGTGCGGTAGCTGGAATTATAGTTCAGGCAGCTTTATCACCTGAAACGTTAGGTAATTCAGCTAAAGAAGATAGAGGTAAGAGAAATTGGACTTGGTTGCAGACACATGGAGTGTCACAGGTAAGAGTAAATGCGACTAATGGTGTTGTTGCTGGTAATTCTATGGGAACGAGTGCAACAGCAGGAGAAGCAGATATATTTGTAGCAAGTGCTTCCGATGCCACTAAAAACGGTAACGCTGGTTTCTTTTATGATACATCAGCAAAAGCACTAGATGACGTAGAGTGTTTTCTAATGTGTGAATAAGTTATAAGGTTTCGTGGGGTTTCCCTAAAAAATCCCACAACAAAAAAAGAGGTGAATATGAGCGAGAAAAAGAATAAAAGATTAAGAAAAAGGGTTAAAGATATTATGGAAAAGAACGGTATGAACAAAAACACTTTTAAGTTTCGTATGAAGGTAGCAAAGAGAGTATTTAAGATGGGGGCTATTACAGTATGTCTTGTTTGCATAGCATTACCATGTTTAGCAGATAAACTTATAGTGCCATTTGATTGTTACCCTAAAGAGATACAATCAGGATTTGCAGAAGCAGGTATGAAACTAGATTTATCAGGTAACGACAGAACAAGAGAATCATGGGGATTTATAGTCAATGAGGGTAGCCAATTTGTTATTTATACATATAAGAATGCAACACCGGAAGATTTTAAGATAATTATGGATATAATTCAAGGGAGTGCTTAATGGTCGCAATACCTTTAATGCCAAATATGTCTATGCCAACACAGATACCTACAATGTCTTTAGAGGATAGGTTAGCTTTGCGTAGAGTACAAGGTCAGATGAAACCAGTAGACACTAAGACACCTGACGATTTGACACTTGAAGGTAGGATAAAGAAACTTATGCTAGATCAGGGTATAGAAGGTTTTGATAAAGCACCACCAATGTCTAATATAGAATCAATCCCAATAACTAAACCATTATCAGATAAAGAAACAATCCCGATAACACCTGAAGATAGAGGTATAGAAGGGTTTGATATAGCACCACCTATAAGTGATGTTGAAAGTGTACCTATAGAAGAAGCCCGACCTGAAGACCAGTATTCTACTATGGATAGTGGTGAAGGTAGTTTAGACCCACAAGACTATGGTAGTGCTGAAGAGTTTGTGAAGGCGAAGTCTACGGAAAAAGCATTTTACAAAAAATATCATTCACAACACAAAGATATAGGTGGTAAAAGAGCCGGAACATCTGAAGAAAACAAGAAAAGCATACTATCTGAAGGGTTTAAACAGAGAGGGTTTAATGTAACAACTTTACCTGTTAATAAGGGATGGAAACCCACTTCTGGTAATGAAGGTATAATGGATTACACAGAAAAAGCATATGGGAACAAGAAGGGTGATGTTGTTTATCTTCTTCCTAGGGAAGCCGTTGAAAAAACAGGTAACGGCTATGTTCACAAAAAAGGATGGAAACCTTCTACCGAAGAAGTGGTAACAATAGAATATGATTCTCAATCAACTTACGAAGCATATAAATCCCAACTAACCGACATCTACAACAAGGCACAGGGTGAGAGTAAAGCGACAAAAGTGCTATCTGAAAAAGTCCCGGGATCGTATGGTTTACTCCTTTCTCCTAAAACTATGGGTGGGAAAGAAGGTAGAGCGACTATTCAAGAATCTAAAGACTCTATAGATATTATACAGATACACAAAAACGATGCACCAAAGGGACAAATGTCTAAAGAAATTAAAATACTTGAAGAAAGAGCCGCTCGTGAGGGGAAAGAAGTTAGAGCTATTGATGTAAGAGGTTCTATAAAATACTGGGAGGGTATGGGATACGACATTGTGCCAACTAATCTAGAGAATACTCCACGAGAACTTAAAATAGTTGATGCCCTAAAAACAACAAAACAACTAACCGACATCTACAACAAGGCACAGGACAAAAATCTAACCAACAAGATAGCAAGGAGAAAATAATGGGTAAATCAACAGTAAACAATATGCTTTCTAGTGTTAAACGTAGAGTTGATTACGATATAACAGATGACGATCTTGACACATTGTTACTAGATTGCATGGATGATGGTTTAAGACAGATGAAACAATGGCTGTTTGAGAACGACCTTAAAAACGATGTAAGTGAATCAGGTTCGTTTAAAACTATCGCAGGTCAATCATATAGAGATATAACAAAAGCCGTTATTGTAGGTGATTTGACTACATTTACGGGTCAAGCCGGTGATACTATAAATGTTCATATAGATGGCACAGATTATGATGATATAGACATAGCTGCTTGTACTACTATAGCATTAGTAGTTATAGCTATAAACGCAGCTACAAGTGGTTCGCAGGCTTCTAGTGACGATAATGGATATTTACAGATACTTTCAGGCACAACAGGGTCAACTTCTATAGTTACAATAGCTGATGGTACAAGTACAGGTCAGACAGTAGTAGCCGAGTTGTTTTCAGTAGCCGCAGAAAGAACACAATCTGCGATAACTGATGTTGACGAGATTTATCGGCTTACAGAAAGAGTTAATCAAACAGCAATAGATATGGTAGATTATTATGATTTAATTGCTATGAACCCTAAACCATCGTCAAGTACAGCAAGTACACCTGATGTCGCTGCATTATGGGATGATAAGATATTCTTTTATCCAACACCGTCAGCAGCAAATCTTGTCTATATAGATTATTATATAAAAGTTACAGCACCAGTAGCAGGTGCTAGTTTACCATTTGACCAGAAATATGATGCTATCTTAAAACAGTATTGCAGAGTAGAGTTCTTTGCATGGAAGTTTGCAGGTAGTCCACAAGCACCACCTTTAATGAGAGAAGAAGGTAAGTTGAAACTATTGGTAGACCAGATAATAGTTAATTCTGCTAAAAATATAGGAAAGAATAGAGGACAGCGATCAAGAAGATCTGGTGGAACACCCGGACCAAGGAGGGCAATATCAAGCTAGACATTAATAAAATAGTAAGGATATTAGTAGCTAGTATGATTTTCTTAGCGGTAGCCGGATATAAAGGCTTACCACAAAGAGACTATGCACAAGCTATGTTTTGTCTTTGTACGTTTATAGTTTTTGGATTTTTACTTAGGAATATATGGCTTTCACTCTTCGTTTTATGGACAGTAACGTTATATATTATGTTCGGGTTGGAGACAGGTGTAGTTTATATAACAAACATGTTTTTTGGTTGTGTACTTTATTATGCAACAAAACAAGTCTATCAGAAGAAACATATAGACTTTTATATTAAGATATTACTTATATTCACAGGCTGCAATCTGGTGTATATGGGGTTACAGATATTAGATTTTGATTTTTACTATTTAATGGTTATCAGAAACCTTCAAGGAGTGCTTTCTACAGTAAACAACACAGATCCATGTGGTTTCATGGGATATAAAGCAGGAATGGGCATGTTAATGGCTATGTCTATCCCCTTAGTTGCCACCAGACGCTTCAGGTTCGCTCTAGTGACGAGTTTACTACTATTCGTGCCTATCTATATATCAAGGTCAAGTATATGTATTGTAGGCGGTATTGTGGGATATATGACAGTTTTATGGTTTCGTATCAGTAGACGTCATTGGTGGTCATTAGTAGTCATTATGGGTCTTTTGGCATCTCTGTATGTCATTAAGATAGATGCACCTATGGGAACGTTAAACACCAGACCTAAACAATGGAAAACTGTTTTAAGGGATTGTACTGAACATCCGATAAAAGGATGGGGATTAGATTCGTTTAGACACTTCACTAAACTGAAGAAAACGAACTATTGTGATTCTATAACAAAGACAATAAAAGATGGTAAATCATCTGTTCATTTAGTTCAATGGGATAATCCACATAACTTACCTATCTCGATATTCTTTGAATGGGGTCTTATAGGGTTGTTATTGTTAGGTGGGTATATAAGAGCGTGTTTTATCAGGTTTAAAGGAGCATTAAAATCTCCTAATACTTTAGCATTAACCGGGTTTATGATAGTGTTTTTCATAGTATCATTAGCACAATTCCCGATATTTTTAGGTAAATTTGCAGTTTTCGTAATTCCACTTTTTGCACTTTACGAAATTTCTGTGGGGGATTAAATAAAGCGACCAAGATTGTTTCGCTTACGAGGATGTAATTTCATATGAGAAGAAGAAGAAGAAGTAAAGCACTTTTTGAACTGGAGGTTAGTAATGGGTCAACAACGTAGATCAATAGAGACAGTACAAAACATGGCTAGAATCAGTAAAGCTCAACAACGAACAGCTATATCAATAACGGATGCTGATACTGAAGAAATAATAATAGCTTCTAGTATGTTTGCTATAGAGATACAGAACAATGGAAACGAAGATGTTTATTATGGTGGTAGTGATGTAGCATCGTCAGATGGTATTGCACTCTACTCTGGAGATAAACTAATGTTTACTAATGTTGAGAATACTTTTAGTATCTATTTCGTGGTAGCTGCTGGAAAGAACTCAGAATTAAGAATGGTGGAGTATAAATAATGAAGAATACAATAATAAAAGAGTTATTGCCGTATGTTGAAACATTTGCTAGTAGCTTAGCAGTAGAACATGAGAAGGTTAAGAAAGTACAGAAAAGTCTTGAAAGCCAAATAACGTCTATTAAAGAAAACGAGCAGAACAGAGTAGTTGCTCATCAACAGGCTAAAGAATCGTTATTGGCACAGGAAAAAGAATATCGAGAATATAAAGAACATCTTGCTGTTAAAGAACGAGAGATAGAACTTGAAAAAGCTGAATATAATGCACAGAAGAAAGAATTTGAAAAACGTACTAAAGAAGTCGAGGATAATCTAGCTGAGATAAAGAATGTAAAAGCTATGAGTGCAGAACAGTTACAGAACAATAAAAAGATAGAAGATACTTATAGGAAAAAGCTAGAGTTCCTTAAAAAAGATGATGCTAGAATAGATAAGATGCAGAAAGATGCTAATGCTAAAGAATCTAGTCTTGATATGAGAGGTAAGATGCTAGACGATAGAGAATATGAACTTGCACAAGTCAGAATCAAGTTAGATGAAAGATCAGATTTTGTTAAAATAAGTGAAAAACAACTTAAAATCAAACAAGCACAAGGATAAACAATGGATAAATTCTGGAAATTCGTAGGAAAGATAGACGATAGAAAACCAAGAAACGAAGGTGATTTTGCTTCTCCTGTAAAGTGTGAGAACTTACTATCCAGAGATGGTGTTTTAGCTACACCACCGGGAACGGTTAAAGATATTACTACTGAATTAACTGGCAGACCTACTTGGGGCGTAAGGTATGATACACAAGAAACTGGTGTAGTTAAAAAGCAGAAAAGTTTTTGTTATACAATAGACGGTAAACTATGGTTTTTAGATGAGGTTGCTAATACTGCTACGGAAATAAAAGATGGGTTAAACACCAATGCATATCCTAAAAGTTGGTTAGTTAAAGTAAACACGCAGACAATACTTTATTTCGTAGACGGATTAAAACTATATAAATATGATGGGAACAATGATAATACATTTAACGAGGTTAAAGTTGAAGATTCTAATGGAGAATCAGTAAAACCTATAGATTTGATAGAGCATAAAGATAGGTTGATACTAATAAGTCAGGATTTTGCTTTTATATCAAAGAATCTTGAATTTGATGTGTTTGATAATCCGGTAGATAGTATCCAATTAATTGTTGGGTCAGGAAAAGGAAGTAATCTAGCACTAGGTAAGATAGAAGATATTTTATATTTTATGAATACTCAAGGTATATTTGTTCTTAGAGGTGATTCGATAAGTGCTGTAGCATCTACATTCTCGATTGATTTAATAGAAGAAAGAAACATTGTTGCTGGAAGAACAGCTATCAAGGTAGAAAAAGCGATTAATTTTCTTGCTGCTACTGATAAGAATATAGAACTATGGTCGTTTGATGGTGTAAACACTAAACTGTTATCTCATAACGAAAGGATACACGATAAGATAAATCTAAGTAAAGTAGCATTAGATAAAGCAGTAGCATATTATTACGATAACTATTATATGTTATCTTTTGTTGAGCGTGGAGAAACAGACAACAATTTAGAGTTCTGGTGGGATGCTCTAGGTGGTGCTGCTAGATGGGTACGAGGTAGAGATGTATCGTTTTATATGTCGGGTAACCCGACAGTAGAAGAACCGTTTTTATGGGTAGGTAGTTCATCAAGTAATTATGTATTAAGACACGCACCGGGTGAAAGAACATTTAACGGATCTAAAATACCTATATATATATTAACAAAAGATTTGACTATTTCTAAAGGTAGAAACGTAAGGATAACAGAGATATTTCCTGAAATTAAATGTACTGGTCAGAACAGTATAGATTTACGATATTTGCTAGATGGTAGGTTAAGTGATTTAGACCATGAAGCAGAAACTACGGTAGATTTAAGTGGAGAAGTAAAAACATTAGGTTTAATTCGTATCCGTAACCAAGAAGGTGTTTTAAGCAGAGTGTTACCAAAGATAAACTATTCTAAAGGCGTGAGTATCGCATTTGAGATAAGAATGGATGTAGATTTTGATGTAGAGTTATTAGGTATTGGAATAAGCTACATTGACAAAGGTGATAAAAAGAATAAAAAAGTAGGAGCTTAATATGAAAAAAATATTGATTATGTTTATGGGAATGATGATTTTAGCTAGTTCTGCATTTGCAACGGTGACTACTTTATCGTATGTTTCACCTGAAGATGTATCTATTACAAGGTTGGAATCTAACAGACAGACTTTAACAGATGCAGCTAATAGTGTAGATGGTAGTTTAATTCAATCTGGGTCTATTGTCATAACAGCTTTAATTGATGATGCTAGAACCGATGTCAGGTGGAATGAAGGTTTTTCTGATTGGGTATATACAGGTTTAGTAGTACCTACAACTTCGGCTACATTGACAGCAACAACAACTTCAGGTACAGCTTATGTTTCTGGAACAAGAGTAGAAAAAGATGCTACAGCTAAACTATACACAGCAAGTAAATGGACTTTTGTAGACCTTTCAAGTGATGGAGTTTACACTTATACCGAAACTGCTATTGCTGCGTCTGATCCTGCAATAACTGCTGATTCTGTAAGATTATCTAGGGTATCTTCTGATACAACACAAGTATTTGCAGTAAGAGATGATCGTTTAACTGCTATTACTTTAGGCAGTGAACAAGAGAATTATCAAAGAGAAAACTTTACTATATCGGTTGTAACGCCTGATGCGATAACATTAAGTCCGGGTATCATCTATAACGGAACAACAAGAATAATAAAAACGGCAGATACAGATCTTAATTTGGCAACTGCTGGGGATTGGGCAACTTCTGGTGGTTCAAGAGCAAATAGTACAAAAGGTTATGTTGTAGTTAATACTTCTGGAACACAATATAAATTATCAACTACTGATCCTACATTAACAGATACTTCAGGTAATACTGATGGTGAATTAAGATATTCAGTTATAGATTCAGTTAATTGGAGAGTTCTTGATTGGTTTTGGATGGATGCTATTGGTAGTGGAAACATTACTGAAGAAAGTTATGGTGCGTGGAGAGATAACGCTTTACCAGAAGAAATTATACAAGTAGTAAACATACAAAACGGTGTGCCTGACGGTTCAACTGGAAATGGAACTAATGTACCCAACGATAACACAGTTCCAACTTGGGCAGAAGTTTATAATTTCACAGCATTAGATACATCTATAGTGCCAACAAATGCTAACAATACATTAAGAATAGATGTTGTTGTTTCCCTATGTCCTGATTCTGCTGCTTCTATAGCTTACGGTATATGGCAAGATCCTTCTGGTACAGATGAAGCTTTATGTATTGGATCATCTTATAATGCTAGTTCTACTTTTGCAGATACCAAAACACTTACTTATTATATGACCGCAGGAACTACAGATGCGACTATTTTTAAGATAGCTGCCGGTACTATCGGTGGAGCAGATGATGTTAATCTAAATTCTATAACAGCACACGCAGCTAAATTTGGAGAATCATTAATTTCATCAGTAACAATAACAGAAATAAAACAAGGGGTATAAAAGATGGAAAGACCTAAAAAGACAAGATTAAAAGATAAAGATATGAACGATAGGTTTGAGCAAGTATATCAAGATGGTATGGGTAACCCTGTAATATTGTCGGCAGCACCCACAAAACCTGCGGATATGAAAGCTAACACAATGGGATATTATGGAGATAAATTATACATACGATTTGCAAATGGCAAATTACAACAGTTTGATGGAACAGAAATAACATAAGGAGCAGACATGGGAGTTTTCAATAGTATTGCTAACATATTCGGTTTGGGTAAAGATAAAGGTCAAGGACAAGCCCCTCAACGAGCTAACCGAACAACTTTATTGCAAGATAAACGAGGGTTAGACTTGTTTAATCGAATTAAGGCTAGATCGCAGGGTCAGGGGTTAGGTATAGCACAGAAAGAATTAGACCCGGCAAGTGCTACCTTTGCAACTAGACAACGAAGAGCTTTTAATGAAAGCACTATGCCTATGATTTCACAACAGGCATCTTCAAGAGGTTTAGGTAAATCTACTATCCCAATAAATCGTGCTGCTTTAGAAAAACAAAAAACTGAAGAAAGTATATCTGAAAGAATAGCTAATATCCAATTACAGAACGAACTATTAAAACGTCAAGAACAGAGTACAGCTATAGGCAGAGAAGGTGCTATGGTCGGAACAGATGTTAATCAACAGAACGCAGAAACACAAGCAGCTAATATGTTTCAACAGGCAGAGTTTTTACGGCAACAGGGTTATAGAGAAAGATCAGAAGCTAAAAAACAAGAAGGATTGAAACTGTTAGTCGGTGCGGCAGCACCTGTTGTAGGCGGTGCTTTATCTGCTGTAGCACCAGCATTAGCTGGAATACCCGGAGTAGGTGGTGTGTTAAGTGCTGGTGCAGAAGGATTAGGACAGTTCAGTACAAATGTTGGTAATATATTAAATCCTCCTAAATCTAGTGGGTTAACCATTAATACAGGTGATAACACAAGTGCTGCACAAGTACAAATATCAGATGACGAAATAAATGCGATGGGATTGAGTGACGAAGATACAGCGTTTCTGAAAACATTAAGAGATAACTTTGGAGGAAAATAATGGCTAATCTTACACCTGAACGAAAACAACAATTAACAAGTATGTTCACACAAATGATGTCTAAAAAAGCCAGAACTAATAGTGGTATTTCTAGTGAATCAGTTGATACAGTAAATAAATTCGGTAGTCCAGATGTCGTTAAAAAGGTTCAAGACGTAGAAAAAAACGCTCAAGCTATTAATGTCGGTAATCTACAGCAAGACAGTCGGAGTGAAGCAGAAAAGACATGGGAGAATATGACACCGGCAGTTAAAGAAAACTTTGAACTGATACCAACAATGGATAAAGGTGTTTTGACAATGGGTATAAGAGAAAAACCTGATGTTGTTACAGGCAGAACACAAAAAGCTAAAGTAGAAGAAGAAACTAGAAAAAGAGAAACTGAAAAAGAACAAGCACCGGGAGTTAGGCAAAAAGGTTTTGAAGATGAACAGTTAAAATCATTACAAGAAGCTAGGGGAGCATCAAGGGTTGGTACTCTAGCATCTATGAATAATCTTGAAAATTTAACTGGTGTAGGTAGAGATTTTATGGATGTATATGCTAAAGGTGTTGATGAAGGAGGGTTAGGTGGGTTTGTACAATCCAAAAGAACAGCTTTAACTGCAGCCTTAGGAGAACCACCAAAAGCATTAAGGGATATGGGTTTAAAGAAGTTTCCCGGAGCTTTAGATCCAGAAGCTTCGTTTTCGGAATCTTTTAGTGGTAAGAGACAAGAATTTTTATTAAAGATGATGCCTATGCTAACACAACAAGCCATGAAATCTACTGGATCAATGAGAATAATTAGAGGTGTAATGCAGGCTTTAGGTCAAACAATACCAGATGAACAAACAAGACCACAAGCAGCAAAACAGCAAGTAACACAATCTATCAGAACATTTTTTAGATTTGCTAGAGCAGCAGAGAATTTGGGAATGTCTATTGATGAAATATTAATAGATTCTGAAACAGGTTTAATAAGAAAAGAAATAAAGAGTAACGAAATAACTGATTGGGTAGAAAAAGTAAATGAATTAACTGGCAAAATAGAATTATCTGCAGATGAACAAGACGCTTTGGATAACATGACAGGAGCGACCACAAAGCCAGTAACCGATTTGCTACAAAGACGAGAAGGAACAGAAAAAAGAATGGTTGGGGATATAGATTTTACTAAAGAAATAGAAGATGGAACACCAGATATTTTTAAAGGTATGACTACTGAAGAAATACAAGCGATAGCACAAGGGAGATAAAATGGCTGACAATATACAACAGGCTAAACAAGAACTAGCTAGGCGCGAGGTATTAAGACGTAAAGGCTTAGAACAAAACTCTAAAAAGACTGGTTTGGCATTGGGTCTTGAAAGAGCAGGTAAACTTGCAAGTGATGTTGTTGGGCAAGCTCCTTTAATCGGATCAGTAGTAGCCGGTGCTGGTAGTGAAATTATACCTAAACTTATTCCACCAGTACAAGCTGCAGAAGTAGTGAATCCCATACTTCCTAAAGCAAGACGGGTTTTGTTTAGTGGTTTAGGTGGAGCTAAAGGTGAAGAGTTCAAACAAGAGTTTGAGAAACAGCCTGTAAAAGCTACAGTAAGAGCCGCAGCAGATGTAGTTCAACCTATCGTTCCATTCGCACCGACATTGGCTGGAATGATACCAAAACCAGAAACAACAGATGTTGAGAAACAGAAACAAATAGGAACAGGTGCAGGGTTAGCAACGCTAGATGCACTAGGAGAAACTATATTTCCTTTATTCGGTAAGGTTGGAAACGTTATAGGAAAGAAAGTATTTCCAAGAGCTAAAGCCATAACAAAGACAATTCTAAAAACATTACCTGATGATTTCACTAATTTTCTTATAAAGCAAAAGGGTGTAGCTTCAGATTCAGTTAAGTTCTTAAAAGAAAAAGGTACTGAAAACGTAAAAAGAATAGCTGGCGATCTTACAGACAATATAGATGATTTCTTTGTAAGGTTAAAAACAGGAGTACAGACTAAAATAGATGATGCAGGTAAAAGCCAAAAAGCAGTATTTGATAATGTTCCAAGTGATAGAAGTTTTAATATAAATGAATTTATAATAAAATCCAAAAAACGATTAGCTAGTGTCGGTAGGGTAACTAAGACAGGAAAACCAAGTGCTACCGGCAGACAGATAAAAGCTAATGCCTTAGACGAAGTTGATGATATTCTGAATAACTTATCTAAAAGACAGCAGACAGGGTTTGATATAGGAACAGGTAAATTATCGAAGAAACAAACTGTTGATGTATCAAGAAAAGGTTTAGGTGGAACGTTTGAGAAAAAGGTCGTAAGAACGAATGTTAATAAAGAAGAATTAAAGTTATTGAGAGATAGGTTGCAAGCATTAAGAAGTAACGCTAACCCTTCAGAAAAAAGAATATTAACTGACATAGTAAATAATCTTGTTGATGCAGGAGAGAATCAAGGTGCAGCAGGATGGAGAGCAGCACAGAAAAAATATACTCAAGCTAAAACGTTAGAGAAAGAGTTTCTGAATAGTTATGGTGATGTTAAAGGAGTAAATCAAGGCACAATAAAAGATTACTTTAAAGCATCTAAGGTTAATAAAGATAAACTTAGTAGACTAGCTACAGAGTTAGGTGACGAAACCTTAGAGAACGAATTAAAAATAGTAAGTGCAAATAAATCTTTGCAAAAAGCAGAGCAAGAATTTAGTGATGATAAAATACTATCAACGTTAAAAGGTTTACTTGATGATGATGTAAGGGTAGTAGCTAAGACAGAAAAGACATTAAAACACATGTTTGGTGATAAGGCAGAATCCATAATAAAACAAGTTTCAAATGTGAAAACTGCTGGAAAACTGAAAAAGGTTGTAGGTGTCACAGCCGGGTTGGGAGCAGCAGGTGGTACTGGAAAAGCAATATTCAACAAAGTTGCTGGAAAAAAAGAAGAAGAAACTATCCAATTACAATAGGAGAATAATGAAAAAAATAATCTTAATATGTTTATGTTTATTAATACCATTCACAGCACACGCAGGTATAAGCACTTCTACATCTAAATTAAGAATCCAAGAAGAAGATGGATCTCCAACTGGTAGACCAAGAACACTAAAGGTAACTAATACAACTCTTACCGATAACGGTGATGGCAGTTTTAGTTTAGATACAACTGGAAAACCTGCACATACAGTAACAGTAGCCGAATCAGGTGGAGATTATACATCAATACAAACAGCACTTAATAATAATCGCACAGACAATACTTTATTTATAATTTATCCTGATACTTATGTAAATGATACTATAAATTTCACAGCTAACGACCAATGTATAGTTGGGGCAGGTTTAACTGCACAATCTGTAATAACCAATACAGCACAGATAATTGATTATGGTGCTTATACAGGTTGTCGTATGAATAATATTAAATTAGTAGGAACATATACCACAGCGATAGATATGATAACGGGTAGTGGAGGTTTAATAGCAAGGGATGTTCATTTAGAGGTAAATGTTTCGGGAGCAATCGCAGGAAGCCCAACGGTAGTAAATACAACAGGTTCATTTAAACAGGTACGAGGTTCGTTAATTTATAAGAATGATGCTATATCAACAGGACAAATTAAACAAGCTCTTACATTGGGTACGTCAGCTACGGTAGAGTTAAGACGAGTTATAGTAGATATAGACGGCTCAAATGCTTCCACGGCAATAACTTTAGGGTATGGTGCAGGTACAGGTGTATTAAATGCGTATCGTTGTAAGGTAGATATAGAAGATGCGGATGCAGTTATCGTAAATGGGTTAGCTTATCTTGGGGGTTCAGGCGACCACGAATATTTGGGTAACGACCTTCATGTAACTTGTGGTGGTGATGGTAAATTTGCTTATGGGTTTTTATGCACTACGGCTACGTCGTTATCTATCAGAAGTATGTTTAATCACTTACACATAGAAGATGGCGGAGGTACAGGAAAAAGTTATGGTATGTCAATAGGTGCTGATTGTACGGTAGTCTCTCAGTTTGATGATATTGTAGCAGCGGATGGAGTTGTGAATAATGGAACTTTTACGGTTGCAAATTCTACTGCTGATGGAGATTTCACAGCTACGGGAACAGTGGATAGTGGTAAGCTTGTAGTGGACACAGACACGCTTGTAGTAAATGCTACGGGGCATGAAGATAGGGTAGGTATAGGAACAGATAGTCCAAACAAAACTTTACATTTACACTCAGAAGATACAGGGACATATTTTAAAATAACAAATGGAGGAACAGGTATAGGTGGCAATGATGGTTTTGATTTTGTTATTTATAATGATGATGTTTCTTTGATAAATAGGGAATATGGCTCTTTAAAATTTAGAACTAATAATATACATAGAATGACTGTTGATAAAGACGGCGATGTAGGTATAGGTACAGCTACGCCAACAGCTAATTTTCAAGTTTCACAATCAACTACTGGTGAAGGAACAGTAACCATCACAAGTACCACAGCCTGTGCGGGAACAGGAACAGACTTTCTTAATACTTTCAAAGTTGGCGATACTATTACAATCACCGATACAGCAGAAACAAAGGTAATATCAGCTATTGCTTCTGATACAGCGATGACTATTGTAGCGGGTACAAATGTTGCAGATTCGGCTTATACTCTTGCTGGTGGGGATAGATTAAGTGTACTAGGAAATGGAAATGTAGGTATAGGAACAGCTACTCCAAATTCATTATTGCAAGTTGGAGATGGAACAGGAAACCCTGAATTTAGAATTTATGGTGATGCTTCCACCCCAGGAACAGGAGCAAAATATGCGGCTTTAGATATTAATACCTGGGGAATGCTGAAGTTTTCTGGAGATATTGCTGGGGTTTATTATAATACAAATTTAATAATAAATGGTTCAAGCACAATAAAAGATAACACAAGTCAAGCTCAAATTGGTTTTGGAGATTCTCAAAGTTCAGGACAAACACTTATGTTTTATAATCTTATTAACAACAATATCTTTGCCAAAACGTTAGGATATGATTATGGACATTCTGCTCAAGATAATCCAACGGTTTTTATACATTCTGATAATAATTCTCAAACAGAATGGTTAAGTTTTACCCACGACCAAACAAACGGAGTTTTTGGATTGGGTTCTGGTGCTTATACATTTCCAGACGGCGATGTAGGTATAGGAACAGATAGTCCAGACTACCTACTAGATGTAGCTGAAATAGGTAATAGTGTGGGTGACTTTAAAATACAAGCTGATGTTCAAGGTGATGTTATATTGTTTGGTGATACTGATGTAGGAGATGCTGTAGATGGTCGGAAATGGATACTAAACCGTAAAGCTGCAGAAGGTGACAGGTCTTTAGAAATGTATATAGACCAATATACTGACGGACATATTGATTTCAATACCTCACCAATGAGTTTACAATATCAGGGCAATAATGATGTAAAGTTTTTCACAGCTTGTGGTAGTGGTGATAACAGAAATGTAAGACAGTATGGGTATATAACAGCAGCGGGGGGTAGAAAATATATTAACTGGCAAGTAACGGCAGCAGGCAATTTTGAACTTACAAGAGAAGATTCCAACATAGGTAATTTTGATATACAAATGCCATTAATAACAGATGCCATAACAATGAGTGCTGAATTAGTAGCCACACCTGACGAAATAACAGCTACAAGCGAGGGTGTAGCCGCTTCAATAGTAACATTAAATACTGAAGTAACAACTAATGATGATAATGATTTAGATGTCGTAACGCTTGCTGATGGAACAAGTGGACAGATAAAACATATATACTGTGTAGCTTCATTTACAGGTGATACTTGGAAGATAACACCAACTACTTTATTGGGTGGAACACAGATAACTTTTGGTGATAATTCTATAGGAACTGGTTGCACTTTGGTGTTTGCGGATAGTGAAGGTTGGATTGTAGTGGGTAACAATGGGGGAACAATAGCTTAAAAATTAAGGGGGAAAGATGAAGAAGGTAATATGTTTAATTGCAATAAGTTTAATGGTTGTTTCAACTTGTCAGGCTAAGACTATTGTGATAGCGGAAGACCAAGAACTGCAAGATATTGACGAAAAGCAAATTACAATAACTGACCAAGTAGAGGATGTTGAAAGCATAAGTATAAACCAACTCAAACATGAGATACAGCAACATCAAGCAAGAAGTGATTACCAACTAGAACAAAAGGCTGAGAAGGTATCCAAACTTACTGAAATAATGACTGCGTTAAAGGTAACAGATACAGACGGTACTTTATCAATAGAGAAATAGAAAGGTTTATCATGTCTGACCTTCAAGAAGTAAGAAACAGATTAATAGTTTTAGAAACTCAATCAGAAGAACGGTGGAAATCTCATACTGTTCAGAGCAAGATAATATGGACAGTTATAGACGATAAACTAGACTTACTTATAAGGCATAAGGATGACCAACAGCTACATAAAGATAAGTGTATGCAAGAGGCTAAGAGCTACACTAAAAGCCTTGTAGGATGGGTTCTGGGCGTTCCTACGACCATTGGCACTATAATAGGTATTATATGGGGTCTAAAACGTATATTATTGCTTAGTGCAGTAGTATGTTTGTTTCTTTGTGGGTGTGGTATCACAACAGAGTTTTATATTGCTGATAAAAAGGTGGGACATATTAAACAAGATTCGGCAGGTCAGGCGATACTTAAAACTGAAAATATGGAAATGTCAGTAGATACACGCAAACCGTCAGCTTGGGAAAGATTCATAACACCTATGGTTTCCGGGGCGGTGGGAACAGCAAAAGAAGGTGCAGGTGCGTTATGATGCCGGAAAAAGTGTTTTTAAACATGATTATGAACTATATTAAGAAAAGTGCCAGATTCTTTAAAGATTCTGATGCTATATTAAGGATGAGTGAATCGTGTCCGTCTAAAGAACTACATGAAAAAGGTATAGCAGTTCTTGATGATGTGATCATGAAAATATGTGAGAGGATGGGAAAATGAAGAATTTATTTAGTGGTAGATTTTGGTTGACTGTTATAGCTGGTGGGGTATTTGCTTTTTGTTCTATAAATAAAGTCTTACCGCCTGAAGCGATTGCGACTATACTGGCAATGGTGTTTTCAAATTATTTTAACAAGGGTAGGATGGAAGACAATGCTAAGTCAATCGACCATCAAAAATAATTCCGTTATTAAATCCATTTCGATGGTGTTGAAGATGATAACCACAATTCTTAAAAAGAATAAGTTGTGTTATTCTGTTATCATTTTTTTCTCCAATATGATGAACAATCTCTTTGCTGGTCAGGTATCTTCCAATATGTTGCTCAACCATAAGTCTGTGTTCGGAAACATATCCCTTTTTTGCAGATGGATGAGAAGGAATCCACACAAAGATATATCCATCTTGCACGTATCTTCCACCCTTCCAATTTCGAGAAGGTTTTCCACGCATACATTCGGAAAGTCTGTTCTTATGTTTTTGAGAAAGTTTTCTGTTTTTAGGAAGACCGTCTTTAATGTTTTGGATTTGCTCTGGAGTTCGCCTTTTGCCCTTATTCCCAAGTCCAATTTTTCTTTTAGTTTCTACTGTATGTGGAACTCGCTTTTTACCAATTTTTGCTTTAGACATACTTTCTCTGTGTTTTTTGGTTCTTTCATAAATTCCTTTTGGCATAAACTAACCTCCTTTGTTTTAATCCATACTAACATATTTCAAGAAAACTGTCAACTTCTTATTTTAACAAAAAGGATGACAAATAATGTTTAATCTATCAAAAATGGCAATTAACGATCTGTTAAAGGACTTTATCGCTAAACCATTAATACTTAAAGGCACAATAGATAACCTACATCCTGATTATAAGCTGAATTACAATATTGAGTTGCAGTCGATAAAGATAGAAAAGGATAAAGACGTACCTAAAAAGAGTAATTTTAAAAAATAAAGGAGGGTTAATATGTCAAGTTTCATGGATGCTTGGAAACGATGGTCACAAAGGCAATTTGATAGATGGGGATCTAAACTACAGGATAAAGCCGATAAAATACAGGCTATGGAGTTTCCTGATGATTTAAAGAAGGTATTGAAAAGTTTAAGTGAAGCATTACCTGAACAGATAGCTAAAAGTTTAATGGATTATATCATAAACTTGTATCAAGAAAGAGGACCGAAATTCGCAGAGGATTACATAAGAACCCTCATTAAATATATCAAAACAATTCATTTCTAATCACGAGCAACCCGACAAGGGCGGTAGGTTTTACTCTTTTCCCCTACCGCCCAACCCTCTATAACCCCATATTTACGGCACTTTTCAAAAAATAATCAGCCTAAAAATAAATGATGTTATTTACTTGCTTTTTCTTCGGGTGTTCTGTATACTATGTGTAAGGTTGTAAACGAACAAACACACAAAACAAAGGAGTAGCCATGAAAAGAAGATTACAGAATATGGGAAGAGAAGAACTAGCAAACCCTGTAGCAGAAGCATTAAGGAAAGCTAAAGAATGTGAAGAAAGATGTTGTGGCACTTGTGAACATTACAAAGCCGATAACGAAGATGGCTACCCTTTGAACTATTGCACATTTAACGACAGTTCAACAGATGAAGATGATTATTGTGACAACTATCAACAAGACTAGAAAGGAGTAAATATGAAAGATCCAATGGTACTAATATCGTTAAGGATTTCACAGAAAGACAAAGACAGATTTCAGAAGAAAGCAGATAAGTCGAGTAGATCGTTAAGCAACTATATCCGGCTTATACTAAGTAAGGAAAGGGGATAAAATGATATACACCATATTAGCTAGTATATTCATAATGTTTTGGATATTGATGTTCTCAGTAGTGTTTGTAGATATGGATAAGTTGAATAAAAAGGAGAGGGGATAAAATGAAAAAGTTGATAGAGATACAAAGAAAGTTAAAAGCTCCTAAAGGGCAAACTAATACCTTTGGGAAGTACAAGTACAGATCATGCGAAGATATACTTGAAGCTGTTAAGCCTTTATGTGTAGAAGCAGGTCTATTGCTTACATTAACAGATGATATGGTTCTTGTTGGGGATAGGGTTTATGTCAAGGCAACTGCTTCTGTAAGAGAAGGGTCAGTAATGCAAATTCAGGTAACTGCTTATGCAAGAGAATCAGAAAGTAAAAAGGGTATGGATGCTTCACAGATTACCGGAGCAGCATCAAGTTATGCACGAAAGTATGCACTAAATGGCTTGTTCCTTATAGATGACACCAAAGATGCAGATACACAGGACAATTCTAAGGTAGAGATTGAGTATATAGATGAAACAGAAAAGAGTTCTATACTCGATTATCTGGATGATACATCAATAGGGATAGACAAGGCAGTATTTCTAAAGTTCTTCAAGGTCGATAGCGTTGAGAAGTTACCTAAGAAACTGTATAATCAGGTCATTATTGCATTAGATACTCGCAAGAACACCGGAAAGGAAAAGGTATGTTAAAAGTTGACGTTGAACAAGGGTCTCAGATTTGGCTGAATCTTAAAGCCGGAGTTCCAAGTGCGAGTAATTTTGATAAGATAGTAACCACGAAAGGAGTAAGGTCTAAAACGGCAGACAAATATGTTCTTCAATTAGCTGGTGAGAAAGTAACTGGGAAAAGAGAAGAGGGATATAAAAGTAAGCACATGATAAATGGCATAGACATGGAACCGGAAGCCTCTGGGTTCTACGAGATTGGCACAGGAGCGACTTTAGAAATAGTGGGGTTAGTTTATAAAGACGAGAAAAAGTCCTTCCTATGTTCGCCAGATCGCCTTATATGCGATTCTAAGGGGTTACTTGAGATTAAATGTCCTAAATTAACAACACAGGTTAGCTATTTACTTAACCCTAAGAGCCTAGAAAGTGCATATTTCCAACAGGTTCAGGGGCAATTGTTTGTTACCGGGTATGAATGGTGCGATCTCATGTCTTATTTCCCGGGATTGAAACCTGTGATAATAAGGATAAAAAGGGATGAAGCGTTTATGTCTGCTTTGGAGTTCGAGTTGAAAGTTGTGTGTGCAGAGATTGAAAAAATTGTTGAAAAAATTAAATAAGGGGGAAATGTGACAAACAGTACAGAGTATATCAAAAAAGAGTTAGAGAAATACAATGTTACAAATACGGCACTCGCAAAGTTAAAAGATGATTATATGGGGTTAAAGGTTGATGCAGTAGATGATATGGATAATTATTTAGTTTGCAAAGAAGCACATCAAGAGGTTAAAAAACTAAGAGTAAGTGTTGAGAAAAAAAGAGTAGAGCTTAAGGCCTCAAGCCTTGAATTTGGAAGAGCCATAGATGGTGAAGCTAAGAGAATTACTATGGAAATAGAGGTAGTTGAGGATCATTTAGAAACACAGCGTAAAGTTGTAGAAAACGAAAAGAAACGCAAGATGGAAGAAGCTGCCCGGGAGGCACAGGAAGAGGCAGACCGTAGAAAGAAAGAGGAAGAGGATAGAATTGAAGCTGACCGTAAAGCTGAAGAAGAACGTCTTGAAGTAGTCCGTCTAGAACAAGAAGCAATAGCCAAGAAACAGAGAGAAGATCAAGAAAAACTTGATACACAGCAAAGAGAACAAGACGAAAGAGGTCGAATACTAAAAGAGATGGCTGAACGGCAGGCAAGAGAAAAGATAGAAGCTGAAGAAGTTAAGAAGAAAGCCGAACAAGATGAACTAGACCGTATTGCTAGAGAAAAACGTCAAGCTGAAGAAGTAGAACTTGCAAAACAAGAAGCGGTGCGACAAGAGAAGATTCGCAAAGAAGAAGAGGAAGCCGAAAAAGTAAGGGTAGCACAGGAAGTAGAGAAGAAAGCCGAACACGAAAGACAGACTGCTCCTGACAAGGAAAAACTGCATATTTTAGGACAAACACTTGCTGATATAAAATTCCCTGAAGTTCAAAGTCCTGAAGCAAAAGGAACTTTACTAGCAGTCAAGGAATCTATGGAACACTTAATTGAAAGTTTATTTAACGCAAAACTGTAGGAGAAAAGATGAAAACGCAAATTGAAGAACTAATATTTAGCATGGTAGACACAAAACATAACACAGTAACAAAGATGAACAAGTCTTTCTATATTGATCTGGGAGATATAGTTAATAGCTTAGAAGATATGGCTCGATATGTGGAAGATGGTGTTTATAATATGACAGCAGATGAGATAATAGCAGAATCAGAATCGTTTGATCCAAGAGTGTAAACCAACAACAAAAAGGAGAAAAAATGAAGTATCTAGACATCGTAAAAAAGAAAACATTTATACAGAATGGCGAAGAAAAGACTAAGTGGCTGAAACCTGCCGGAACACTAAAAATTAACGATAACGGAAAAATGTTTATCGAAATGAATGATGGTGTTGAATATTTTGTGTTTGAGCAGAAGGATAGAGAAGCGAAGCCTATACAGGAAGCGACTATTAATGTTGATGAAACAGAAAGCATCCCCTTCTAATGAAAATCAAAGCTAGGGTCATAAAAGTAAAAGGCAATAAAGTCCTGTTAGAAGTTAACGGTAGACCACCGAAAGAGGGCATCATCGTTACAATCAAGCATGGTCGGATAAGATCACTTAAATCTAATGCCTTGTACTGGCTTCTCCTTAACTGGTATATCGAGCATGGTGGCATTAAAGACCAAGGCTACATAGATGCTCAGGAGCTTCACGAATCGCTTAAAGGCAGGTTATTATGTAAGAAGGTAGAAGCTAAAGGTGGTTTTAAAATCATACAGGTGGGGTCAACGGCAGACCTCACCATGCGTGAATTTTCTGATTATATGGAGAAGTGCGAAGTGTTGATAAAGGAGTATTTTGGGGTAACGGCTAGTGAATTTTGGGAAGAATATCAAGATAGTTATAGTAGTGGTGGAGAGTGAAAATAGTTCTTGACAAGATTGGTGAGAAATGGTAAAATGCATTATGGAAAATATAAGTACAATGAAACTAAAATCACAAATTAATTTAATGTACGGACAAGGTCGCCTCTCTTCGGTTCTCTACGAGCCTTTGTGCTTAGGCATTCCAGCCTTGTTCGTACTTTAATTTTAGGTGGTGAACCATGAAAACTAAGATCAATATTCCCTCAATACTCAAGCGATTGGGCATCCAGAAAAACTCAAAATGTCAAGGTGATTACGAGATTATGAAGCGGTGGATCTATTATCAACCTATAGATCAGGCGGATTTTGATATGTACCTTAAACAAGCAATCAAATATATTGGGGTTTAAATGTATAAAATAGACGATATTATAAATAAGGTGCATTGTGCTGATTGTCTGTCTTTTATGAAGCAAATGCCGGATAATTGTGTTGATTTGGTGCTGACAGACCCTCCTTATGGGATAAACTACACACGACACATAAAGGAAACTAGACATATAAAAATCGAGAATGATAATGATCTAAAATGGTTGCCAGAATTTATTAGTCAAACATCTAGAATATTAAAATCACATGGAAACCTATATGTTTTTTGTAGTTGGCATAATGTAGATATATTTAAGGTGGAACTTTCTAAGTTTTTTTCTATACGAAATATGCTTGTATGGGATAAGGGTGGTCAGGGTATGGGTGATTTAAAGACAACCTATGGATGTGTGTATGAACTTTGCTTTTTCGCAAATACAAAAACTTCGGAATTAAATGGAAAAAGAAACAGTGATGTTATCCGATTTTCAAGCACTCATAGAACTGGTAACGTTTATCACCCAACACAGAAACCCACAAGTTTAATGGGATTTCTGATTGAAAAGAGCAGTAAAGAAGGTGATGTTGTCTTTGATTCATTTTTAGGCTCAGGTACAACGGCAGTATCCTGTAAAGAACTTAATAGAAAATACATAGGCATAGAAATAAACCCAGAATACTGCAAGATAGCAGAGAAACGAATATTTAACACACAGGGAAGCTTGTTTTAAGGAGTATAAAATGGCAAAACGATTCACAGATAGTAGAAAATGGGATGATCCTTGGTTTAGGAGATTACCTTCAGAATATAAGATTGTTTGGATATATCTCTTAGATAAGTGTGACCATGCCGGAGTTTATCAGGTAGACATAGATTCTATATCTTTTCATATAGGTAAACCATACACAGAACAGGCGATTATCAAGGCATTTAACAGCAAAATACAAGTTGTTAGACCTGATAAGTGGTTTATACCTAACTTTATTAAATTCCAGTATGGAGAGCTAGAAGAAGTTAATAGGGTACATCAATCGGTAATTAATATACTAAAACCTTTAGGGGCTTATAAGGGGCTTAAAAGGGGTATACAAGGGTGTAAGGACAAGGACAAAGACAAGGATAAGGACAAGAACAAGGACAAGGACTTTATAAAAGAGCTATCAGATAACTCTTCTTATGCCCATATAGACATTAAAAAAGAACTAGGTAAAATGGATGCTTGGTTATCTGCCCATCCCGGCAGACAGAAAACTAAAAAATTTGTTATAAATTGGCTTAATAAGATAGAAGTTCCTTTAAAAGCAGAGAAAAGGAGTAAATACCATGTACGATAACAACACAGGCTTTTACAAGTTTGGTCAGTATGTAGATGAATCGTATCTTGATCTTAAATCAGGAAGTGGTAAATATGACATAGAGTTCCCTATATCTTTCTTATCTGATGCTTTATCAGGTATGACTAAGAGCGAATTGATGGTTATAGGTGCAGATTCCGGTGTAGGCAAGAGTGAATGTGTTAATAAAATAGCCTTTCATAATGCTAAAAAGGGCAAGAAGGTATATATGTTCTCTTTGGAAGGCGATAAATACGACCTAATCAATCGTGTGAGATACGAATATTATATTAAATATCTTAAAAAGATGAAGAATTATGGTATGTGGTGTTCTTACCGGGATTTCCTCATAAACAGAGAGTTAAATCAAGAGGCACTAGAAACAGTTGATTCTATGTTAAAAAACAATCTTGAGACACTAAAAGTATTTAAAAGAGAAGATGAAATGTCATTGGGATTGTTTGAATCTCATCTAGCTATGATAAACAATACAGCAGATTTAGTTATTATAGACCATTTGCATTATTTTGAGTTCCACAAGAAAGAATATGAAGCTATAAACGAGATAATGAAGAAACTCAAGAAGTTACAAGAAAAGTATAGGTTACCGATAATACTTGTAAGCCACCTACGGAAAAAGGATAAAACTAGGTCGTTTCCAGATCAAGAGGACTTTCATGGTTCGAGTAATATAGTCAAACAGGCAGACACTTGTATAGTTATGGCACATATAGATAATAACGAAGAAGATGCAGAAAAACAAATATCAGATAATACATATAAAACTGGTATCAGGATAGTCAAGTCAAGAACCGGGTTCAGTTCAAAACTTATAGGTGTAATGGACTACAGTTTAGAAGAAAGAACATACAGCGATAAATACGATCTAATGGTATGTGGTAATAACTATATGTCAGATGTTACTAACGATAATATTCCAAAATGGGCTGTCAACGCTAGGAGAATAGATGCAAAACTTTAATCTAACAGCTAAAAAGGAATTATTGGGTACAACTTATAATCTTATAGATACCTTAGAGCATACATTAAAAACTTTAAGAGTATTATATAAGACATTTCCAGAGTGTAGAGAAGAAATATTAAAAGCTGCAGAAGGTGTAAAAAGAGAAATTGCAGAAGAAAAAGCGAGCATTAAAGGGATAAGGAGTTGATATGAAACTAATTATCGCACTAATAATATGCGTATTGTTATTTGCTGTTTACAAGATGGGTTACACAGACGGTTATAAAAGAAGATCCGAACAAATAGAAAGTTCTATTATAAAACATTGGGTAGATAAATATGACATAACAGAAATAGAGGTGTCAGAATGACCATACAGAAAAGTGTAACTTGTAACAACGTAGAACTTACCAAGAGAGTAAACGCTATGTGTGGTATGCACAGAAAGTTAAAATCAATGCCACCAAGTCAGAGACTAAAATATGGGTTTAAGTGGGATAATGATAAAAAAGAAATGGTTAAGGTGGGGAAATGAAGGTGTTGAACTTGTATGCCGGGATCGGGGGGAATCGAAAACTTTGGAAAGGTGTAGATGTAACAGCAATAGAAATGAATCCGAAGATTGCAGCCATATACCAAGACTTCTTCCCAGATGATAAAGTTGTAGTCGGTGATGCTCACCAGTATTTACTTGAACATTTTGCAGAATATGATTTTGTGTGGTCTAGCCCGCCTTGTCCTACCCATAGTAGATTTAATCTTCTAAGTAACGTTCAAGAAGGTAAGAGTGTAAAATACCCGGAAATGGCGTTATATCAAGAAATACTCTATCTAAAACATTGGTATAAGGGAAAATGGTGTGTAGAGAATGTTATCAGTTACTATGAACCGTTAATAAGACCACATGAGATAAATAGTCATTATTTTTGGAGTAACTTTCATATATCTAATATTCCCAACAAAAAAAGAGGTATCAGGGGACAACATAAGGATTACCGTGAAACTTTATTGAAACAAGATGGCATTGACGTAGATCATTACAAGATAACAAAACAGTTAAAACATAAAATCCTAAATAATTGTGTTGAACCACAAACTGGTCTACACATATTAAATGAATCAAAAAGAGAAGTGCAGCCAGATATGTTTAAGTAAAGGGGAATAATGGCAAAGAAACGAACACTTAAAAGATGGAAGTTTTTAGCATGGCAAGCACTCAGCCGGAAGAAACGAAGTATTGGAGTTTGTCAAAGGTGTGGCAAGCCAAAAGAACCCAAGAACCTAGACGGACATCATATAATCCGTAGAAGTAAAGGCAACTATGCTATGTTCTGTGAAGATAACATAATAGTTTTATGTGATTATTGTCATAGAAGATGGTGGCATGGTATATCAACTTGGGATGAGCAGAGAGATTTAGTATCTAAGACTATTGGGTTAGATCGATATGAAGAACTAAAGAGTTTGTGCCAAGCTACAATAAAGTATAAAGATTATGATTATGAAGAAATGATAAAAAGGTGGACAACGGATGGATGAGTTTAAATTTGACGAACTATCAGAGTTAGTAAGACAAGGTATAAAAATAATGAAGTTAGGTATATCTGATGAAGAGAAGTCGGATAGGATAGTCGAGTTGATAGAACAATATAGAAAGGTGAAATAATTATGGATAAGAAAAAAAGTAACTGTATCATTAGTATCTATAGTCGTGTCACAGGTTACTTCCAACCTTTAGTTCAATGGAATCCCGGTAAAACCAAAGAGTTTCATGATCGCAAAGAATATAACCTGAAAGGAGCAGAAAATGGAAAACAAAGAGAAGATAAACCTGATAACAAATGAGCTTTTACCAAAGATAAAGAAACTGCTGATACAGGAAATTAATCTTGGTAATAGAAGCGAAGCTGACAGGCATTGGAAAGCCTATTGGGAGTATGTAGAGTTAAAGAATGAGTATAGATTGGGGAGTAAATAATGGATTGGGTAGCCGGGATATTAGAACTTACAGCACTATATATAGTCGGGTGCAAAAACAGATTCGGGTTTATCTTGAATGTATGTTGTGGTATTTGTTGGATTATATATGTTGTTATGAGTAAAGGATCGTATGGGCTGTTAATCGTAGTTGTTCCGGCACTATTTATTAACTGCATAAATTTCCTGAAATGGAGCAAAGATGAAAATCAAAACACATAAATTTCGGCTAGGAAAATATCATATAGAGTTTGGTGGTAGGTTTGATGGTGCTACTGACGTTCCAGATGCTAGACCTTGGAATGAGCAAATCCATCTTATGCAGATATTAGACGGTAATAGTTTCAAGTCATTAAACTCGGCATTACACGAAGCTATGCACGCAGAAGGGATACCGGATAAATACTTGCATACTAAAGACGGATATTCAGATACAGAACGACTAACTCGTTTTTTATGGCGATTAGGATACAGAAAGGTTGGCGATAAATGAAACCTAAAACAAGATACGGATTATTAATGGGTGATTTTCATTGTGGACATCTCGTTGGATTAACTCCACCGGATTGGCAGGTAAAATATTCACCTTTAAGTACCACTAAAAGACGTAAATGGGCTTATATTTGCCGAGCATTGTGGGGTGCTTTTGATGAGATATTACACGAACTACCTAAGTTAGACTTTGTAGTTGCCAATGGAGATCTTGTAGATGGTAAGGGTAAGAAATCAGGTGGTACTGAATTAATAACAAGTGATATGAACGAACAATGTGATATAGCTATAAGCATCCTTAAATATGTTAAAAAGTTTTGTAAGAAAGATGCACCGTTTTTTGGTACTTATGGAACTGATTATCATAGTTCCGTTCAAGGTGATGAATGGGAGAACATAATAGCTAAAGCTGTTTTTGATAAAATCGGATCACATGAATGGATAGATGTTAATGGATGTATATTAGATATTAAGCATAAAGAGGGTAGTAGTTCTGTTCCCTATAGCCGACATACTGCTCCGGCAAAGTCAGGTGTATGGAATAATATATGGGCTATGCGAGATGAACAACCAAATTCAGATTTAATAATAAGAAGTCATGTGCATTATTACAGTTATTGTGAAACACCAGATTATGCAGCATTAACTCTTCCGGCACTTCAAGGTATGGGAAGTAAGTTCGGAGCAAAACAATGTATCGCAACGGTAGATTGGGGAGTTGTGCTAATAGAGATATTTCCAGACGGACATTTTATGTTACATCCGAAACTAAGAAAGATAAAAGAGCAAAAAACAAAGGCGGTGGTGATATGAAAAAGAAATCTATAGATGTAAGTGGTTGGAGAGAGTTGTTGGAAGATGTAGCAGTATCTACACCAGAAAAAGATTATCATAATGCTTCTTATATTGCGGGTGAACTTGGTGTAAACACTATGCTAGTCCGAAGGCGAATGAAAAAGATGCGAGAGACAAACAGAGTAGTAGCAAAACAGTTCAGGAATCCAGAAACAGGTAAAGTTGAATGGTATTACAAACAATAGAGGTGGATATGGAAGCGATCAGAAAGATATTTAAAGCCATATATTCGTTATTAGTTTTGTTTTGTCTTATATTTCTGTTTTGTATTGTGATGGTAACAAGTAAGTTACACAGTTTTTTCAAATGGATTAATGGCTAGGTTCTTTGCTGAGAGATCAGATCAGATTAAATGTCGAATCAGGCAGCCTAGTCACGAAAGGATGAGATGATGAAAGAATATAAATATTTAACTGAAATAAACAACCAATATACAATATCAATTCCTGAAAAAATACTAAATCAATTAACATTAACTGATAAATTACATATTTCTATTAAAGTTAAGGAGGATAAACAATGGCTAAAGCTAAACAAATAGAACAGATAGCAGAGATAATATATGATGAGACTAATTCTAAATGGGAAGTATGTCTCATGTGTGCTGAGAGGATTTTTAATGAGGATTGGAGGGTGTAATGAAAGTTAAATGCTGTAGTTCTTGTAGAACAATATTCAACTGGTGGGATAGATGGTGTAAAGGTGGAATGTGCTGTTGCAAGCATTCATATATGATAGATACAGCAACAAATGAAGTCTGTAAAATGATTCAAGAGGAATTTATAACTATGAGTAAAGGTAAACAGATATTGGGGATTAGTCTTATGGAGATGAGAGAGATGTTTAATGAATGGGTTAAGGATTGGAGAAAGTAGTCTATTCTATATATGTAATAATATAACAAAGAGTTGATTTAGGTAGTATATATTAAATAAGGAATGGAGGAAATGATGAACAGAAAAGAAGCTATTGAAATTGCTGAGAGGGAGTTACCTAAACCAAAGGATATTCTAAACGCAAATGATGTTCCTTTTAATTTTGGATTTGGATTTAATGAAATGAGATTTAAAGCCATACCTCTACTGGCGGATAAGATAATGCAATACGATGAACTACTAGAACAGTATAAATGTCTATCCGAAGTAAGAACAAAAGAGTTTGATGGATTGATAACTGAAAATACTGAACTGCAACAAAAACTAGATAGGGTTACAGAATCCGATGCTCACAGAGAAATGGATGTGTTTTACTGGAAAAAGAAATATGAATCTCTCCAAGATAGGGTGCTTGGGTTGGATATTGAATCTATATGTAATGAATTTGATATTTGGGGAGCAGACGAAGAAGGATTGATAAAAATACTTAAACAAAAAATACAAGAAGTAGTAGAACATCAAAACTGATATATAAAGATACAATTAAAGGGTTAAGGTGTCAATTATGATAGATAGAATCATATTAAAACTACCTATAAGGATTATAGCACTACTGGTATTATTTGAACCTGTTAAATGGTGGAGGAACTATGTTAAAAAATATCTATAGAATAGCTATGGTAATTATCACATTAAGTATTTATGGTAAGTTAGGATATATAAATGAGACTTTGAGTGAGGTCTTAAAAGCGTTACAAACAATAGGAGGTTAATATGTTATTATTGGGAATAGGTGCGATCGTAGGTAGTATGTTTCATGCAGGGTTTTGGATAACACTAATGAGTAGTGTAGCTTTTTTCTATGGGGTAGAAGTAGCTAAACTTTTAGTATTGTTTAAGTAAGGGAGATGTGATGATAAATAAAGGATTAGGGAGCAGATTGAATGTTTGGAAGAATTGGTTGACTTGGAGTATATTGATTGTGTGTACGCTTATTCTCGTTGTTGGATGTTTTACTGGATGGATTTGGTGGGGGGTGTGGATATGTGGAAAATTATTTTAGTAATTATGATGTTGTTTTGTAGTGCCGGATATGGTTTAGAAGTTGGAGAAATGCAAAAGATAGGTATTATGGAAGTAGAATTTAATGGTTCAGGTTGGTTTAATAAGAAGGCCTCATACTCAACTGTTTTTGAGGTGATAGAAATAGAAAAGAAGGGAAAATACTCTAAAATAGAAGTCCATCATATCTCTGGAATTCCTGAACGATTTAAAGAAGAGGCAGAAAAATTAATTCCAGATTGGATAGAAAGTTCGAGAGTAAATTGGTTTGTAGAAACAACAAGAACAAAATAAAGGAGATAGATATGCCAGAATTACTTGACAAACTAGACGTATGGATGTTTGATAGAGGTGGAGAGAATTATATATTTGCTGTTATAGGCATAAGTTTTCTAATGTTGATATGGTTGATCGGATATTATTGTGGTAAAAACGAAGGGAGTGTCAAATGAAGTTTAAAGAATTTTTGTATTTCTATGGGTTTAAAACAGGTATAGCACTAATAATAGCACCGATAGCTTGGGATGTGTTAATGCTAGGTGGTAGGAGTGCTTTGATATGGTCGGTAGGTTGTGTTGGGATGTTAGTTCAGATTGTTGGTATTGTGTTGATGATGATTGGTGGGCGTGACAGTAAATAAAAGGAGCGTGATAAATGCCATTTACAAGATTCCCGGCACATAAGATAGACATAAAGAAAAGATCCTGTTTAACCTGTGGTAAGATGTTTACCAGCCAAAGTGCTGTAAACAGAAGATGTAAGAAATGTAAGTATAACGCTAAAAAGATGGGTGATCTACCGGATAAGCTAACAGTACATAAATATAATGAATTAGGATAATATGATATTGACTAAGTTGTTATATATGATATACTTTGTTGTATGGAGAAGTGTATCAACTTTAAACCTATAGGAGATAAGGCAACGCTTAGTTAAGCTAGGTGTTGTCTTTTTTATTATGAAGAAGTTTCAAGAGGACAAAATCAAGGGAATAAACAGACTAAGAGATGGCAAAATATGTGTTCTCTGGGTTAAATATAATAAATCTGCAAAAGAACTTTCAGAAATCTACAAATTAACGGAACGTCGTATACAGCAAATACTTAGAAAGAATCATGCTTTCGTGCCAATTGATAAAGAGTGGGAAAAAAAGAAACGCATAAAATGGATAGAAAACCAGATAAACAAAAGAGAAGATAAAGGTGAACTATCTAGAAAAGATTTGGCTGATTTATACGAACAACACCGTAAGGAAATAGAAGGCGATAAACCTTTGATAGATAACAGCATTAACACTACATACCAAAAAGTAAAGGTGATAATTGATGATAACTCCAGAATTTCATCTGCACTCAAGTCAAGGATTAATCCTAAACGACCCAAGCAGGTTTAAGGTACTTGATGCTGGAAGAAGATGGGGTAAGTCGTTTTTAGCTTTAATTGCTCTTTGTTTAGAAGGACTAGAATACCCCGAAGCAAGACTATGGTATGTCGGTCCGACTTTCCGGCAGAGTAAACAGATAGCTTGGGTACTACTAAAGAAACTGCTAGAGGGTGTAGACGTAAAATGGAACGAGAGCGAATTAAGTGCTTTGATAAGGCAAACAGGCTCTTTGATAGAATTGAAAGGATCTGATAACGAAGATTCTTTAAGAGGTGCAGGACTAGGAACTAAGCAGCATTACGGTGGATTAGCCTTAGTAGTTGATGAGTTTGCTAGTATCTATGATAACTGGTCAGTATGGCATGAAGTATTAAGACCGATGCTATCCGATCATAAGTCAGGTGCTATGTTTATATCAACACCAAAGGGTAAAGATGCTTTCTGGGAGCTATTTATGAAAGGTCAGCGAAGTGAAGATGGGTGGAAGAGTTGGCAGTTACCAACAGTAAACAACCCATACATAGACCCTGAAGAGATAGAAGAAGCTAAGAAAACGATGCCGGAACGATATTTCAGACAAGAGTACGAAGGTAGCTTTGAAGATTTTGTAGGTTTGATATACCCTGAGTTTAGCGAGAACCATCATGTTGTAGAGCCGTATTTCGTACAGCAAGTATATCCTAAGTTAGGAGTTATAGACCCAGCACTAAGCGGTACAACAGCAGGACTAAAGTCTTATATTGACGAAGCAGGTTATATAGTAATCTATGACGAATACTATGAGAAGGATAAGCGAGTATCAGAGGTTTGTGCTGAGTTTAAGGGTGAAGAAGAGATTAAATGGTTAATTGACCCGGCAAGTAAAGCTAAGAGTGTAGAGCGAGAAGGTAACTTATATAGTTTATATGACGAGTATCACCAATATGGTATCACAGCAGAAACAGCAGAGAACGATGTACTTGGTGGTATAAACAGAGTAGCAGAGTATTTTAAGACTAACCAGATAAAGATATTCAAGAACTGTACTAATCTTATTTGGGAGCTAGAACGGTATCATTGGACAGAACCTAAAGAGACAGCTAAAGGCGAGATTAAAGCAGAACCTTATAAGAAAGACGATCATTTATGTGATTGTCTTAAATATTTAGTAGCGAACAGACATGACCCGGCAGATTTGACATTATTAGAAGAGTACAACCCATTATCAGCATGGGGTAAAGTAAACGATATGAGAAAACGAGCTAAAAAAAGGAGATAATCATGGCAACGGCAAGAAAAGGTGACTGTGGACGGGGAACACCAAGAGTAGGGTCTAAAGGCGA
>Ga0307928_10000254_pt1 | contig 38688 bp, 84 predicted proteins | sample AceLakmetagen232_FD_201815 | JGI IMG/M metagenome (GOLD analysis project Ga0307928, IMG submission 201815) | Saline water microbial communities from Ace Lake, Antarctica - #232 | ecosystem: Environmental > Aquatic > Non-marine Saline and Alkaline > Saline | place: Antarctica: Ace Lake...
CCTGTCGTTCCAGGGCTGTATTCCTATTAGGCCCAGGCATGTACCCGAGATCAAATGCACTCACGCGAACCTCCAGTTAATGACTGAACACCGCGTCAGGGTGACAGAATGACTTGAGCCGGTCCGAGCTATCTACCCCAGATGCCCGTTTTTCCCCCGCAGCATCTCTGTGCTTAGCACAGAATGCACGATTACCTATACGTACTACAGCAAGTTCCCCACACTCATCACACCGAGAAACCCCCGCCTCCAGCTGTCCCGTTTTCTCCATAAGACTCCTGTCCTTGATCTACGACCAATACGGTATACTCCCGACCATCGTACGCAAACTGAATCCCAATCGAATAGGCACGCACCACCAGATTATGTGCCGCAATAGCCACCCCTATTGGCTGACCCTTTATTGAGGGCGGAGGGATAAACCGCTGTACAGGCTGACCGCCCCGCATATCCGTGACTAGAATAAGTGTTGGCTGACCTTCTGGTCTAATCACAGCATGATAATAACAGACATACTGAGATCCATCAGGCATGTGAAACCTGACCTCAAGTGGCTGCGTAGGTGGAGGCGCTTGCGGCGTTTGTGGCGCAGGCGTCATTGGTGGTGGAGCTGGAATATGCTGCATCGGAGGTAATGCTGACGAAGGCACCGTATCCATAGGCGCTGCCGCATGTACCGCCCCGTCTTGCATCCCCGCAAGCGCTGCAGGAGGTACCCCGCCCATATCAAAAGATCCAAGTCCGGACCCTTGTGTCATTATTGCTGCTGGCTGGCCCATAGGGGCTACCTGCTGAGGTGGCGCCGCTGTAGGAGTGGGCACCCGCTGAGGTATGTGTGATGTCCCCTGGCCAGGCACCGCGGCCATCGGCTGAGGAAAAGGCATTTGGGGTACGTCTGGAATTTCTGGTTGTTCTTGCATCTGTAGTCTACCTAACGCTAGAAGCTGTTCAGTTGCTGACTGTGAACTCGGCGTTACGCCGTCTGGTCTCTGTGCTTTCCTCTTCGCGTAACTTGCGCGTAGATCTAACACCTGTCCGCCCCCCACTTCGTAAGGGTCTATGATCTGGACGAATGGTTCTTCCGGATCATGATCTCCAAGCTGTCCCCCGAAATCTCCGGGGGCAGCACTAGGTACCATCGTCGCTCCAGGCATGAAGGGAGCAATGGCATATTGATCTGATACCTCTTTCGATATACCCGACCGTTCTTCTCGTTCCCATGCTATCATATCAGTAATATTTCCTGTTAAACAACATAACAGCAGTCCTTCTCCATTTTCAAGACCTTTCTGATAGCTAAACAAAATAGGGGCCCCAGGGCCAAAGCCCTGGGGTACGCCCTTCTTAAAAGAATACTGTCTTACCACAACTCTTGTACATACACAAGGATTCCTACTGCACCCGATTTAGAATATTCAGCTCCCGCCCTGTCGCTAGATGCCAGTCATGACGCCTTGTCGTAACCCATATGCTACCGTGAATCACGATCCAATCAATAATTCGATGGGCCGCCTTCCCCGCTTGGGAAGGGTTTTCGTACATTACCATAAGTCCCCCTAAATATACGCCCCGGAGACCGAAGTCCCCGAGGCGCTAACTCTTGGTATTAACATGATACACCTCTATCCCCGGCCAGGTCCTTTTCTATTCCCATAGCTGTGAACATCTGCGCAGTTCCTCGGCTTCCCGCCTACCGTTACCCCCGTAGTTGGTTTCCGAGTATCATGGACATGTCTACTGCCCCCCTTTCAAAAAAGAGTTTTTTACAGCCACCAAGTAATAACCTAAAATGTAAACCTAGACGCTGTACGTGTCAATCAGGATAATAAGGTGTTAGCCTCGCATACTTGAAACGTCTATTGACTTCAAGCTTGAACAGAGCTGTCTCAATCACCCGATGTTCAAAATCTGGATAATGTGACAGAAACCTTGCAATGGCAACCAGCTCCCTAGCCAAACCCACACCACCGTCAGTATGCTTCTCCTGGACAAAAACCTCTTCCTCATACTCAACAGGTCCCGTATCTGCCCCAGGAAACCCCTGACTTTCCCCAACACACTCAAGTCCCCAGCCACCCCCGTTGGAGTTACGAAGCATTGAACGCGCAGCCATCCCAATAATAAGCTCTGCGTAGTGCCCACTAGCCTTTACCATAAAGCTAGTACCGTTCGTTATAAACTGGATTTTATCCTTCATGACTGGAGGTACTCCTTATACCGGTCAAACTTGAGGTGCCGGCCCTGAGCAATTGTCTTGCCCGGAAAATCAGATGAAGAAAACGAAATCTCATCCTCATAATATTCAAAGAGCTCATACTCCTCGTCACTGCCCTCAACCGTAACCATCACTTTCGGATTTGGACCAAACATGCCAGCACCGCGCAAAATGATGTCTGCACTTGTGATGACTGCGTCATCGATTGGTGTACTCATAGCTGTCTCCTTGACAGACTGAGGCCCCCACGGCCTCAACTCCTTCACACTCACCCGGCCGGGAACCGGATGCTTGGTAAAGATCGGTCATTAACATGACCAATCTTAAGCTACTACGCCATCACCCACCACATCCAACGGCATATCCATCGGGTAGGGCGCCACCTCCACCGGCTCAACCGGAAGCCTTGGGGGGAGAGGCGCAGGCCGCGCGGGCCGCGCCTCGTGTGTTGGCGCCCGTTCGGGGGCTTTCCGTCCTACCGAATATTCGGGAGGACCTGAGAATTCCACCGGAGCATGTACGTCAACTGCCCCTTCAAACGGAGCCAGTACAGACCGATGGGTTGGAGCTGGAACAAACACGGGACGCCCTCGCTCCAAAGCGCACAGCCTGCTCTCCAGCGTCTCTTGGGCTCCATGACTCCTTGCAAAGTTCCAAGCCTTCCACGCCATAACTGAGCATGCGACAGACATGACTGCAGTTGTAAGAAATAGCCACCGCTGACTCGCCACCTCATACTGTAACATGTCAATCCGACTCTGTGCGTCATAGGCAATAGCCTGAACACTCATAGCCGACGTTGACCGCGTCTCCCGCCTTGGCGCCATAGCCTTATAAAAAGCTAACCACGCAACAAGTACACAAAACCCAATAATCCATGGAAATACCTTCATTCTCTTTCTCCTGTTCCTGAAAAGACAAAAGAGCCGAAGTGGTTTCCCACTCCGGCCCCTTATCTATCTTCTTTATCCTTGTTTACCAGCTGAGACGACCTTTCTTGTGCCCGTCCGTCTCCTCTACGCCAATCATCTTCAACGCAGGAGACATGTACTCACGGCCGGTCTCATTTTTGTAGGCCTCTTTACACGCCCGGATCAAGTTTCTCTGCAACTCCAAGGAGTTGTCGTTCATTCCCGAGATCGCTTCCGCCCTTTGCAGAGCATCCCGCCTCGAAATCTGGACCGAGAACCGTTTCCCCGTTTGCATATCCTGCTGAACCAAGACGATCAGCGGGCCTTTCACTTTGATGTCCATCAGCCGAACTTTCCGCCTCCGCTCGATGTCCGTCTGACCCGGCAACAACTTCAGGTCCACATGCGACCCGATCGGGTCTGCATCCGTCGGCAGTCCCGGCATCACTGTTGGTCGGGTCGCTGGTCCCTCCAATATCGATATACTCATCCTTTAATACCCCCATAGTTACAGAAGGATCCCCAGGAGTTACATACGAGGTTGGGTCAAGAACCACAACGTCTGCGTCATCACTTAACTCGTCACCGGTAATAGGCAGCGTAACTGCCCCCATATCCGGAAGAACGGGCTTTATCTTTGCAGACCTAACTGGCCGACGTTTCTTCCCGCGTTTGCGCCCTTGGGTACGCTCTTCATTCCACCGCTGTTCACAATGAAAGAAGTCATAACACGACCCTATTAACGCGTCAAGGTTCAACTTGACTCCGCCCACATGTCGCTTAAGCAACACGCCCGCGTCTACCGCATAGGCTGTACCCAAACGGCAATCACGAGTATCAACATAAACCCGACCCACATGCTCAGCCTTAAGCAACACGACAGGATACAGCGTTCGGTAACGACCAGAGATACGAGTACTGCGTCGACGATCAAGCACAATAGCCTCGTCATTAACGAGCTCAGGCTCAACCACCAACCAAGAGGCCTCACCTACATGTGTCCATAGGTAACGCTTCAATTCCTTAGCCAAGTTCCAATAGTCACTTGGCTTCGTAAGCTCTAGACGCTCAGCGGGAATTGCCAATTCATCGCCGACATTAACCCAAGTCCCCACGCTAACAGATGGAATCCAATACGGCTCAAACTGAACCGTAATCTCCCCAATCTGTACGTTCAGCGCCGTACCCGCTTTATCCTGGAACACATTTGTGACCATCCCCGCCTTTGGGGACCGACATGCAAGTGGCACCCATCCGTTTGCCCACCGGAAGATAATGCTCTGTACACCTTTCGGATCAATCGGACTTCCATCCGCAATGGCCCGTTCTGCGTACACATCACGGGGTAGCCGAAGATCGAAGACCTCCGAATCAACAAGCAAGGCATGCTTGTGTTCATCCGCTAATTTGGCCAACGGGCTATTACGGTGAGTCCGGGTAACATGAGCCGTGTCCAACCGCTCCTCCTGAGCATAATAGTTAAACGACCGCGGGAGGGATTGTCCGATATACGGATTCTCCCGCCTGCACCTTGGGCATGTCTGTCTTGGTCTTCCCGTCTCAATCTCCCTACCCCTGTGCCCCACTTCGTGAAGACAATACAAACAATACCGTCTCCCGATCAACGCATTCTTATGCCAGATACACCCAGCCCTCGCTGTCCAAACAATATGGTCATCTGTAGTTACCCACCCACGGGCTTTAAGCCCCGTCAATACCTGTTCGGCACGCTGAGCTGTAAGCCCTATTGGAAGCGCCTGACTAAGATCCAGAGGCAACGACTGAAATACAGTCAACTCCTCTGTCCCTAACGCTCGGCCCTGCATGCGCTCAAGTTGCGCAATCCCAGCCCCCAAACGTGACACCTCCCCCTCCATGACCCTAGGCGCTTCCATTTCCTCCAGCTCCCGTACCTTTGCAGGAAGCGCCAGCATACATTGTAGCTCATCGACACGCTCGAGCATGTGTCGACGTTCTGATCCTGTACTCCCGAAGGACAGACTACCGTCATGAGTAACTTTAGGAAGCCACCCACTGAAACGAAGCACCGGTCTCTTATCGTTCGGCACGAACTCAAAGAACCCAGTTGATACCTCAAGGTTCTCCAACGGAACCAGGAAGCCGGTACCCCCGCCAATGTCAGTCACATTGATTGACAGTCGCCGGCGTATCTCATCTGACAAACGAGGCACTTCAGCCCCAGGTGCGATATCAAAATCGTCCCCGAGTCTGTGTACCGATTTTCCTCTGCGTCGTGTGTCTGAAGACATATGTCTCCTCCTTCTTGTTAACCGCGCGTTAACAGAAAAGGCCGCCGGTTGCGCATACCGGCGGCCCTATCCGAGATGGCAACTTACCATCCCTACTTGTAGTATAGTATTATTCCGTGTTTTTAGGGTAAAGTTCAGTACCCGGAAGTACCCCCTCTTGAGAACATTTGGTGTCATCCAACAAACGGCTTAGCCCCCTCACATTCAATGTGGGAGCCTCGGTAAACGACACCTCGTGCCGTACACCGTCAAAAAGGTAAACCCATCCCGTCTCCCCTACATCGACTAAATTGGCTATCGCTTGATTCACCTGGTCAACTTCGCAGTGCTCTTCCAACTTAGGGGGTCCGTCCATAGGCACCACCAGAAGCCAGAAGGCTGAGCGGGCAGTTGTTGCTGGTGACCATGCTGAAGAAAAAGCTGGTAACGTGGGAACGTCTGTCATGGCTGTAACCTTTTATTTAACGCAGCATTACCCTCCGCTACCACTTTAGGCAACGCAGGCCACTGCTGCACTCGCAGACTGACTGGAGGAGGTCCAGGAGGAGATTCCATCAAATCTACTCGGTACTGATTCGTGCTCGGCACGTAAATAACAATCCTTGTCGGATCTTCCCCAGGTAACAAATCCTTTCGGTCCACACCATAAGGATCTGCAATAGCAACGTCTCTTCGTAAAAACGTGGAATAAACACCAGAGTGCCGCACAACAGCCACCTGAGTATCCAAATACTTAAACAACGTAGTAGCCACTGCATCTGGTATACCTTCTAGAATGAAGCTCCAGTCCCCCAGCCCCCTAACGATGGGGTGACTAAAATAGAGGGTATGCCTCTCAAATGTCCCCATCCCTGTATCTACCGCAAACGTCTCCAGTATATTAAACGGAATGCGCAGGACCACGTACAATGGCCCAAGAGAAAAGAAGGTAAGCCCCGGATAGTCCGTAAGCCTGCTCACCTTATATGAGCCTTCAGTAGGTACGTGAAGGAGGTCAATGTCCTCTACATTGAGAACACATCCCTCCTCCTCGTCCATCCGTTGAGCTTCCTCAGCGTAACGGCTAGCGCCGTTAATCTTTTCGTTAGTTTCCGACATTCCCGAAACCTAGTCTCCCAGCAAGTCCCCGCACGACCTCGGCGGTATGTACGGCCATCCACGTATCCCCAGATGTACTTGGACAAACACCCCAAGCACGAATCCAGTCACCCCACGGAATCTTAGCACCCTTCGCACCTGTCAAGCTCTCCATATCGACCAGCCTTAACTTAGGCTGTCCCAAAGAACTGAACTTAACGTCATAGTCACTATACCGGTTCTCGCTCGTTCCCGTCCAGAGCCAAAGCGACGCTGACTGCTCCAACGCAGCGCACGTCCACAACAGATGCCGCAAACGCAAGGTCGCGTCAAACGCACACAGGAACACCTCCAACTGGCCTCCATTGGTATCCTTTGCATCTGACTCCAAGGATTGCAGGTACTGAACAAACCCCGCGGCGTCACCCTCAAACACAGGGCCATTATCGTCAAGCGCTGTAACCCCCTCAACCCTACCAGACAGGAAGTGATACGGAGCCTCCGCCTCAAGCTGCTTCCACTTAGCCGGTAACTTCTCTTCCAGCCACTTCTTCTCCCCAACATTCCCGGGCTTCTTTGGTTCAGGCATCATAGCCTGCCAATCATCACGAGCTGCACATGTAAATGCACAATATAATACTAATCTACTCACAACAGTATCTCCCACTAACAGTAATCGAATCTTCCACCTCAGCATCAGGATCCCGACTCAGGGTACCGTCAACTGTAAACCCAAGCTTGCTGGGCCAGCACTCCCCCTCTCGAAGTACCACAATAGCCACGGCCTTCTTCTTCTCCAATCCCTCCTTGAAACGGCTCAGGGCCTTTTCGTCAGGATCTTTGCCGAGAACATGAAGTCCGTCAGCCACGTACAGATGCATCATCGGTATGTTAAGGATCGCGTTACGCCGCGTTCCATATGTCGAGGTACTTGCATCCACTGGAGCAATATTAACCTCGTTATTGGTCTTCTTAAGCAATGCCTCAAACTCTTCTGAGTCTCCCGTATGCCGAGACAACCACAACATCCCAAAGGACGCCTTTACCGACCACTGCCCAATTCGCTCCAGCACCTGGTCTGCATCCTCTGAAGCAACCCACATAACATAAATCTCTCCCCGCTGAAGCTCCTGGATATCCCCACTTCCCTTAAAGAACGGAATCGGTTTCTCCCGCATCGCCACATCCGCATCAAATACTGCCTGCTGCATAGACCTATGCCTTGCATTAAATACGCTCTGCATCCTCACTGTAAACGGTAGCACCGCATCCTTAAGCCGCTTACGTACCTCCGGAAACTGGAAGGGCCGACACAGCTTAGTCTGTGGATCAAAGAGATCGTGGAATGTCGCCGCGATTAAACCCTGCTTGGCCTCTGCACTATACGTCTGATCGGACTCAAGCAACTCCCTTGCTGCAGCATACAGTTGATATGCCGTTACAATCGTTGTAAGCAACTTACGGACATATGGGTCCTTCAGTGCGCGCCCTACCTCAAGTTTGAGGTCCTCATCGACAGGTGGCGCAATTGGTTGCCCCTGTGCATTTACCAGCATTCCACCAGTGTTACCTGGAAGCTGCAGGGTACTATCTTCTTTATCGTTTTCGGACATACGTTAGTAGTCTCCTCCCATTTACTTGTGCTCTTTCTACCCGGTGTCTCACACTACGACGCTGGACGCCATTCATACTCTCATACTCGTCAAGGATCTCACTCAAATTATTCAAAAGACGATATACCTGACACACCCTTTGAGTTATGTACCTCATGTGCTCTTTAACTTCCGCCGAAGATTGTTCAGCGCAAAACTAGCTCCAGTCAAGAACTCCCCCATCATCCCACACTGAGGGTGCCACCCGGAAGACAAGACCCCATCCCTACACGTCTCTACCAATGCGTGGTACCCAGTCTCCCCTGCCTCATCTGGGTCTCTCTGAAATACTTCTCCCCACAGCGCCACGGTCTTCATGGTGACGACACCGCTCCTAGTGCCTTGCTGCCACTCCCCCCACACGTCACCTTCCTATAAGGGAAAATATCCAATACTACCCGATCATGCCCCGGCTTAATCTCCCGGCGACGAATCTTTACATCCGCTTGGGTCGGATAATCAATCATAATCGTTATGCCCTTAGACACCCGCCATCGGTGCCACAACACCTTCATCTTCATCAGCATTCGCATCCTCCACTAACTCATACCCCGTAATCCGGGGATCAACCCCCATTGCTATCTCTGCCGCTTTACGCAGCCCCTCCTCATCTACCTCCGGATCATTTGGAAATCCTGTGATCTCCGTAAACGATATCAGACGAGCGAAACCAATGACTCTGAACACAATCCTTGTCATTCTTCTTCCTCCTCACATGTATTATATGTAACGGGAGCATTGGTACCAACGTAAAGTATACATGCAGTACCTCCCACTCCTTCTGACGAAACGGGCTACTTATCCGCCAAAAGAAACCTACCCACAGATCCCTTGGCTTCCATTGAAGCCAAACCTTTACCCTATGACTATCATAGAGCTTGAAGCCCTTAGCCTGTTGCATCATGTCCGCCTCCTAAACAACTTTATGGTCGTCCTTTCAGGTTTGTCCCTGGAGACAATTTTGGCTTCTTTGACGACCCGGATAATTGTTTTGAGCGAATCCCCTTTAAGAACTCCGGCGGTGACGAGGGCATCCAATGCCCATTTCGCGCTAAAATCATCAACATCTCTCTCGCGATAACACTCAACTTGAACCCACAGAGTGCAAGGGCCCAAAATACAGTTAGCCGAATCTGCTTCTTCAACTTCATCCGCGCGCTCAGATTCAGAGACAGGATGATATTCCAACTTACCATTGCATATGGTAGCTCGATGGAGAACACCTCCTCCCCCAACACCTCCCTCAACTCCTTTGGGGGCTTTGGTAGACTTCTGGGTTTCGAGCTGGGCCTTTGCTTGCTTGTACGCATCTTCACCAAGTTGCTCCTTTATTTGGTCCAAGCTACTAAAATGGATAGTATTTTTATTTCCCATTCATCAACCTCTTCGGTATCCCCATCGAACGGGTAACCTCCCGTACCACCACATCAATCATCTCTGATAAAGGAATTACAGTGCTCCCAAGTCTCTGCCTGCTAAGTGCGCAGGCCATCCCCCTCCGAGGAACCACGTGTGCATACTCCTCGAGAATCATATTGGTTATCTTATGCTGATAACACTTCTGAGGTATCCAGGTACTAATCATCAAAGCCCCTCCAACGCCTCCTGCGTCTTCTGCCTCTGAGGCTTCAAGAGTGACATGCAAAGTGCCTTGGCCGTCTTCACTGGGACAGCGTTTCCAGTCTGAGCGATTGTCTGCTCCTTAGTACAGTGGTCAAACTTGAAGTCCCCCATACTCATTGCTTCAGCCAGCTCATGAGGCTGTAACATCCGGAAAAGAATATCGAGGTAGTACTTCCCGTTCTCCCTCCGCGCGACAGGTTCAGCCAATCCAAACCTCCCCTTGGTTGTAACTGTATGTAGCGGCTCATCTATGCTGGCCGCATTTGACGCGCCATAGTACTTGACAATACACGGCTGAGCTAATCCTAAGTCATTACGGCTCAGTATAGTAGGCATCGGCCTCTCCACGTTCCTAACATTGTATTCCGGATCCTTACCCTTCGTCCCCTTGAACCTGACAATGAATGGAGCTGAGACCGCATACCCATCTGTACCCTTTACTGTATGCAGTGCCTCCCCTTTCGCTTCCACAAGGCTTTCTTCCACAGCTACAGGTTCGCATACCGCCCACCTATTCTTAGCCGTAATCGTTCCAATAGGCGTATCCACACTCAAAGCCCCTCCCTTATTCGACCGGTTATCGATCGGAACAATGAAAGGCTGAGCCAACGCAATATGCCCTCCCTTGGCCGTTACTGTCGGGACCGGAAGATCAAGCGACCGCGCGCCCCCTGTACCGTACATCATAACCAGAAAAGGATCCGCGCTTTTACCGCAGAACTTCCTAAGCCCAGCCGCAAGTCTCCGAAGAGTTCCATCTGCTAATGGCCGCTTACGCTCAAAAATCGACTGACTCGGATACTCCCAGTCAATAATCTCTCTTGCCGTAACCCACTTCTCCTTGCCCTCTTCCTCCGCCTTGGAATGAGATGGTTCAGGCCATCTTAGCCCTCCACGAGCACGCGTCGCCATAATAAACAGCCTCTCCCTAGTAGTTGGGTCTCCGTAATTAGCCGCACACAGCACCCTATCCTCTACCTGATATCCAAGGGAACACAGCGAATTCATAAACGCTTTGAAGGTTTGGCCCTTCTTACTCTTGATCGGAATGCCCCTCGTAGTCAATGGACCCCACTCCCGAAACTCCTTCACGTTCTCAATCAGGATGTTCCTAATACGGAGATGCTCCGCCCACCTACACACATTCCATGCCGAAGCCCTACTCTGGTCACTACGCGGCCTTCCGCCTCTCGCGTTCGAGTGATGTATACACTCTGGACCCGCACCCAGGATATCAAGCCTCATTGAACCTACCGTCTTATACGGATCCAGGTCATCTATCTGAGCACACTTGTGCCTCGCCCACGGATGGTTTATCTCATGCGTATCTACTGCAAGCTGCCAATGGTTGATCGCTAAAAGCGATACACGTTGATCCAACTCCCAACACGCCTGTGCCAATCCATGACTCAACCCGCCCGCTCCTGCAAAAAGATCTACCGCTCTAATCATTGTTAATCCTCAGGATCATCATACCTCTCCAAATGTTCTACTACTTCACTCCAATTCGCCGCAGCCTTGGCCAAGCACTGTCTGTGAAACGTCTCCTTCCTAAGGGCATCATCCCATAGGTCGTCGTCGCGTAAGGCCAATACGGCCGTGCTTATGAGCTCAGACAGGACTTCCGGATCCAATGCGTCCAGCTCCCAGCTATCTGTCCCATAAGAATACGACCTAATGCCTGCATTACAGTCATCATTTTTATAAATGAAATAAATGCCAACCCCCATATGGGCAAACCATTGGGGGTTGTCTTCCCAAACATAAGGCATCAGTTTTTCTTAGCTCCCCGCAAAGAACAACTCAGCAGGTTCGTAAGAAAGCTTAGCGTTACGCGCAAGCTGCTCCATTCGAGGACACAAGCCCACAACCTTAGACTCGCCCCAATCAACAGAGATGCCAGCACCCCACGCCTCCGCCTCAACCATGGTCAAAAGCCCATAGTCCGGAAGCCTCAAAAATGAACGCCGGCCAAACGGCCCTTGCCCTACTTCCTCATCAAAGTAGCATGCCTTTACCCAGTCGAATGGGTTTTTCTTAAACTGATTAAGCGTAAACTGCACCTCGGCAATATATCTTTGCTCAGTCTCCTCATATCGTCCGACCTCAGGCCGATTATGCACTCCCCCAACTAAAAAATTCTGCTGCTTTAACCCAACAAGCACCTTCTCAATAACAGAGATATCAAACGCACCCGCCTCCTGCTTCGCCGCATCTATGATGAGACAAAAATCAAGGACAAGTGCGGGCCTCGTGGTATACTCAGCAATGTTAGGCTTTTTCTGCAACATGTTGCTCTCTCCTTTGCCCTGCAGACCCTGCGGCTACCCGTCCTCCGGCTTGTTCCGCTGCTCGCTTCCAAGACGCTAACCTTGAGTCGTGTGTCCATGACAAGACATTAGGGCTCGCTGGCGTCCAACTCGAAAGTAACGAACGCGTCACTGCCACAAGGTACCTCTCCTTTTCTCCAACCCCCGGTATGAAATGCTCTTGCCACTGGTAGCCCGCATCCTCTACGAGCTTCTGTAACTTCAATATCTCAATATCCGCAACAGTTACCCGACAATCCTTCGGCACCTTGAGTAAGAATGCATCATCATCCCCAAACGCAAAGTCATCACCTCCAGCCGACAACGGGTAGTCCACCCAGTCAGTATCCCCATCCTTGACCACGCAGGATATCTCCTCAATACCCGTAAGATCCTGACCTTCCAGCAGCACTGCCAACTGTAAACTGCTCCCCAATACCGACAAATCAACGCCTAAGTGTTTCTGCTCCATAATTTTCCTTATCTTCCATACCTGTCTTTATAAAACGACTGACTGCTTCCCCATAACTTCCAAAGGACTTCTAGCGGAAACCTACACGTTTCAAGCCTTATGTCCACATATTCCAAATACATCTCCCAGCTCACAGAGGGACACGTAGTACTAGCTTTCAGGAATAACCCGTCAATACGAGCTGCCTCTCCGACCTCAGGACACTCCCGCGAGACCAACGGCCTATCATGGTCCCATAGCTCCTCAGACAGCCCACTATGAAGATCACCTTCAAAGAGTTCACCCATGTTGTCAACGAACTCTAACGACATGAGACAGCTATCCTGGATTAACGTCTTATAGGCTATAATGCTACAACGGCAAAGCCACTTCCTATAAGAATCCGTAAGCGCCACTACATACGTATACGTCTCATACTTCGTCGTTACCATCATAGACATGTACCACGAGGGTACCTTTGGGACTTCAATTACCTGACGAATCTTGTAACTCGCAGGAAGACGCCCAGGCTCCCCCCTCTTTAAGTGGGGAGGCCCCGTAAGGATATTACGCATCATGTGACTCTTTGACGCCTGCCGGCTCAATGTCCGGTTACTTGCCTGAATCGACTGGAGCACTGGCCCGCCTTGCTGCATTAAACGCCTCGAGTGCAATCCGCTTAAGATGGGTTGGCTTATCCCTAAATACCTGATCGTCTACACCGATCTCATCCTGATATGACGTAGACGCCCACCAATCCTCCAACGTTGGATAATCATATTTTAATCCAAGCTCCTCCACAGCTTCGGCACATTTCACATACGCCAGGCTCAATCTACTGTCCTCACAGACCGCCCAATCCCGGAACTTATCCAGAAGCTCAGCCCATGGGGCTCCCGCTACCGCATTGGTCAATGCCATCGTCAGTCGTTTGACTGCCGCCTCTTTCTGCACTGGATTATCCAGATCAAGCTGACTAAGTCTTACGACTATATGCTCAGCTTTTGCTCGGTATACGCTCTTACTCATTCATCTCCTACAATCTCGAATGGGGGAACCTCTTCCCACTCATCCACTAATAATGCCAGCTTCTCAGCTAACTCCATACCCGACTCTGCTGAAGGTACCCCTGTATGCCCCTCAGCCCTCCCCCAATACGCTTCCAGCAACTTCCCTACCTCATCAATAGTAACTACCTCCTCACCATTATAGGTAGCATAATGCTCTTTGACTGTATCCCCATCACACGTCGGATCCCACATAACAGATTCTGGTGCAAACACAGCACAGCCCTCCGCTACTCGCGTATACGTCAAGCCCAAAACACGACATGCAAACTCAGTAGCCTCAAACTCACCGTTATGCGCTCCTCTATTAACCACTACTAAATGCTCAGTATCGTCCACTTGTTCTTTAATGTACCCCTCATAATCATCTACCGTATCACCGGTATCTGATGCAAGAGCCCTCGCAAACCCCTCCAAGCTTTCATGCGGAAGCTCTCCACCAATTGTAATCGTTGCATTTACATATTCAGCCATAGTATCCTTCTACCCTACACTTACCTGTCCCCGATATCCGGGGGCTCATAAATAATTTTCTTGTTCTTTGTAGTGGGTGCAGCTCTCACCATCTCAGTAAGCACAGACCCGTCATAAAATGCTTGGTTCAGGTCCTGCAACGTCAAGTGCCCTCCCCAAATCGCTTTGAGTAATGTTTCAGTATGCTCGTCATCCCTAAGATCCCAGTCCACAATAGTAGCGGGCGTAATTCTTGGGTCCAAGTGCATCACCGCTGAATCAAACAGTCTTAAAGTAGTCGGAAGTGCATGCTCCCGATCGTACCTATCAGACCGATTAATAGCCTTGGCGTACTCGACCCAACTCCTAAAGCATGTTGATCGCCTATCCTCAACACTCACCCTGCAATTTATATGGTGCCCCGCCATAAAGGTCCGAAGTCCATGCTCCCCAAACTTACTAGGTTCATCCTCTGCTACTTTCAAGAATCCCTCCACGCTGGACGTCTCCAGTAGCATTCCACCACGAGGGTCCGAGGGCAGCCCACTCTCACTCTTGCAGAGATGTTCCTCACAATGAGTCCACCAACAGGTCGTTGCGCCATACCAAATCTTCTCCGGGAAGGCCTCACGAACCTGAGCCATGGTGATATCATTAACAATATACCCCGTAAATAACTCCATTAGGGTCTCCCAGGTGTTAACCCCACCGCAGGTACAGACGAATAATACTGGTTCGGCTTACCACACCTCAAACAAAAAGGCTGCACCTTAAACTCCTTCAACGGGCGCTCCACTAAACCAAACAGCGCCACCTTCACTAAGTAAATCCTCCCCGTTTCAACTTTGGTAACCACCTTGCACCCCCAAAGCATACACATCAATTGCTTCAACATAGTCACTCCTTATGTCTCTTCGTCTCATTATCCTCGACCACCGGCTCACGGTACTGAGCCTGCCTCCCACTGCTCCACCCCTGTTGGTTCTGCTGCATTCTGACCTGCGCCTCATTTCTCTGGACCTGCGAAATCCCTCTAGATTGGTCACGTGACCTATGTTTGTCGCTTGCGCGCAGTCATGAAAATTGGACTGCCTGGCCTTATAGCCCCGTCTAGCCCGACAACCCCTATACACGTAACCCATACTGACTCCGTCATACCATAAAGCCGCGCCGCTTTCCTATGTGCCTTTGTCGTCGTCTTCTGACGCATCATAAGCGACCATGCCCATGTACGCATAGCCCCAGCCTCACTCCCCGCTCCGTTCCACCCACCCCCGTGAGCCCATGCCTCATAAAGCACCTCAGGCACGGGTATGGCCATATTAAAGATCTCAGGGTCTACACTCATCGGCAACCCATCACCCCCATAAGAACCAGACACAGTAAGACTCTGGTTCTTTACCCGCGCTGTACCCATCATCCAGTTCCCACACTGATGCAAAGCTACACTCCGAATCAACGCACGAAAGTTATACCTACTACAAGCCTGAGTCTTATCCTGAACAAACAGGAGGAAGTCATCTCGCGCAATACACTGCTCTCCTGAGGCTTTCGTATACCCCCTCTGATTCTTTGATATGTACATCAGGTTCCCAACATCTTCTTGACGTCCGCCAAACTATACCCGTATGCCTTTAGACGCTGTACCTGAGTGCCCGTACCCGCATTACTAAACGAGGTTGCTCTCAGAACCCCCAAATGGTGCGCGATGCCATCAAGCTCCCCCTCCTCGAAATCCCACGCCTCTTTCTCTAAAGACATCACAGTATCTGGTATCCTACCCTGATAAGTAGGACCAGCGTCAGGATGCTCCTTGCAATACGCCTCAATCAGTTTACGAATAAGCCCAAGTTCATCATCGTTTGAGATGACGTAATGCTCCTCCCATCCTGTAGCTTCTGACGCACCACTCATAAAGGCTAAACACTCTGCTTCGGTCTCAAACTCGTAACTGTTCACAAGCGGATCCGAATCTGGGTACTCCTTCAGAAACGCCGCCAACACTTCTGGTGTCGTCTCTCCCTCACCCAGATGTTCAAATATCCGTGACCGATCTTTTCCCCACAACACAAGCACACTTGGCATACCCATTATACTGACTCCAATCCTCGAAGTGCTGCAAACCGCAAACACCTCAGATCCTTCTCACTGAAACACATCACAGTAACGCTAGGCTCCATATCAATCGCCTCCTGCGCTACTGCTACGATATTCTTGAGCTCGGGGCCCAAAGCATCCTCAATCTTCATCAGGGCGCATTGTACGCCATGACGTACGTCATCCGCATTCGCCCCCGTACTAAACTCGGGGTCATAGCTGTCACTTACTGGTCCTGGCACCATTTACCTCCTCATACTTCACGGTTTTTACACCATTCTCTCTGTAACTCACCTTCACGAACTTGGGTGTAATAAGAGGCTCTGCGTAGGCCACTGCCTTCGCTAAAGCAGACCGGATAAACGCCGACTCTTCCTCAATAGGTCCCCTGTCCTTTCTCGCCGGAATCGTAATTACGGTACTGTCCTTCCGTGTAGTACTTAGGTGTTTCTCCTCGGGTACTACATCATCCAGGAAGCCAGAGCGAGCCTTCTTCACCGCGATCCTGGTAAACATAGCCAATGATCTCTGCACCTCATCAGCACAACGGAGGGCCCTATCATTCAGGTCTTTACGCACCCGAAACTTCTGAGCTGAAGCCATTATTCTCCTTAGCCGAGAGCATCCGGCCTATCTGTACTGTATCCAACATTACCTGGGCTTTCTTTTTGTCCCCCAATATACTCTGCAGATCATCGTAGACCTGATCGATATGCTTGATGACTAAGCGGATCGCTGCTTCCCTCTCAACTGTCCAAGGGATAACGGTACCTCTGACATGACTCTTATGAGTATGGTCTGTGTCGAAGTAATCATCCTTACCCTTCACCCTATCCATTATGTCGAAGGATACAGAGACCCCCCCAGAATCCTCACCTCCTGAACGGAAACCATTGGACACTTGGATATCCATCACGCGCTCCCAAACCCAATCACGTCGATCAAGTATATACCTCCGGCACGCTATCCGAAGACGTGCAATGTCCGTATCCTCAATCGTATGGCCACTTTCAAAACAGGCTCGGAAGCCCGAGGTCTCTCCGCCCCGTGACCCGGTAACTACCCGGACCTCAACGGTTTCTCCTTCACGCGTGTCACACGCACCTGAGAAATGTGATACCCCAGACTGCCAAGTCTCAAACTTCTTCGAGTCGCTCCGGTTCATACCCTCCTACCATTCTCCTACCGTAGTCTGGTGAGCTACCCACTCCCAATAACCTAGGCTCGTATCATTTCGAGAGACCTCGTACCTCCACCCCTCTCGGGTATACTGGCTGTTCTCTCCCCAAACATTTAGGTCCCACTCCGCGGCCGCAGGTGACTGTATGAAGATAGCAGCCTGGAGAAGATACCGGAACGGATTCCGATGCCCCTTATCCAACAGCTTATTGAGATTTACCCACCCCGCGGCGTGATACCCAAACATCCAGAACTTATACTTCACCATCGCCTCAAGCGCCCTGGTAAGCTGCTTATCCATCTTGGTGATAATCTCATCTTCAGTCACCGGCATTACCCACCCCCACAATACTCTCTAATACTTCATCGTATGTCCCATACCACGCTCTTGCACTCCGTAGGTACTTGAACCCGTGTCCTGGATGCCGATTCTCCTGATGAAGAAGGTGCCACTCTGCTGACTCCCCTTCGCGATCCTTCTCGAGGACCACAAATACCCAATCACCTGCTGAGCTAGTCTGGTCAAAACGTTCAATACGCTCGAAGCCCATACGCTCCGCAAACCGACTATACGTTCCGGCACCCGCATTCGGATCATGTATAGCCTCACCGCTCCGAATAAGCTCTGCAGCCTTACTGTCATCAACCTTACAGCCCCCCTCCAAATACAGCTGTGCATTAACGCAATGCTGGTAACACCCTGTAGCCTCCTCTGCTACTTGATCTACCAAGGACGATACCGTCTCAGGAATATCCACATCAATCAAAACAACGTGGCAGTCCTCACACTCAATCGAAAGATTGACCGCTGCATGACTTGTCTCGCCGTACTCCACAACCCGGATATCATGCCCCACATGAGGACGTACCTTCTCAATGAAGATCTTCGCCAAATCACCTTCAAGATTCATTCCGCCTCCTCTCTCCTCTAAACATCCTGGAATATGCTCCTGCTGGATCTCCCCGTCCCGGAACAAAGTAACCCGCTCGTCTGCCGCTCTACCATATCCAGCCTTCGACTGCTTGACGTACTCACCGTACGCCTTGAGACACTCATAAAAGTTACGATCCTCCACGGTGCCTATGTTACCTACCACAACCTCAAACTGAGCCATACACCCTCCTCAATACTTTGACATCAAACAATGACCGTGAGAATACTTGTACTCCATCAACCTGGACTCCGACCAGTGACCGTACTTCTCTTGAGCCTGTACCAAAACCTCCGGTAACGTCTTCTTGCCCCACACAGTCAAGTTCTTATTCCCCATGTGTTCATTCGCCTTTAGCTTGGCAGCCTCAATGCCCACCCACTCATAATAATCATCAGGACAGAAACGATACAGCCAGAGTAGTTCCTGCTCTGAAAGAAATGGACATATCTTACAATTAGATGGTAAAGGGATAATCTCCCCTATACCCCGTAAGTACTCTTGACATTTCGCCCGATCCATTCCCATATCTATAAGAGGATACACCTTCTTTACAGAAAGCCTTTGCCACTTCGGTAACTTGTCCTCGTTACCCCCAACACGCTTCCCCTCATCTGCACCAATCCCAATCAACATCTGGATCTTGCCGTAGCGCTCAGCAAACTCTACCAAAGGCGTTTTGCCTTTATAGGGATGCCCGTAATCAGGCATACCGTAACCCTTTGCTACCCACTGACTCAGCCACTTATAGATGGGAGAAAGCTTCAGCTTATCAGTACACACCTTCCGAAAAGCTTTAGACCCACAGGTATTTGTTCGTTTGTAGAACTCCACTAAACCCGGCCACTTATCTGAATGAAAACCTAAATCTCTGGTCAGGAACCAGAATTCTACTCCATGACGATCACAAAGCGCCCGCATGTTTCTGGTATGCTCATAAGTTTCATTATGCTCATTCCCGGGGTCACTCTGAACCACGACAAAGTCACCTGGGGCATAACGCGCCCGGAACTCTGGATCCCGTATATAAAGATGAAGCAGGGCAGTGCTATCTTGCCCTGCTCCAAAACTCAGTACTGCTAGGTCAGTCATCCGTCACCCAACACTGAAACCCCCGAGGAAGACGCGTACATCCTTCAAGCATCCGTGCGTGCTCACGCACATCCCGCTCCCCTACCTCTACAGGAAAACGCACCGGCCCCAAAGCATAAACATCACATGGAAACTTGATGTACCAAGCTTTAGCCTTCATCAAGGCCAAGCTCCTTAAACGCATCGCTCCTCGCGTCAGCAGCATTCATGCCGCCTTCCGAAATCGCCTTCCCCAATGTGCCTGCCTGCCGCTTGATCACATCAAGCAACAAGTTGGCATGCATTCGTATCTGCCTTGTTTCACTCTTAGGCATCGACCAAGGCCTCCTTCGGCTCCAATACCAACAGCACCGTACGGACATCTGTGCCTGACGCCTTGAACGTCCCCGCTGGAATGTCCTCCTGCACGACTGTACAATCAGCGATCCGCTCACGGAACTCCACAAACTTACGAGCCGCTCTAAACTGGAAGCCCGGGGACACCAACGCCACCATTCGACCCCCATGCTTAAGGAACGTCATTGCACGTGAAACATGCTCCACGTCCTGACCCGCAGTAAATGGCGGATTCATGATGATCCCGTCATACAAACACGGCGGCTCGTACGTCATGAAGTCACAACATTCAACCGTAAGACGATCAGACTGGTTTTCCTCCAGCTTTGAAACGTTCACAGGATCAATCTCTATCCCGTCGACCAGAGTCTCAGGGTACGCACTAAGCACCGCCCACGCCAATGCACCCTGACCTACCTCTGGATCCAATACACGCGCACACGGCCCAAGCAGCTCCGCCATCTGCATAGCTAAGTTTATAGGCGTGTAGAACTGTTGTAGCTCCTTCTTGGTGTCTACCACCACCCCACTCTCCAGCACGTCCGCAATCGCATCCCCAGGACTGCCGGAAAACACATGTCCGCCTTTGCCCCGGTTCCACTTCCCCCCCAGTATCGTCATGACCTTGTTAAAGGACATGTACAAATCACGTGGTAGCGGGCAATTCCCCTTCAACTGTCTGCTTTGGTGCAGAAAGAATAGGTTGTCCGTTATCGTCCCCTCCCGGAGTAACTCCAGGACCTCGTTTGGTATCTCATTCTTTTTCGGCATTTTTCTTTTCCGTCTTTATAACATTTATACTACCTAAACAATTCCAACTCGACAGCCCTCGCTATAGCGGCACCTCCCCTGAGTCCTTCCGCCCACTTGTTCAATACTCGCTGAACATTTGCCTCCGTGACCAGTGCAGCCTTATCAACTGCAGCCACCCATCTGCTGGGGTACCCCTGATGAATAGCCAAGCAGTAGTTCTCGGGACATTGACGTAATGTCATTGTTCCCGCCTCAAAGAACACCTTGCGGCCCTCTCTGTGTGCTACCTCCCAGTCTCTATGACACATCAGTCCTCGCTCTTTCTGCTTGAATACCAAGCTCAACATCGTCAATGTCCTTCCCCGTAATCAGCATCGTCTCAATCATCCGAGCTACCATGTGGTCCACATAGTCGATCCACTCGATCGCATCGAAGTTAAGGCCCCCTGCTTCCTCCTTATCCGTGACAATCACCCCAGCCCTAGCACATACCGCCCAGAAGCCTGGAAACCCGCCTACGGCGTCCTTGCATAGAGTATAGACATCATCATACCTGCCATCGGCGTGAAAACTGCCTGAGATAGCTGCTGTGTTCTCTGCAAGCCGTAGCTCATACCTGTCATTTGGCATGAGGACATCCCCTCTCATGGCACGGCACCCCGTTGATACACAAGGCCTCGCACTGGGAGCACCTCACCCGATGTACCCCCTCACTGCGATCGTACTCTGACAAATCGAACCCCAGACTCTTCAACCCTCTCACTGTTACTTTCTTTTTCAACTGGCTACCCCCTCGGCCGCCCCGCCTTAATCTTATTAGCAAAGTCTTCCAGCTCCAACAGCTCAGGCCAGTAAGCCCAACGATTCGGATGACCTGTATAGTCATTCTGTCCGTCACAGTATCTCCACATGAACTGACCCGCTATACCTCCCTGCTCAAGAGCCACATAGATCCAATCACCGTGAAGATGAATATCCCCTGAGCAAGCAGGACCTGCCGGATTTATACGGGCGTTGTACGTCCCCTTCTCCAGTCCGAGCTCTTTCGCCAGTTTACGCATCAACTGCGCACCCGCCTTCAGCCAGGCCACCTTACGGACCTTCTCCTCCTCGCTATACCCCTCAATAGGCCCTCCGCAAGCCGCCGCTACAAATTCATGTGCTGTCACTATCATCCTCCCCCAAGTTAATCTCTAATCCCAGCAGCTCAGGCACTGGCACTGCTGTAGTTACCACGAAAGCCTGCCGGGTCTTAACCCAGAATCCTCCTATCTTCTCCATCAATTCTGCCAGCTTAGCAAACTCCCACTTCTCAAGCTGAATGGGTATCTTGATCTCAAACTCCGACAACGTGCACGTCAACAAAAGCCCTACCGCCTTCGGGTCCGCACCCTCAAGTGCTTCCATCCCCGGTAAGAAGGGAGTTTTGTCTGATGAATGTCGCCATCGACCCCGGCCTCGCTTTGGTCGCTCTTCTCCAGAGTCCTTCGATTGTTGTGTTGTTCTCTCGGGCATTATCCTCCATCCTAACAATTTTCTCACCCAGCTCTGGGTGGGCTTCACATAGCCGCACAACCTCGTGCGGCTTCATTGAGGGACAGTAGTAACACGCCGACTTAACCGGAACGCCTCCTGTCTCCACCCATTCACTATAGTCTTCCCCAGTCCACCCAGGTAACCCCTCTTTACGGATCTCTGCCAGGCAGCGCGCACGCTCCCACCCCAACTCCCTAAGCGGATACCAATAGTGGTACTCCTTATCATCAAGGATTTTGCAGCGACGCATATCCTTTGGGCCTGCATCATACCCAATCGCTTTGATCACGGTATCCCCCACCCCCCATATCCTACGAGCTGGAGGCCAGGACTTGGTCCACTTGTTCTGAGGCTGTACCTTGAACTTGAGTGAGCACTTCTTGTACCCGAATGCCAAAGATGGCAGGGTCTTATTAATAATGCAGTTATCGTAGAGATTGTCATACTTCACGTGAACTGGCTGATATCTTACTACCTGGAATTCAGGAAACCCAACTCCCCGCAAGAACGCCTGAGCAACCTCCCAGTATCTGTCTGTTGCCGGCTTCTCAGACTTTCCAACATCTGCAAAAAGAATAGCATCCGGGCGGCAAGCCTTCACCCCTGCCCGGTATCTCCGTGACAGCTCTACCAACATCGCCATGCTATCAACCCCCATGCCAAAGGCCACCATGAAGGGCCTATACGGCATGGTCTTTAATCGGGACGGCAACTCCTTAAACGTCAACCGGCTTCTCCGTAAAGCCACGCTTCCACTTGAACACAAGATTTCCAAGAGGCGTCGTTACGCTGCAGTAGACAAGTTTGATAGTCCCGCCAGTAAGCTCCAGTACCCTTCGAGCCGCAATGAGCCTAGCTACATGAATAACCTTTCCCGGCTCCGAGACTATCTGTTCCCCTGTTTGACCCTCTTCCCCCGTAACCGGATCCACCGTCCTCAATGTTACCTGGTAGTTACTCATCGGTAAAACCTCACATTAGGAAACCGTTTCCGAACCTCAGCCTTGGCGGCCGCTCTATAAGGTGCCCGTACAAAGAACCTCACAACACACCTGTCTGTTCCTTCTCGAGCTCCCCTCTCCGTAGCATCTACCGGATCGCCCCCCATCCAGCCCTCGGCATGCCACAGGTCTGCGGGTAAACCCCAATAGGCCCCCCCATAATCATAACAAGCATCCACAAACCGGACAGGTGCTAACTGTAACTTCCCATCCGCCTTTGGATCTTCTGGTCTCCACTCCCGACGCCCCATTGGAGCACCATACTTGCAACTGACATCCTCAAGTTTAAGCGGCGTCACTGGGCTTACCCTCCTGACTGGTGTAATCATCCGTAGCTACACCTATATCGAACTCAGAGCATCCCTCTGGGGATCCACTGGGATCCCCCGCCCGAATCGAGACGTACTTCAGCTTCATGGGTTTATCCCCATTGAACTGCTTGTCTATCTGCTCAAGCTCATTCTTGAGGCGTCTCGCCGCCTTCGACGTCAGTCTTATCTCGTTCAATATGTCCTCCCTCTATCAGTTGTTCTTTCGTCATAGTAATCCAGTTAATCTCCCGATCATCGAAGCGGGGATCTAACTTAGCCACACAGAACGTATAGCCGCACTGTACACATCTACGCCCCTCAACGTCCTGTTCGTCAGCATAGTTATCCCTGTAGACCTCAAAGAGTGCTTTGGCCGCAGGAGACATCTCGTCACCGTAAGGCCCCCGTTCAAGGAACCCCCCAGAAACAATCCTAGTCTCACTGAAACAACTCGGACACCTTGGTCCATCACTCACTTGCCCACCAGCCTCCGAACATCCGCCTCGCCAAGGCCTACACCCTCCAGCAGGGCACTGACGTCTTGAAAGAAGTCTGCACTGCTACGACACTCTTTGGCGTAGTCCAGATTCCCCTCATGCTCCTCATCCCCTATCATAAGCATCACGATACTAAGCACCAAGTGCGCCAACTGCCCGTGCCGTAACTCATCAGTCGCCCTTAGAATATCTTCAGCAATCAAAGGCATCAGCTCCGGTACCCCCTCTGAACCCCCCTGAACCGGGATACCCATATTGGTCAACATCTCTCGCAAGTTATTCGAGAGTATCCTCCGACTATCGGAGACTCCGCACCTCTGACTTAAGCCTTGGCCTACCAGGACTGTCAGCTCATTAAGGTGCTGCTCTGTTAGCGTTCCATCACGCTGTGACTGGCTCTGCATTGACATCCTTTACCTCCTCATTGACTGCATCGACGACACGCTTCTGCGCCTCATCAGTTAATCTCCACGCCCTAATATACAGGTAGCCATACGACCCATTAGGCGTCGCCCTTAAACCAAAAGGTCCTTCCTCGTACAAAAACATGTCAGAACTGCTCTGGCTCACATTCTCGCACCACTCCTGAAGCTTACTCCAAGACTTCCTGCCCCACTCTGCCAGTTCCTCCCCGGCAACCGGATCAGGCTCGTCCTGCTCCGGTGTGGTTCGCTGCTGCCTATCAGGCAAACAGTCAATACGTGTGGTAAACCCCGGCCAAATAGCCCGGGCTCCCCATGTGACTGCACAATCATCCCACCGTACGTGCTTTGGCAGTGCCGCACCAAATACAAACATCAAAGTACCCCTCTCTCTTCATTAACATCTTTGAACCAAGTAAACGCATCATGGGCATTCTCCGTATATCCCCTGATATGGACAAAGTGCCCCTTAGGGCAACCCCTAAAGTTACAAGGCGCACCCTCCTCAGTAAGTTCTTCCAAGGGCCCCCTCGGTACAAGCTCCCCAACTACAGCGTGCTGGACTATCTCATTCCAACGGTTACCCCGGTCACACTCTAACTGTTGCCACTTGGTCTTGGGCCCCACAGTCCCCCGCTTCGGTGTCTCAGTTTGTTGGCAATCCAATCTTAGCCTCCTGTTCGTCCGTACATATCAACATTACCGTTTCAGCTTTGTCGTCAATCTCCACCGTAACGGCATCCTTATTCTGTATCAACGCCACGACTATCCCCCCTGGAACCAGTGGAAACCCAGACATCAAAAGCTTCATCCCCCACACCTGCCGACCAGAATCCTCACTCTGTATCTCGTTAAGCGCCATCCTAAACACGCCAGGTGCACACACCATGTCACTCGAGCTCAGTTTGTATTTACGAGCCATCTTTAACCTCTTCTGCAGCCCCGTGTCTTTCTTCACACGTGAGGGAATATTCATCTACACCCTCAAAGTTATCACTGCCTGGATAATGAAATGTCTTCTTGCAGATATCACACGTGTACTTCGCCCCATGCTCACGCTGCAGCTCTTCCGTCAACTCACTCATACGCACAAACACCCACGCCTGAACATAGGCCCCTCTTAGGCCAGTAATCCCATCTCCCATCTCATCAGACAGGCTCACAACCGCACCATCGTCGAAATCTACCTCTCCGTCAGAGGAGTAGTGCTCCCGAGCCGCCTCCTGAAGTGTCTCCACCAGTTCACCTTCCCCACAATCTAACTTCGCAAGAAGAAAGTTCTTGATCTCCTTCTGCTCCTTGGAGTAGGCCTTCAAGTCACGAGCATACTACATCGCATTCTTCAAGTTAATGATCCCACCCTCAGGAAACTCTGGAAAAGAAAGAGGTGCCCTGCCTAAGAGCACCTCGTCAGTCAACTGTTCTTTCAACATGTGTTACACCTCCCTACCAAATTAATACCCAATCACAATCAGTACCTGCTTCGTTATCCACCAGCTCTACCCGGAAGGGCTGTCCCTGCTTATTCTTTGGCACGTAGCCTGGGAAGAGCTCTAGCAGCTTCCCAGCCTGGCGTACGTCCCAACGCATGATACGGTCGTAAACCTCATCAGCAAGCTCTAGCAGGTTCCCTGCCCATTGCTCCCTCAAGGAGACATTCTTCTTGTGAGTACCTCCTATGACATCCTCCAATAACGCTAGTATAGCTGCCACCCCCGCTCCCATATTCTATATTTCGTCTTCTACTTGGCCGAACCCTTCCAGGCCGGCCGGATTCAATGTCTCTTCTCCCTCTTCCATCATCGTATGGATGAGGCTATCAAAAAGTCCTTCGTAAACAAGCTCTGGCTCTGTACCGGAAACTATACCCTCCTGCCACTCCTGCAGGTAGGTAAGTATCCGCGGGGCTATAGTAGGCGATGCCTCCATGCCCTCCTCCGCAGCCTCTGCCAAGTGACCAAGCACCATGGCCGTACGCATATGAATAAATACATCACCATTCCAACGCTCCTCTGCACCCTCAACCCCAAGCCGAGAAACCGCGTGGATCATCTCCTCAATCGGAAGCGGATACTTATCCCCGCCATAAAGATAGGGTGACCACTTCAATCGCTCCCTACGGAGCTGCTGGGCCACTTCAGGGCTACGGGCTAAGATCTCCTCAGCAGCACAAGCAAGATGACCCACTACGAGCCCACAATGCTCTGGGTACCCAAGATTAGTCTCAACCTCAAGAATCCTTACGCGCCCCATATGGGTCAACGCCCTGACAACCGGATCACCGGCCCACGGCGCCGTAGCATAGGTCCAGACCGCAGCCTGTCCCAAATGCTTAAACATACAATCGAAACATCCTTCACGCATTATAGCCTCACTACTGCTGGAGGTTTTTTCCGTTACCGGGAGTAAGATCAGCCCGGTAACCTTTACCGGTTACACGCACAGCACTATTGCTGACTGACTGTTCGTCTGGCGGCGTAACAGGCTCTGAGGGGCATAAGCAACCGGTGAAGAGGCAGGTTACCGATACTAAACTTATAAGCTTGAACATATCAGTGTTCTCCTTAAACACTAGTAGCCTATCTCCCCTCATTACCTTGGTCAATCACAATAGATCGGTCACGGAACATGACTAATCTTCCGCCGGTACCTCAATAAGCAATTTGGCCTCCTGAGCCTCTGCAAAACCTGAAGGTACTGTCACACCCGTAAGCTCTAATACCCCCGCCTCTGCTAAAGCCTCAGGTAAGCCCTCATTCTCACTCCACCCTTTTAGGAACACATGTCCCTCCGGCAACTGAGAATTAGGAAGATTTACCGTACAGGTATAAAACGGCTCTGGCTCCTCCCCCGTTTCAATATCCCCTAGGGTCTGTAGTTCCAATGCAATCCTGTCATTCATGTATCGAAACGCAACAAGATCCAGAACCTGGTTACAAATCCAGGTCTTAATATGTACTCTTTTAATAGGATTATTCATAACGTCCTCACACAAAGGAGAAATCCAATTCAGTCATACGAATGTGTCTCTGTACCCGTTTAACCCTCACACTCTTTACTGGGCCTAACTCCGGCTCTACTCGCTTACACAACTTCCCCATACTACGAACAAAGTTCTTCTGCCCCGCTAAGCCTGTGTTCACAAAGTGAACGCGACCAGCAGGGAAATTAACCCATCCACGCACGGGGCTACATTCACATGCGCTCATACAATGTACCCCTTCTCCACAAACTGAAGCACTATCACTAGCTTCCTTTCACGAGACTGCTCGTCCCACTTCTTCTGAGCCACCGGGTTAAGCCCCTTACGAAGTATATCGAACCGCGCCTCAGCAAACGAGATCGTGGCCCACCCCATACGCTCATCTATGGTCTTTCCTTTTGGATCCCCTCCACAGGCCCTGCACTCCCCAAACCCGTTATCGTAGGGGTAAGGACTCTGACCAAATGCGCAGTTCTCCTCAGGTGTATGTCTGAGACCTTTCCCACAACAGGTACAGGTCAATATATCCCCGACCACCCACATGTCGTCCGGCATCCCTACGTCATTCTTTGCGAAGACGAACGTCTCCGTCCCTACATAGTCGAGTACCCCAATTGGGACCGTCTCATGAAACTGGTCTAAACCCTTGTTGGCCGCCTCATCCTTACACCTGGCCGAAACCCCCTGAAACCGGTGGTCTTTGAGTATCCCAGGATCAATCTCTGCATCCTCTGGTGACGAATCTTTATCCAAAGTCGCCCGTACAAATACAGTGAACTCCTCCAATATCTTTTCTTCAACAATTCCTACCCCACTCATGTTAACTCCCTCTCTCACTCTTTAACCCTAGGCCTCAAATTACAGGGAATGTAATGCTCTCCCCCGCCTTATTATGCCCAAAAAGTGCACCGGCATCATTACCCTCATCATCCGAGGATGGGAAAAAGATCGAACCATCATCAAGCTGAATAACCACAGAGCGTTTGAACCACCCCATGGCCTCCATCTCCCGCTTTGACAGGTATCTCACACTCACGATTTTCTTACCGAGTAGGTTCTTATTCGCCATACCCTCCCAGTAATTCTCTACTTGCTTCTCCGATTTTCTTGTCATCTTACCCCACTCCTTCCGCTGCCTCTGACTGCTCTACTGTCTCAAAATGTGACCATAACTCCTCATTCCCAAAGTCATGAGAAATCCGTCGACTGCATACTGGGCAACGTCCTGACACCGTCGCCCTAAGCGCTGTAAAGCACCCTAGACTATGTGAGAACCTTACAGACTGACCCCCACTTACACGAACGTTCTTCTCCACGAAGGCCGTAAGCGGTGACCCACAGATACAAAGGTGAGTGTATACCTTCACGCTAACACCTTCTTCGGATCTGGTACGTACCCACACCCCTCCATAGCACCTTGACTACCATTCGCCCTAAGTTCTTTCTTGATCGTGGACTCCTTGTCAGAACACGACATACAAATCGTCTGCTCTGTAAACCAAGACATCAGGCGTACACGCCCAAGATCTCCATGACAACGTTCACACGTTTTCGCATCAAATAGCCTATCCATCACGTTCTTCTCCTTCCATCTTATCTCGTAATCTCGCTACCAACGTACCGGCAGCATCCTCCATCCCCGTAGGAAACTCCCACTTCTCATAAAGTCGTGAATGCACCTCTCTGGGGAACTGTCGTTCTACCTCTCGGTAGATGTCCGCAGTACATAACCCTGCCCTCGCCTTGCACCGCTTAAGCGCCTCAAGGTCAAACAAGGACATATACCTCACTGCCACTTTATCCACATGCGCAGCGTTCTTAGGCTCCACCGGAATTTTACTGAACATCAATGCCTCGGAAGGTTGTGTTCAGTGATGATGGGCTCAAGCAAATTAGCCAGCTCCACCGCGGCCTCGTTACGCAGGTCCTTCCCCATGTACCCCCGAGCGTACCCCCTGATGAACTGGGTAACCGTACGAATGACATCTTGCTGATGTGTCCTATGCATCTGAAGCATCTGGCCCAGCATTCCTTCAACCAGACGCTTTGGATCCCCCATGTCTGTATGATCCGCTATGGTCTCAATGATCTCGTGCCCCGCTGTCTCCCTGAAAAGTATACCCCTATCCATTAGTACCCCCTCACATTACCCAATTCTGAATCTTACCCGGTACCTCACCGGCCTTGAGGGCTTCCTTAATCTCTTCGATCCGGAAACCGTTCTTAAAAGTATGTTTAATCTCTCGCTCAATCTCGACATAGCGATCAAGCAGCTCGGGATTATGTTTCCCGGCTAACAACAACGCAGCCCTAGGGCTGAATATACAAAACACGCACGATAATCGGGGCATGCCCAAGTCGTACGCAACATGATGAGGCACGCCTGTAGCCTCGATATCTTCCCACACCTGTTCAACCGTCCACTTATATATTGGAAGCCACATGTCGACCTGCTTACGGGTGTTTGAGAGCCTAACGATAGGCCCGTACTTTGCCAGCTTTTCGCGAGCTGGACTTTCTTCTGCTCTCATACCCAGACAACTGAGTATTCTCACTGGTCGACCTATCCCCGGGCACTTCTGATGGAGCTCCCGGCCTAAAGCCGTCATCAACGTACCCGAGGGCCCACGCTTGAAATCTGAGGTACAGAACCTACACGCACTACTGGGCCACATCCTTCGGCGCAGTATGCGCTCCAGCATGTTCTCCTTGTTGTTCCTACGAACCTCAAACCTGAGTTTGTAATGTTCAGCCTGAAGTCGTGCCAGCTCCTTAGTCCCAGGCCACTCCACGGGGGACAGATCACAGTGTCCTACGACAATCCGTGAGCTAGAAAACCGTTGCTTCTTTGCCTCACGCACCACCTCGGCTAAGACAGACTGTGAGTCTTTCCCCGACGAAGAATTAACTACGACCCAGTCATAAAGTAAGAGGTCTGGAGGATCTGACTTAAACCGGCTATCCCATCTCATCGTCTTCCTCTTCCCCCGCATAGTCTACCTTTTCCCGCTTCTTCAACTTCATATCCCAGCCTTCAACTCAGCTGTCCAAGAATCCTTGCCCTCTTGCCTAAACATGATTCTATCCCCACATCCTTCCTGAAACATGAACCAGTCTTGGCCCATCCCCCTTGGAGGTAACACCTCAAGGAAATAATCAAACATCTCTTGAGTAACCGGTATCTTCCCGTACCCCCTCACGCCGTCAGACACCTCGCTAGGTGTTGAGACGGCTCCTCCTACTTCAATTTCTACACCGGAATCACTCACGTGTCTGTCAACCCGCACGTATCTATCATTGAGTCTGCAGCCACGAGCCCCTCTTCAAGAGAATGCTCGATTTGAGACCCCGTATTGCAGTAATAAGCCACCTGAACATCCCCATATGCAATATGCCCCTCCCGACACCTCGTTCCCACCGCTGACTCCGTAACTGTAACAACTCTGCCTTTCGGCGTTTTTGCTGTCATAACTCTCCTTCATTACCCTTTATTCGGTCTCGTACCTGGATGCAACTTCCACTTCAGCCGCAACACTTTGATATATAACTCTATATCCTTGTCCCAATCCCCTGCAAAGAAGGCGGCGTCGCGTGCCCCCTCAAGCCTCTTTAGCTTCTTCAACTCACTCTCACGCTCCGGCTTGATAAGCTTCACCGGCTCCAGCGCAATAAAAGAGCCCCCTCCGTGCTTAAGTAAGTACGGCGAGGGCTTTCCATCATGCGGGTCTATTACAAGGCGGCAGTTGTCGTCCAGCCACTTCTCCGTTGTCATCTCTATCCTAATTAAGTATCCGGGGGTCCAGCTCCTTTTCGCTACCGCCCCGGCTCGGTCTTTTTGGCCCAACCCTCTATGAGGGGGATCACGCAATGAAAAGCGCACGGACCTTTACGGCTCACACAGAGTAATAGGAGGAACTGGGCTGCCTATACCGTAAATTATTAAAATGGTACTATATCATCTTCTACACAAGGTAGTTCTTCCTCTGGATACTCACTACCTCGAAACTTGGCTTTCTCCGCCTCATCCAAGGAACTCCAATAACGTCCCTCCTCGGTATACAAAAACTTGCGGCTCTTAGCCGTATTCTCCGATACCGTCATCGCTTGGATGTTCCCGGGAATGTACCCTCTACGCGGATCTTTCCTATCAACCGAAATATGTTCCCCGTAATTCAATACAGGTTTGGTATGCTCATAGTAGCCCATTACATCAAGGTAGTCCTCAAACGTTATTGTAAACGCAAGCCCACGAGTCTTGGCGTGAGTTCTTAGGCAGTGATACCCTGCAGCGTCTGGGTGCTGGGCGCGCCAACGCTGCATATGATGTCGATGGCAAAGAGCCTTATCCTTCTGAGATGCGTTGATACATCGGTATACCGGACAGCGACCAGGAACTAAGTTCTTTACATACCGGAAGAATCCTTCCTCCAATAACTTCTTGGTTGGTGTTGGCCCCTTAGGCCCTGTCTTACGGTATTTACGCTGCTTAGCCATACCCTACCCCGTAAGTAGCCCGTACCTACTCACTCTTCTCCTCATAGTGCTGACGTACCTCAACCCAAGACATATGCGCTACGGCAACCTTTGCATGATTCTGTAGGAGGTGTGCCTGTATAGACCCCTCCGGTACCTCCTCCTTGCAAAGACTACATATCAAAGAGGCCTCTGGCTTTGGAATACCCCCAATCTCATACCTGGCACCCGTCTCACAATTGTGTTCGTCAAGCTGTACAATCCCAAGCCCTCCCTCGTCAATAGCTAGAGCTGTACCCGCTACGTCCCCAAGACTGGTAATCCAATCCCGTAAATCTTCAATCGCTACTGCCATCAGATGATCCCTCCTTTATCAACTTGAGCGCCATACGCAAAAGCTTACAAGGACATGACTTGTGATAAGGTACCCGTACCGATATCTCCTGATTCGGCTCTGCATCCTCGTTTCCTCCGCAAATAGGACATTCCCCGTCATCACCCCCAATATAGTCCAAAGCCTTCTCCATAGCGCTGAGAGCCACAGGGGCCGCTTCAAGTAGCCTCCGCACCTCGTCGTGCGGCTTACCGTAGCCTCGACCGTCCCCGGAGGCCTCAAGCCCATCTAGGAACAATCTAATGGGGCTGTGATCGTTCTTATCCTGAAACTCTGGGCCTACAAACCCTTTTATCTGGCTCTGTCGGAATGCGTACCACCCGCAACTTAAACAGCGGGTATACACCTCCACTATGTCATGAACTAGTAGGCTCTGACAGTTGGGGCAACGCGTTGGCTCCGACATACTTCAGACTCTCCTCTAAACATTTTGCTTTCAGTTCCTCAACCATTCCATCTGGGGCATGATGCCCAGCATAACTCGCAGCCTCTTCCGCTGCCGCCTCGGTACCGTGCTCTACGAACCATTGCCGAGCCTCGCTATCGTCTTCAATCAGGTGAAGATCCTTGAAGGCCATATGGTAAAATGCCCAGTAAGGTAACCCCAACGCCTCAGCCCTGCCTTCTTTCAACTCGCAATTAAAGATCATCGCGCGACGCTTGATCTCAGTCTGTAATCTACCTACGTCTCTCAAGTTATCCCTAAGCCTACTCATACCTTTCCCCTCTTTTCCTGATCACCAAATAATCTCTTCATGTCCGCCGTTCGCTCATGATAATGCAGCTCCTAGTGCGTCGTCTTCCACAGTTGGTTTTGGTACCTCTGGCTTTGGAGGCCCCGGCTTGTAGTACTCACGCCAATCCGGCGCTAAATAGTCTGCGTAGCGGTCTACCAAGTTGGCACACCACTTCTTCTGGGCCCCCGAATACCGGCCTACCCTTCCAAGATTAGACTCAATGAAACCTGCGTCACGATCCCGAACGTCATGGTCCATATCGTCAAGCGCTGTCATCAACGAGGCGCAATTCTCATCTGTTAAGTCATTAGGATTAGTTGACATGTCGTTGTCCCCCTAGGAAAGTTTTTCCTGGAGAAACTCCTCCTCTCCCCTCTCTAAATAAAAAGGCCCCACCCCTAAAAGTGGGGCCTTAAGTAATCAATCAGTCCCTCGGCCTACTCAACTACAAATGCTTCAGGCTTAAACCGCCGCCGCCGCATCCGGCCATTCTTCCCCTCACGCTTCCCATGTCCACGGCGGAAGGCCAGTACAAAGAGCTCACCCTTAAACTCTTCATCATCCATCCAGTTTTCAACATCCTTCTCATCCCGAAGCGCCTGCTCCTCGTCTGCAACGATCTCAAATAATTTACCTTGGGGACCTGCCTCGTCTGCCGTTGCCGGAAACACCCCCGCTTCTTCAGCGGTTACTTCACGAACCAAACATAGGTTCATCGTACGTACCTTTCTGGTCTTCGTCTTGGTATCACCATCTTCTGTCATTTCCCTACTCCCTCTACATATAACTCGATATATCGTCACACTCTCTCATCCACTCGTCCCACTCAGCCGGATGTATATTACGTACGGCCGTCTTCTCAAAGTACTTCCTGGTCCCCTCACACGTCATCCTGTACTTATCTCGGAGATAATCAACAATGCGAGTCATAAGCCTATAATCTCTATCGTTGATCGATGTCCGGATCGCCTCATCCAAAGTCATTGAATGAGCCCTCACTACTTCCACTGTCAAACTGACCCCTTAACACACTTATCGCTTCTGGGCTCGCACCAAATCCTGGCAAGATCTCATCAAGTAAGGTCTGCTCTAATCCCTCCTCCGTCTCCCTAGCATACATCACCAAGCGACTACCCTCAGGTACCCCAAGCTGCTTCGCCTCAGTGACCACAACCTTTCCATACTCCAAATCCAGCATCACCTCTTCAACAAGAAGCCCACAGGCAACTAGGCATGATACCCCCCTATCTGCTCCACGACTGACAGCCCAAGGAGACCACTGATTGGCCTTACGCTGCTTAATTGCTACACGATAAGAGTCAATGAACTCTTGGGTATGCTTCAAGTTAAACCGAAGCCCCTTCGACACTGTTGTCAGGAAATGACCCACGTCTCTAACCCATATCAACATGACCTGACTAACTTCATTTAGCAGGATCTGTTCCCCTGTAAAAGCTACAGGCTCATCTTTACGCAGACGCCGAATGTTCTCATGCGAAAGCCCCAGCACAACAAGTCGCTGACCCGTCTCACTGATCGCTAGATTAAGTTTAAGCACTAGGCTTCTCCGCATCACTGTTCAAAATCTTCTCAACAAACCAGTCGTGTACTTCATCCCCCCACTTTTTACGGATGAAAGCATCCAATGAGACCTTACCATCTTCGACATACCCAAGCTTTTTCTGGCAGTACACATCAAAACAAGAAATATCAAATACTGGGCTGCCTATTGATGCCGCTATACCCATCTGAAACTTCCGCCACCGCCGCCCAAACAACTTCTCAAACCTATTAAGGTCCGCCCCTGCCGGTCTACGAAGGCTGCCTGCTATCGCCATCTCAGAGCCATGACATATCGCAGCCCCTTCAAATACGTACCATAGGCACGCCTCTGCCGCCGTCTGGCCATAACGTACAACAAACTCATTGAGTTCGTCCAGCGTATATCCCTTCTGGAGTGCAAGAACTTCCCTCTCCTCTTGAATCACGCGATTCTTCCAACCAACTCCTTTGACAAGAGCCTCAATCTTATTGGCCTCTTTGTCTTTCCATGAAGGATGCATCCCCCGCCGAGCTTCATCGGGGTGGGTCACCCAGCCTTCCTTTATACGGGCTATCTTAATCGTCTTTGGTACATCTGACATAATCTCCTCCACTGCAAGCCTGTGTGCGCTAGGCACATAGGCTCGCGCCCCTTCTTTGGGTGTCTCAGACAGCGTGGCTCGCTCATGGAGCTTGGGTGTCTCGACCATGCTGGCTCGCTCGCGTCTTTTGGGTGTCTCAGACGGCGTGGCTCGCTCGCTCTATTTTGGGCAGCAGCAGGATTTCCCGTTATACAGGAGATCACAAACCGGCAACTCCATATAGCAGGCAATCTTATGCAGGTTCTTAACAGAAGGGAACCGTAGCCCGCGTTCCCACTGACTCACCACAGATATTGACACACGCAGATCACGTGCGGCTTGCTTCAATGTCCTCCCCGCCCCTTGACGCCAAACACGTAGACGCCCTCCAAGTATCTTTGCGGTTGACATTCTTGGACACTTGAACCCTGAGTTCTTCTTTGTTTTCTTCGTCGACATACTCACTTCTCCTTCTTCTTTTGTTGAACTAATTATTAACTCAATTTCGTGGCTACTTACTTACTCTTCCTCCGCCAACTTCTTTGCCAGATCCAACATCTTCTCTGTAGCGTCCTCAAGATGGCATAACCCCTGGTTACTCCCCAGTGCACGTCCCAGCATGTCGTAGACCCGTTCGTCGTTATGGCAATCGAGATGTACGTCGTCATACTTGCTGAACTCCCGGAAGACCCCAGTCAACTCCTCATTCGTGTAAGTCAGTACCAAGTACGGATATATATTCGCGTAGAGATCTGTACGCCTATACGCCCATACCCAATTCGCACAACTCTCGAAAGTATTGAAGTGCAGCATCCGATCATCCTTACTGTCTTCATCAGGGTACGGCGCCCCAACGACATAACAGTCAAAACGCTTCTCTGCCTGATCTGCCTTCTTCTGGCTCATGTAGTCCCCGGTCCACCAGTGAACACTGGACTTCTGAAACGGATTCCACGGCATGTACTCGTCTTCGTAAATGAAGACACACCCAAGTGGCTGATAAATCGTACGCATCCACTGAGCACCCCGCCCGTAAGACGTACAATCAATAACCTGCAGTTCCTTAAGCTCTTCAACAAACTCCTGAGACGTCTTTGCCTTAGACTCGAAGACCCCCGCTATGGGGCAAGGATCTATAGTCTTCGGGTGTAAGTCTCTCGGGTTCTCCGGACACCATACAAGTTTATCGGCCACGAGCACCTCTACCCCCAGGAATGTCCTCAGCTCTTACCTTGGCCGCTGAGTTCCCCTGACAATCCATCACACGGAACCGACGACGCCCATTCTCAATCTTGTCTGCAATCTCGCGAATGACCCGCGCCGCCTCTTCTCCATCCTGCCCAAATGACTTGGGGTTCACTGTTATCTGTATTGTTGCCATTATGCACTCACTCCTTCTACTCTTGCCCCACCCTCTGTAAAGAGGTACCCCCGGGCAGCTATGTTTTCAACCACTGCATCGTCCGATACCAAATAGGTATACTCTTTATCCAGACCTGCATATATCTTGTCAGACATCTCCCGAACCACTTCAGTGGTCCTCTCTTCCAACTCATCAATCAAATCATCAACCCGATCACGTAACCCCTTCTGATCACACCTGATGAAGTCCTCAATAGATGCACGTACAGTATACTTATGAGAATACCTACCCTCACCTACCTCTTTAACCACCAACCGTAACTCAAACTCCAACTTTTCCGCTAAGGTCAATAGCCTGAAACGCTGAGCATCACCCACGGCTACAAGAAACATGCCAAGATCCACATAAGCACTAGTAAACGAGGCTCCGTCCCCTTGTGAAGAAAAACCGCTGTACCGGATCTTAGGGTTCTGAAACCCCATCTCCTCAAGTGTCCCCTTCCAGTAGTCAAGCTCTGAGTCAGCCCAATCCCCGTCCTCAATATCACTGTACCTCAGGGCCTCAACAGCTCTCCCCGCAGCCACCTTGGATAACTCACTAATCGTGTAAGACGCTAACTGTGTTGGCACGTCTTCTGCCTCCATCTAATCTCATCCTTCCTATCAATACCCCACTCCATCATAATACTGCTCGTATGTGACGAAGAAGGGAACGGACTATTCTCTCTAGTAGCGTCGTCATTCCCGTTGTACTTATGAAAATCCCTAATCATGTAATTCCCATCAAAGACATAGAAGCTATACGGCCCCGTACACCTGCGGGACCGGATGTAGTTCACCCAATCCTCTACCATGTGTCCGTCCTTATACGCCCTCTTCTGGATCACATCAAAACCACGCTCTAAGAGTATTTGCTTAATCCAGTTGATAAACGTGGAATGCTTAGACGGCCAACGTGCTTGGTAAGGTAACTCTACCTCGCAGTGACCTGTCTGTTGCCTAATTGCAGGTCTTTCCCAACTAGCCCACCTATTAGACCGGACAGCATAACCCCATCCTGTCTGAGTAGAGAGACTAGGCGTAAACCCCCATACCTCCCCGAAGGCTTCCTTGAATGCCTTGTCAGGTAATGTAATAACCACCTGCATTGACTCAGGTCTCACCACGGCCCCAGTACCAGTACCTCATGCCAAACAACGTATAAACGCCTAAGGTTAACCCCATCATCAGGATGTAGCAGAGTGCTGCTATGCCCCACCCCCTCTGGGTTCCACTCACGTAGTCAAATGCGGCCTGCCGGGCTACAAGTATTGTAGCCGCAATAAATCCGAACACGAAGTAACAAGTCACCCTTGCCAACACTGGCCTTTCAGTGAGACGCAATATAGCCTTCTTCACCCTTCTCATGACCAAAGTAATCAAGTCCATTTTTCTCCTCATAGTTATGTGCTAACCCAGAATATGAAACACGCGGCTGGCAACCTCTTCCCCAACATGCCTTAACCCACTCACGTAGACTCAGGTCTGGCTTATACCCTAACAGCACCAATCCTGTATCTGTCGTATTGAGCAAGATCTTAAAGTCAGCATGGTTTACGCTGTTCATCCCCTTCGCCGGACTGAAGTTAACCTCCTCAATCACAGGTGTAAGCCCATACATACGCGCCTTGTCTGCCTTGGCCTCCGCGGCCTGCCGTGCGTACTTCATGGCTCCATACCCTTGAGCGCTATAACTTGAGCTGCTTACTGTAGCCCACTCTACAAGAGGCTCTCCCTCCGTGATAGGGACCGACAGGTTACCAGCACAAGCCTTGACCCGCACCAATAACCTCGTACTCTCCTTAGTCTGAAGCCGCAGCACCTCCCGAAGCTCGTCCTGCAACTTCAGATATACGTCCGCCAGCTCAGAAAGCTCTTGGCACGCTATAACACTACCAGGATACTTCCGCTTACCTTTGTGCTCTTTCCAAATACGGGCTTGCGTCTCATCCCATTCAGCCTGAATCTGCTCACGTATAGCATTGTGCTCCTCACTCAACCCATCTTGCTCTGCCAATAGTCCCTCAAAGGTAACTATCTCATCATCAAGACTCGGGACCGTGTCTGGCGGGGCTGCTACTATCTTTCCAGTTTTCAACATGTGTCAATTTCTCCCTTACTTGATCTGATATAGCCGATTCATCCCTCTCGAAGAAGACGATGAACCCGCCGTCCCCCATATCCACCATGATACGCCCATAATCGTCAGTCCGATATGTCCCGGACGTCATGCTCCGGATTATCTGCTTAAGGTACGGTACATTCGCCGACACCGTATTCCCGTTGACGTCAAACTTGCGCATATCTAAAATACCTCTTATACTCATTCATCGAACTTCCTCATGCCTTCTTATCTTCATATAGCCCAGTGAGGTACTCGATCATGCGGATCT
>Ga0307928_10000255_pt1 | contig 38677 bp, 54 predicted proteins | sample AceLakmetagen232_FD_201815 | JGI IMG/M metagenome (GOLD analysis project Ga0307928, IMG submission 201815) | Saline water microbial communities from Ace Lake, Antarctica - #232 | ecosystem: Environmental > Aquatic > Non-marine Saline and Alkaline > Saline | place: Antarctica: Ace Lake...
GCTAGGAAGAATCGGGGCAGGAGGAAGCTCTATTGCAAAAAGATATTTCAACGGCTCAATAGATGATGTTATGGTATTTGATAAAGCTTTAATAAAAGAGGAAGTAATTGCAATTTATGAGAATCAGAGGAAATAGATTTATATAATATGTTTTTGTTGGTGTTAGATGCGAGATAAAAGAGGGATTGGTGTTGTTGTGGCTAGTGTTTTTATTATATTTATTACTGTTGCGGCGGTTGCGATTACTTGGTTTTGGATTGTTCCGTGGACTCAGGATGTGGAATCTTCTAGGGATACGAATGTTAATTTGAGGGTTGTGCTCGAGGGCTACACGGCTTATGACGAGGAGGAGGAGATGGCGTTTGTTCAGATTAAGAGAGGGGCGGATGATGTTGAAGTTGTTGCGTTGGATGTTATTTTTAATGTAGAAGGGAATTCTTTTGTTTTTAGAACTAAGGATGCTCCGGATAATAATGAGATGGAGTTGTATTATTTTGATTTTGCCGAGGAGGAGATTGATGGTTTGCCGCAGCTTGTGAAAATTGCTCCTGTTTTTTCTGAAGGGGTTAGTGAGAGAATCGGGTTTGCTCGTGGAGAAGTTGCGACTCCTATTAAGAAGGTTACTTTGGATGATTGGGATGTGGCGAGGGTTAAGGCTGCGGATAATGTTTTGAAGAAAAATGTTGTTGAGGAATTTGCTGGAGAGCCGGTTAGTATTTGTAAGAAAGACTTTGTTCCGGGAGAAGTCTATGTTTTGGATCAGAGTTATAGATTGTTTTCCGGTTCTAATTGTTTTGAGATTTATGTTGATGATGTTGTTTTGGATTTGAATGGGTATTTGATTCTTGGTAATTATTCTGGTTATGGGGTTTATATTAAGGGAAAGAATGTTACGGTTAAGAACGGGCGTATAGAGAAATTTGAAAAAGGGATTTTTATTGATGGGTTTGGTGCTGATAATAATAATACGATTGTTGATAATTCTTTCTTTGATAATAATAATAGTCTTTATGTCGGGCTTTCGAGTGGGAATTTTATTGCGAGGAATAATATTCTTAATGGGAATTATAGTAATATTTATTTATGGAAGTCTACGGACAATCATGTTACGAATAATTGGGCGTGTGGTTCTCAAAAAGATATCTATTGTGATGGTTCGATTGATAATTATGGTGAAGGGAATACTTTTAGTGCAGTTGTGAATTGTCCTTATGATTGGTTGGGTGCTGGTGGGGTTGGTTATGCAGAGTGTGAAGATTAATAAATAAGGGTTTCTTTGTTGTTAAGATGGTGACTGATGTTGAATTTGTTGGGCAGTTGGTTGATTCTATGGATGAGGCGGTTTTGAGATTAGAGAAGGCTGTTGCTGAAGATAAGAAGGATGAGGCAAATAAATTGAGGACGTTTATTTTCGATTTGCATAAGCAGATTGAGAGTGCGATGGCTGAATGAAAATCAAAGATTTTCATGGTATTTGGTATTTGGTATTTGGTATTTGGAGTGAACCCTGTGGGTTAACGTCTTGTTTAGTTTTGAGGAATGGAGGGAAAAATGTTTGATGATTTGAAGAAGAATTTGGAGCAGGAGAAGAAGATTGTTGCGGATATGCATTCGATTCAGATTAGTATGCAGAATGATGCGAGCAATAAGGATTTTTATGTTTCGAGTTTGAGGGCTTTGTCGGAGCAGTTGGTTTTATTGAATAGGGCTGTGCCGGGGTTGTTGAAGGAGTGGTCGCCGATTGTTAAGTTTACTGAGAAGGATGTGAAGGCTAAGGGGATTGTTAGGAAAGTGATTCCGATGCCTGTAAAGAAAGAGGTTGTTAAGATGAGTTATATTTCTCCAGCTACGAAGGAGAAGAGGTATGTTACTATTAATAAAGCCGATAAGAAATCGTTTCTAGAAAAGCTGAAGATTTCTGAGGGGGCATTGGTTGGGATTAAGAAGATGAAGGAGAAGGATTCTGGGGTTATGGTTAGTAAGCCGAGTTCGTATGCTAGGATTTCTAATAAGATGTTCAGGAATACGTCTGATAAGTTGGTTCCGCAGTTTGATAGTTTAAAAAAGGATTTGAAGAAGGCGAATATTAGGTTTTTGTTGTCGAGTTATTTGTCGATGGCGATTATGTCTATGGTTATTGCTTTTATTATTGGATTTTTAATTTTCGCTTTGATGTTGGCTATTAGTTTGAGTAATTGGATTTGGGTTGTTTTGCCGTTTGGTCTTGCTGGTTTGGCTTTGGCTGCGTTCTATCTTTATCCTGCGAGTGAAGCTAGTTCTGTTCAGAAAAAGATATCTGGGGAATTGCCGTTTGCTACGATTCATATGGCGGCGATTGCTGGTTCTAATATTGAGCCTACGAAAATTTTTAAGATTATTGCGATGTCGGTCGAGTATCCTAATATAGGGAAGGAGATTAGGAAGGTGATAACCCAGATTGAGGTTTATGGTTATGATTTGGTTACTTCGTTGAAGAATGTTGCGAGTCGGACTTCTAATAAGAAGCTGGCGGAGTTGTTTGCGGGTTTGGCTACGAATATTTCTACTGGTGGAGCTTTGAAGAATTATCTTGAGAAGAAGTCGGAGAATTTTTTGATGGACTATAAGTTGGAGAGGAATAAGTATGCGGATTTGGCGGGGACGTTTATGGATGTTTATATTTCGATTTTGATTGCGGCGCCGTTGGTTTTGATGATGATGTTTATTGTTATGAATGTTGCGGGGCTTGGTATGGGTGGTTTGGGGATTACGACTCTTCTTGCTTTGAGTATTATTGGCATTGTTATTGTGAATATTATTTTCCTTGTGGTATTAAATATGAAACAACCTAAAGTATAATGGCGAAATTTGAAAGGATGCATTGGCTTGGAATTGGAATTGGGTTAATGGGAATGCTGGGATCTGTTTTGATATTTAAGGGAAGTAATTTGTTGTATTTTTTGTTGGTGATATCTTTGATTGTTGGGGTGTTACCGTTTATGATTTCGTTTCTTCTTGGGCAGAGTAAGCAGAAAGAAAGGGAGGAGAAGTTTTTGGAGTTTGTGAGGGATTTAGTTGAGACGGTTCGTTCTGGTACGCCGATTAGTAAGGCCGTTGTTAATTTGAGGAATAGGAATTATGGTTCGTTGACTCCGCATATTAGGAAGCTGGCGAATCAGTTGTCTATTGGGATTACTTTGACGGTTGCTCTTCAGAATTTTGCGAAGGATACGAAGAGTCGGGTTATTTCTAGGGCTGTTAGTTTGATTAGTGAGGCTGAGCGAGCAGGTGGTAAGATAGATACGATTTTGGATTCGGTTGCTGAGTCGGTTAATCAGATTGAACAGTTGAGGAAGGAGAGGAAGGCGGCGGTTTCGAATTTGGTGACTCAGGGTTATTTGATTTTCTTTGTGTTTATTATTATTATGTTGGTTTTGGAGTTTAAGATTTTGCCTTTGGTTTCGGATTTGGGTGGTACTGAGGGGTTGGCGATTAGTACTACTAATATAAGTCCGGATCAGTTTTCGATGCCGTTGTTTGTTATGCTTTTGGTTCAGTCATTTTTCGCTGGGCTTGTAATTGGGAAGATTGCTGAGGGGAGCATTAAGAACGGGTTTAAGCATTCATTTATCTTATTGGCGTTGACACTTTTGATTACGACTGGGGCTAAGGCTTTGTTTAGATAATATTTATATAGTATAATATTGTTAATGATATATGAAAAGAGCCGGTTTATTTTTGATTGTTGGAATATTCATGTTGGGGATTGTGAGTGCGGCAGTTTCTAGTGATGGTCTTGTGAGTTGGTGGAAGTTTGATGAGACTCTTGGAACAATTGCATATGATGAGACTGGGAATTATGATGCTACTGTCTTTGGTGCGCAGTTTGTAAGTGATGCGGAGCGAGGACTTGTTGCAAATTTTGATGGTGTTAATGATTATATTGAAGGTCCTGATTTAGGTGTTGAGATTGGACCTGGTGTTCCGGTTACTTTTACGGCTTGGATAAAACCTACCGCAGATTATTCATCTGTCGGGCATATAATTGATGCAGGTTATTTTACGCCAAATGGTTTGGGGATTTTTCTTTCATCAGATGGAACTTCTAATGTTTGGGGGACTGGAGAGGTGGTCGTTTCTGGGAGGATAATAAATACTAGTTGGCATCATGTTGTGGCTAAGTGGGATGGTTCAGAGCTTTTCTTATATGTGGATGGTGTTGAGGAAGGTAGGGCAAGTATGCCTTCTTTAATTTGGGAACATACCACGGGGACTTATAATTTAGTAATTGGAGGTCAGGCAAAAGCTCCTAATGTTGATAGATTTTTTAAGGGGAGGATGGATGACGTTATGATTTATGATCGAAGTTTATCTCAGGCAGAGGTCTCCTCACTTTATCAGTCGCAGGCAAGGAACACCTGTTCTTCCCCAGACCAAACAATTATGAAACTTAATTTACCAACTAATGCTCATGGTGCTTTGTGGAATGATGCTAATTATAATTATGACGTTTGTTATGATGGCGTGGCTCCTTCTACGCGTACTGTGTGTGATGATGATAATTCTTTCTTGTGGTTGTCGGATACTTATAATTCTCACGCTTCTACGACAAAAACTGTTGATTATGCAACGGGAGTTTGTTATGGGGATTTAGAGTGTTCAGTCGAGGTTATTTCTGGGACTGCGAATTGTAGCGATGGGAGTGGGCCGATATTGAGTTTGTATTCTGGGATTAATTCACATATGGCTGCTGGGAATCATGATGGTTATAATACTAAGATTTGTTGTGGGGTTGTTGTTGTAGTACCTTCTATTTATTGGGCAGATGCAGATGGGGTTCCGATAACTACGGAGAGGCCTAATATTGGGGATACGATTCAGGCTGTTGTGACTATGACGGGTGCAGGGACTTTTAATATTTGGGAAGAGGATACTTTGCCTAATCCTGATGATTATATTGCTACGGTTTCTGGTGAGAGTTTAGGTGGGAATTGGGTTGGGAAGTGGAAGATAAATAAGACTCATCTTGATAGGACAGATGATTTAGATGAATTTTATTTTAAGCTTGATGATGGCGATAAGAGTAATTATATTTCTATTAATGAGATTTATGATGATTCGCTTATGGAGGTGACGATTGTTTCGCCTGTTTGTGGTGCTGATTATTCTGTTGGTTCTAATGTTGTGATTATGGTTAGTGCGACGGATGAGGATGATTTTCTTGAGGGTAATGTGAGTGTTGGTGGAGTTGTTAAGGGTACTTTCGTTAATGGAGGGGTTAGTTTTTCTCATGATTTTGATGTTGCGGGGAATGTTCAGATTGTTGCCGAGGCTGTGAATACGAGAGGGAAGAAGGCGAGGCATATTTCTAATGTAATGATTTTGGGTGGTGATGGGAATTATGTTGCTGCTTGTATTGATAAGCCGAAGGATTTTAGTGATATGGAGGAGAGCAAAGTAGATTTTGATGCTTCGACTACTCGGGCTATTGTAGTTAGTGGGGGCAATCCGACTTCTTATAATCCTACTGATAATCCTACTAAGTTTAGTTGGTATTGGAGATTTATGCCGGAGAATATAGTTAGAAAGTTTGTGAAGAGTAGTGATTCTTTGGCGTATAAGTTTACTGCTGAGTTTCCGATTGCTGGGGATAATTCTGCTGGTTTGAGAGTTGAGTTTTCTTAGTTAGTTTTATATAATATGTTTTAGTTGGTAATTTATGAGAGGTTTGATTGATAAGAAAAAGAAAGGTGCGGCGCATTTTGAGATGATATTTTCGTTTGTGTTTTTTGTGGGGTTTGTGTTTTTTCTTTTTATGGTTTTGAAACCGCAGGATACTTCGACTTTATCGGGTTCGGTTATTGTGGGGCTTTATGATTCTTTTGAGGAAGAGGTTCATACTAATTTGACTAATATGTTTTTGAAGACTGAGTATGCTGGAGTGGAAGATTGTTTTGTTATTGAATTGCCTGGGAGGATTTTTACTTATGCGTTGACGGATAGTTATGTGACGGATTTGGCGGGGACATATGCTGATTCCGATCTTGAAGTTTCTGGGGTGAATGGGGATTTGGAGGTTAAGAATATAAGTAGTTTTTTTAGGGTTGCTATTTCTCCTGAGTTTAATGATGATGGGATTGCAGGATGTGGTACTTTAGATAATTACGAGTTGGGGAGTGTTGTTGAGAGGAGGGTAATTTCTTATAGTTCTTTGTTGAATATGACCGAAAGGTATCGTGTTGATTATGAAGGGCTGAGAAGTGATTTGAGGGTTCCGCCGATTTTTGATTTTGCGATTGTTGCTGAGAGTTTATCGGGTATTGTGATGGAGCCGCAGTTTGGTGTTCCGACTTCGGGCGAGGTTCAGGCGCAGGATTATGTTGTTGAGGTTTTGAAAGAAAATGGAGAGCTTAGTAATGAGAGGTTTACTTTGAAATTATGGTAGACTCAATTAGGAAAAATAAAAGTAACATCGAAGCTGTTTCATTTATTAATTTGCGGGGGAGTGCAAATGAATAAAAGGGGGTGGATGAGGATTTTGGAGGCGACGATTGCGGTGATGTTGGTTAGTGGAGTTTTGGTTGTTGTTTATTCGAGGCAGGTTGACAGGGGGATTGCTCCAGCGGATTATTTTTTTAGTTTGCAGCGACAGATTTTAGCGGATATTTCTGGGCGGAGTGATTTGAGGTTGGCGGTTTTGAATACTTATAATGATACGGAAGGTGGTGATGATGGGAATTTTTCTTTGATAGATGATTTTATTAGTGGGAAGGTGCCTGATGCTTTTGGGTACTCTTTGCGGGTTTGTGATTTGGGCGATGAGGTTGATTTTTGTAAGATGAATACAGATACATATGTCGCGACGAGAGATAGGGATGTTTTTGTTGAGGAGATTGTGATTTCTTCTGAGCTTGGGAGTGGTGAGAATAGGGTATCTCCCGATGAGGCCAAGAAGTTGCGGTTCTTTATTTGGGAACTTAGATAATAATTATAAAGGTTGATTTCTTTTTTAATTCATGCCATTTGATGTTATTATTGGGAGGGATGAGAGTGATAAGAAAGCTTTCGGGAAGAGGGGGCTTGCTTTTATTGGGAAGAGTTTTGTGACGATGGGGAATTATACTAGTTTGTCTAATCCGATATATATGGATGTTGCTCGGAGTCATGTTATTTTGATTTCTGGTAAGAGGGGTTCTGGTAAGTCTTATACTATTGGTACGATGGCAGAGTCGCTTTCTGATTTGGGGGTTGAGGAATCGGGGAACATTGCTTCATTGATTTTTGATACGATGGGGATTTTTTGGACGATGAAATATAAGAATGCTAAAGATGCTGATTTATTGAGTGAATGGGATTTGGAAGCAAAGAATGTTTCGATGAAGGTTTTTGCGCCGTTTGGTTATTATCAGGAATATAAGGATAAGGGTGTTGATGTTGATGCGGAGTTTGCGATTAAGATTTCGGAATTGGAGCCGACGGATTGGGTGACTTTGTTTGAGTTGAAGTTTACTGATCCGATTGCGGTTATTATGGAGTCTGTGATTAGTGAGCTTCGTGAGACTAAGGGCTCGTTTAGTTTTGATGATATTTTTGATTTGATTAATCGGGCTGAGAATATTGAGCAGGATGTTAAGAATTCGGCGATGGCTTTGTTTGATGCGGCGAAGACTTGGAAGGTTTTTGACGAGGAGAAGGGGACGGAGGTTAGGGATTTGATTAGTGCGGGTTCTACGACTGTTATTGATTTGTCGATGTATGCTTCGCTTGGGACTTTTAATGTTAGGGCTTTGATTATTGGTTTGGTTTCGAAGAAGATTTTTAATGCGAGGATGGCGGAGAGGAAGGATGAGGAGATTCAGGCGGTTCAGCATGGGGCGGATTATGCGCGGTATCGTGTGAAGCGGGAGATGCCTTTGGTTTGGATTTTTATTGATGAAGCTCATGAGTTTTTGCCGCATGAAGGGAAGACTCCGGCGACTGATGCTTTGGTGCAGTTGTTAAGGGAAGGTAGGCAACCGGGTATTTCGATGGTTATGGCGACGCAGCAGCCTGGGAAGATTCATACTGATGCGATGACTCAATCGGACATTGTTATTTCTCATAGAGTGACGGCGAAGTTGGATGTCGATGCTTTGAATGATATTACGCAATCGTATATGCATGCGAGTATTTCTGATAAGATTAATGGGTTGCCACACTTGAAGGGTTCTGCGATTATTTTAGATGATAATTCTGAGAGGATTTATCCGATGAGGGTTAGGCCTAGATTTACATGGCATGGTGGAGAAGCGCCGACGGCTATCAAAAAAAGTGATTTCTAGCGGTTTATGCGTCGTTGGAAGAACGCTTGCGTACCGTATGTACGCGGCGCAACCTTCCGCCTAGCCTAAACTTGCTATAAATCATTTTCTTGCCGTGGGGTGTTTGTTTTGTAGAACAATTAGATTTATAAGGGGATGATTTTTAATGTTTATTATGAGAAGAAACGATGATTGTCCTCTTGCGATTAAAAATAGAAATGGGAAGGCTTCTGCTTTTGGCGAGGAGCATGGGTTGATTGGTTTTGAGGCGAGAGTTGCTTATGAATTAGTTGAGAGAGGAGCTGATTTGAAGGACGTTGTTGATAATGTTCCGTTAGATAAACTTTTGAAGGGACAAAATATTGGTCGTGTTCTGGAGAGGGTGATTGCTGATTATGACGTGGTTCCACTTAATGATGTTTTTTCTAATGACAGTGTTGTTGATGGAAGGATAAGAACTCCGAAGGATCTTGTTGCTTATATGGAAGTTAATGATGGATATCAGGCAAAGATGGCTGATGAGAATTGTAGGGATTCTTATGAGGCAGTTTTAGGAAGAAATGCCTTATAATTATTTAACTTTGAATTGAGCTTGCCATCTGTAAATGTAGGGTCCGATGTCGCCGGCTTTTCGTATTTTGATTTTGTCTATTTTCCTCTTAGTGTCTTTTTTGATTTCGTCTAGGACTGATTCTTTTGTTCCGAAGCCGTGATAGAATATTGTTGTTCCTTTTTTAGAAAGTTTTAATGCGGTTTTTAGGAATGTGTCTTTTAGGTTTGGTCGAGGCATTAGGATGATGTCTTGTTTTTTTTTGATTTTTATTGGAAGCTTTTTTGCGTCTCCTCCGACTAGTGTTATTTGTTTCTGGAATTTATTTAGTGCAATTATTTTTTTTGCTTCGATGTTTGCTTTTTTGTTTAGTTCGTTTGAGATTATTGTTGCTTTCTTTTTTGATTGCTTTAATTTCTTGGCGATTACGATTGGGTATGGAGAAATCCCTGCGAACATTACTAATATTTTGGAGTTGTTCTTTGCTAATTTTGTAACTTCGTCTGCGATTACTTTTCGTTCGTTCGAAAGTCTTGGTGAAAAGTAGGACTCATCTACGTTGAATTTGAAGATGCAATCGTTTTCTTTGTAGGTTGCTTCTTTTGTTTTTATTCCTGCTAGGTGTTTTGTCGAGAGTGTTCTTAGTCTTCCTGAGAAGCTTCCTGTTTTTTCTAGGACTGTTTTTACTGTTTTGTGTTCTTTTAAGAATTTCTTAGCTTTGAGCTTTTTTGTAATCCATAAGGTTTTTCTTGGGAATTTTAGGATTGCGATGTTGCCGATGATGTCTTGGGGAATTTTTTTCATGTAGTTATTTGTTAGGAAATTTTATAAAGGTTTGTGACTGTGTTTAGTTATGGTGAAAAAGAAGGTGAATAAGAATTCTTGGTTTAAGAAGAGGGTCGGGGCTTCGCATCATAAGTGGGGTTTTATTCCGATTAACTGGAAGGGTTGGGCTGCTTTGATTTTGTTGGTTGGTGTTAATGTTTTTTCTGCGCAGTATTTTGATGTGATGAATGTTTCGTTTGTTGAAGTTAGTAAGTTTTTGGTTGTGTTATTATTGTCTTTGGTTATTTTTATTTTGATTGCTAAGAGGAAGACCGAGGGTGTTGTTGGTAAAAAATAGTTTTATATAGGGCGCGAGAAACTTTGTTTCTCGAGGTCGCTTCGCTTGTGGGCATTAGGTATTCGGTCGCTTCGCTTGTAGGTCGTTTAGAGAACTTCGTTCTCGTATCTTGTTTCGTTAGTCTTATATAGGGTTAATTGTTTGATGTTTTATGTCATACGAGTTCCTTGAACATACGGCTGATGTGAAGTTTCGTGCGGAGGGTGCGACGATTGAGGAGATGTTTAGTTCTGCTGCTGATGCTTTAAATGAGACGATTCGTGGGGATATTAAGATTCTTGAGCAGGAAGAGAAGAGTTTTAAGGTAAAGGGTAAGGACAATGAGGCTTTGCTGTATAATTTTTTGGAGGAGTTTTTGGTTCTGTTGGATTCTGAGGATTTTTTAGTTGCGAATGTGAAATCTATTTTTGTTGATGGGAATAAGTTGAATTGTGTTGTTGTTGGAGATAAGGCGGAGAATTATAAGTTTACTAATGATGTTAAGGCGATTACGTATAATGAGATGGTTGTCGGGGAGAAGAAAGGGAATTTTTTTTGTGAGGTCGTTTTGGATGTATGATGGAAATGAAAAAGATTAGTGATGTTGAGTGGGAGATTCCTGTGGAGGGGGATATGAAAGTTCCTTGTAGAATTTTTGCAAGTGAAGAGCTTATTAAGAATATTAAGGGCGATAAGAGTTTGGAGCAGGTTAAGAATGTGGCGAAGTTGCCTGGGATTTTGAAGGCGAGTTATGCAATGCCGGATATGCACCAGGGTTATGGTTTCCCGATTGGTGGCGTCGCTGCTTTTGATGTTGAGACTGGAGTGATTAGTCCGGGGGGAGTTGGTTATGATATTAATTGTTCTGTTCGATTATTGAAGACGAATTTGGTTGAGGCTGATTTGAAAGGTAAAGAGAAAGAGATTGCTCATTCACTTTTTAGAACTGTTCCTTCTGGTGTGGGTCGTGGGGGTGATTTGAAATTAAGCGATAAGGAATTGGATGAGGTTTTGGTTGGTGGGGCGCAATGGGCTGTTGAGAAGGGTTATGGTAGTGAGGATGATTGGAAGCATATTGAAGAAGAGGGGAAACTTGATGGTGCTAATCCGAAGGATGTTAGTAGTCGGGCTAAGGGTCGAGGTCGAGGGCAGTTAGGTTCGCTTGGTGCCGGGAATCATTTTCTTGATGTGTTAATTGTTGATGAGGTTTTTGATGAGAAGGTTGCTAAGGTTTTTGGTTTGGAATTGGGGCAGGTTGTTATTTTGATTCATTGTGGTAGTCGTGGGTTAGGACATCAGGTTGCTAGTGATTATATTAAGTTGATGGATGATAAGTATGGGCATCCTGATTTTGATAGGGAGTTAGTTAATGCGCCGATTAAGTCGGAGCTTGGGAAGAAGTATTTGTCGGCTATGGCCTGTGCTGCGAATTTTGCTTTTGCTAATAAGCAGATTATTACGCATTTTGTTCGAGAAGATATGAAGCATTACTTTCCAGATTTTAAGGCGGATGTTGTATATGATATTTGTCATAACATTGCGAAGTTTGAGAAGCACAAACTAGGTATTGGGGATTTGGGATTGGGTATTTGTAAGACTGATGACGAGATGCGCGAGGTTTTAGTTATGAGGAAGGGGGCGACTCGTTCGTTTGGTCCTGGGCGAAAGGAGATTCCTGAGGATTATCGTAAGGTTGGTCAGCCGGTTTTGATTCCGGGTTCTATGGGGACGGCTTCGTATGTGCTTGTGGGAACTAATGAGGCTGAAGAGTTGTCTTTTGGAAGTACTGCTCATGGTGCTGGTCGTGTTAGAAGTCGGACTGAGGCTAAGAAGAAAATGAGTTTTGAGGATGCGAAGAAAGACATGGAGAAGAGAGGAATCTTTGTTGAGTTTGGTGGGCAGAAGGGGATGGTTGAAGAGTCGCCGTTTTCATATAAAGATATCGATGAGGTTGTTCGGGTTTCGGATGAGGCGGGGATTGGGAGGAAAGTTGTTAAACTGGTTCCGAAGTTAGTTGTTATTGGTTAGTTTTATAAAGTTGTTTTTTCTATTTGTTATATGAAAAAGTTGTGGTTTGTTTTGATTGTTGGGATATTTATGATTGGTTTGGTTAGTGCTGTTTGTTCTGACGATAATCAGATTATTATGAAATTGTTTTCGGCTAGTAATTCTCATGGGGCTTTGTGGAATGATAGTAATTATGATTACGATATCTGTTTTGATGGGTTTGTTCCAACGACACCTCATCCAGAATGTACTGTTGAGAATTCTTTCTTGTGGTTGAATTCTGTAGATAATTCTCACGCTTCTACAACAAAAACTGATGATTATGCTACTGGTGTTTGTTATGGTAATTTAGAATGTGGTATTGAGGTTATTGATGACGGTTCTAATTGTGAAGACGGGAGTGAGCCGATATTGAGTTTGTATTCACAAACTAATTCTCATATGGCTGCTGGGAACTTTGATGGTTATGATGTTAAGATTTGTTGTGATGCTACGGAGATTTATTGGGCGGATGCTAATGGTGTTCTTATTGATGATAGTATGCCTAATATTGGGGATACGATTCAGGCTGTTAAGACAGGGGCTTCTTCTGGGACGTTTAATGTTTGGGAGAAAACTTATATCAATGAGAATTTTCTTAATATTGTTGGGAATAGTTCAAGTGGTAATTTGGTTGGGAAGTGGACGATAACTGAGAAGAATTTGATTGATGCGGGAGGAACTAGTAGGTTTGCTTTTGAGGTTGATAATAGTGATGAGTATAGTGAGGAGATTGGTGTTAATGGGACTTATGATGATTCGCTTATGGAGGTGACGATTGTTGCGCCTGCTTGTGGTAGTAATTATTCTGTTGACTCTAGTGTTACGATTGAGGTTAATGCGACGGATGAGGATGATTTTCTTGAGGGTAATGTGAGTGTTGGTGGAGTTGTTGTGGATAGTTTTGTGAATGGAGGGGTTAGTTTCTCTTATGATTTTGATGTGGCTGGGAATGTTCAGATTGTTGCCGAGGCTGTGAATACCAGGGGGAAGAAGGCGAGGCATATTTCTAATGTTATGATTTTGGGTGGCGATGGGAATTATGTTGCTGCTTGTATCGCGGAGCCAAAGGACTTTAGTGATATGGATGATTATGTTGTTGAGTTTGATGCTTCGACTACTCGGGCTATTGTGGTTAGTAATAGTGGTGCTTCTGAGACTCCTTATAATCCTACTGATAATCCTACTAAGTTTAGTTGGTATTGGAGATTTATGCCGGAGAATATAGTTAGAGAGTTTGTGAAGAGTAGTGATTCTTTGGCGTATAAGTTTACTGCTGAGTTTCCGATTGCTGGGGATAATTCTGCTGGTTTGAGAGTTGAGTTTTCTTAGTTGTCACTACTTGTAGATTACACTAATAGTAAGATTTTTAAATGGTTTTATGTCTAATGTTGTATATAATATATTACACAAACACAAACAAATACAACTGATGACATGCTTCGGCATTTTGACTTCCAGAGATTTTGTGTAGAAAGTAAATTATTGTTCGACGATGATGTATGATGCTCGTACCGGAATATCTTAGGATGTTTCTAGGTGTGTGGAATATGTTCATTTAGGTGTAGAAACCTTTAGGTTCGAGGAATAATGATTTCTTTTGTAGATGTAATCGTTTAATTTTGAATTAGGTATTTCAACTGTGTTGGTTGGATTAATTAGAAAATGTTTAGATAGAAAAGTAAGGTGTATTGTGAAGGTATTAAGGAATATTCTTATTGTGGTTGTTATTGCTGGTAGTGTTAATGAGGCTTTTGGGGAACATATATCCTCGTCATATACATTCTTTACGCAGGGAAAAAATGTAACTGAAATTAATACTCAGTTCCCGGCACAGAAGGGATTGATTCGTAGAGGAAGTGAAGATGAAGGAATAAAGCAAACGGGTAATTACCAAGTAGAAGTAAGGCATCCAAAAAATTATCAGGAAGTGTGTGTGGAAATCACAAAAAGGGGTGATAGGTTGGAGATTTTAACTCTTGATAAACCAAGGAGAGAAAATCTCGATGCTAGGACTCCTGTATATCAACAGCTCTATCATGAAGATTCGGCGAACACTCATATTTATTTGATATTCCCGAAAGATGTGTTGATAATTAAAGAGCTTCAGAGAATTGGGTGCTTTGATGAGAATGGCAGGATAAAAGGTGGTATGTTTAGTTATACTAGACAAACCCTTGTGAATCCTCCTTTGCTACCTGGTAATTGGGATGTTAAGGGATTTGATCTCCGTACCACTGGCATGTGGGATAGTAATAAGAAAAAGATTGTCTTTGTAAATGGATGCTTGTCAGCAAAATATGTAGATCTAGCTGAAGCTTTTGGGATACTGTCTTTGCCTAATTATAGTAGTAAAGATATGGTTTATATTGGATGGAGGCAGGCCATTTTCCTTGATACAGGCATCTTAAATTCAATTACAAAAACTACAACTGATGGTGTTGCACTTTTTTGGGATCAGCTTGGTCAGGGTAGAAATGTTTGGCAGGCAATGGATAGTATTAATTACGCATCTTGGGGTATTAGGCTAGCATTACTTGGACCTAATGCCTGGACAAATCTTGGAAATCCTGATCCGCCTAGTGGGGATGATTGGTTGTACTTATGGTATATGCCTGGAACAAATTTGAAGGGGATTTTCTTACTTGGAGATCCGAGTGATCCCAATACACCTCTTTAGTAGAGAGTTAATTAAGTTAAGGAGATTTTATTATGAAACGGTTAATGGTTTTTGTGTTTGTATTAGGTCTGGTTTTCTTGAGTTCTTGTTCAGCTCCTAAAAAACCAGATTATGTTTGGACTGGAGAAACTTTAGAGTTATTAAGTATTTTCCAGCCAGTTTTTGCAGTTCATTGTAAGCCTTCTGAAGCTGGATGGATACTCCACACTTCTACTTCAGATGTAGATCTTATTAAACAAATTATTTTAGAGATTTGTGATCCTGAAGAAGAAGAGCTTATAGAAATAAGTGAGGATCAACCTCATGAAATTTTGTGGTTTGCATATCTTGATCCTAGGGTGGACAAATGGGAGTTTTTCAAAGTTCGCTTTAGGATTGAAAATGGCAAGTTTGTTGGTCCGAGAGGTAAGAGTAAAAAACTGATATATTCATTCTTTAAAATGAATGAAGTTAAGCCTTACTTTAAAATGCCAACTACTTTCTTGCCAAAAGCAGAAGTTGTTCAACCAGATACGGGTCAACAAGGACAACAAGATGTAAGCGAGCTTCAAGAAGCTCTTAAATGGCTTGGGGATAGTTTAGAACCCTAATAGTTAAAGGGTCACTATGAGAATTGAGCAGGTTCTTTGTGAGTTAATTACCGAGGCGACATTGCTTGGGACCTGCTCATATTTTGTTTTTGAATGTTTTCCTAGGCACAGAGAAGTTGGATTATGTTGTGCAGATGTTTAGTTTTAGCATCTGATTACCCCTCCTTTGAGAAAAGGGTTTTCTCTGGTGAACACGCCACCCTTTTCTGTTTTATTATTTTGGAAGGAAGATATTTGGAATATTTTATGGAAATGGAGGAGGTTAATGATTAACCGTTTTAATGGATTTTTGAAAAGGAAAGTTCGCCGGAAGATTGGTCAAAGAATAACCTTTAACCGAACAGCCCTTCCTCAAATAACTGAGTTAGGGCTTTTTCTTTAACTCTTGAAAGGATATTTTAATGTTTAGACTTAAAATAGTTAAGATAGCGGTAATTATATTGTCGTTGTGTGTAGTAGCTAATGCTGGGATTACTGGTGGGACTGTTGGTGGAACTGAGATTGAGATTATTTCCGAAAGGAAAGACTTTAAGGTTTCGGACTTGGTTGGTTCGGTTTGGTTGCACAAGTTCCTTTCTATTAATTTGAAAATAATTCTGGTTATGTGGCTGGGTTGTATATAGTTATTAATGAAATGCTAAATGTCTTATAGGCTAAAGGTGGTTATTATGAAAACGTTAAGGAGTATTTTAGTTGCGGTTGCGGTATTTTTGGCGGTGGCTGGTGGGGATTTATTCGCTATTGAGGGTTCCTTTAATCCTATCTCTGACGAGATTTTGGATAGTAAGCCGATGAGGGCTTTGTATAGTGTTCCTTCGAAGGTTTGGGTGGAAAGTGTTGGTACTCTTGGGAGACCGGCTTCTGAAGTTTGGGCTTATCTTGCTTTTGAAAGTGTGGGGGCTACAGCTTCGATTTTTAGTGGGACGTTGGGTGCTAAGGTGACTAAGGATGCTTTATGTAAGGTTGCTGAGAATTATGTTAACTCTTCTCCTAAAGATGTTTGTAAGGAGTTGGCTTCTTCTATGATGGATGTTGGGCTTGAGGCGTATAGGCGGAACTATCCGAGGTATAAAGTATGGAAGAAGAGTGGGATGATGTCTAAGGCGAATCGCGTGGCTTTTATGAAGGATAATTATACTTCTAATTATCTGGGCTATGGTAAGGATTTGTGGGCCGATGTTATGAATTATAAGTATAAGCAGGGTAAGTATTCTTCTGGTGCTACAAAGAAATATTTGCTTGAGGAGATTGCTAGTCTTAATGCATCTGCTTCTAGTGCTATCGATGTCTTTGATAAACTGAAGAGGGTTGTTGGGCTGGCAAGGAGTGAGTCTCTTAAATCTTATCCACCTTATAATGATCATCTTGAGAGGGTTGAGGCTTTTGAGGATAAGATGAATGTGGAGCTTACTCTTGCGAAGAGGGAAGAGGTTGGTTCGGTTGGATCTGATGATAGTGCTAGACCTAAGGTTGCACAAGGTGAGATTTTGACTAATTCAATTAGTATGAAGCTTGCTTATATTCCGGCTGGAGTGTTTATGATGGGAAGCAGAGATTCTGCCGAGAAGGTTTCAGAAAATAGTGTAGAAAGAGGAGACCAGTTTGATCCTAAGCCTAGCTATTTCAAAAGAGAACATCCTCAGCATAAGGTTAAGATAACCAAGGGCTTTTACATGGGAATAACAGAAGTTACTCAGCTTCAGTATGAACAGGTTATGAACATAAATCCGAGCAGAATCAAGAAACAAAATAAACCAGTTTATAATGTTTCTTGGGACGATGCAGTTGAGTTTTGTAAAAAGTTGAGCGAGAAGGAAGGTGTAGTATATCGTCTTCCAACTGAGGCAGAGTGGGAGTATGCTTGTCGTGCTGGTACTACAACGCCTTTCCATACAGGAGAAACAATTAATACAAATCAAGCTAATTATGCCGGAATTTATGTTTATGGAAATGGCACTAGTCCTGTTAAGCGTCAGAAGCAAAAGGGTCTTGAGAAAGAGACGTTTAGGACTAGTTTGTTGGCGGGTAGTTTTCTTCCGAATGCGTTTGGGTTGTATGATATGCATGGTAATCAGTGGGAATTATGCCAAGATTGGTATGATGAAGAGTATTATGGTGTAAGTCCGAGGTTGGATCCACAAGGTCCTTCAGCTGGTAAGGGTCATGTAATGCGTGGTGGATCTTGGAGCAACGCTCCAGGAAAATGTCGTTCAGCTCATCGATGGTGTCATTTTGGTACGGGGAGTGGTGCCGTAGGATTCCGTGTTGTCAGGGAATTGGGAAGCGTTAAGTCTAAGAAAGATCCCAAGAAGTCTTCTCAGTATTTGCAGGTTCAGAATGCGAGTAGGGAGGAGATGAAGGGGATTAGTGCGACTCTTGTTAAGTTGTCGCAGGCTCAGTTTAATGCGTTTGATGTTGAGTTCTTGCGGTTGATTTGGTTGAAGGCCGAGGATAACAATGTCTTGATAAAAGTTGTTAGGACTAAGAAGCTTTCAAATAGGGAGCTTATTGATTCGGCTGAGGATGCTGCGTTTTATGATTGGAATCTTATGGTTCTCAAGGAAGAAGGTGTTATGACGTGGAATCAAGTTAGAAGGATAATGAATGTGAATACTCGGAATAAGATGAAGAGGCCTTAGTGTTTGAATGTTAATATTAATTTAATTGTGAGGTGTATTATGAAGTTTAGAATAATGATTGTGGTTGTTGTGGTTGCGGGGATGTTTGTTGGTGGGTGCGAGAAGAAATCGGGTATGACAGCAATAGAGAAAGGGGCATATTCTAAATCGATGGAAATGCTGATGAGAAGATTGGAAAGGATGGGAGAGTCTGTTGGTACTGGGCTATCTACGATGGAGCGAAGTAAAGGTCTGTGGGCGAATCTTGGTGCTTACCACGTTTCAGGTTGGGTTGATGTTGAAGGTAAAAAATATGTTCATGGAAACAGGTTATATTGGCGTGCATATCTGATATTGCGGAATGAACGAGAGCCGGCGAATCCTGATAGCTGGGAAAGTTGTAGAGGAACTATTGATACGGGCTATGAGCCGTTTAAGCAGGAATAGTGGCTTCGGCTTGTAATGGTGGGTTCTCGGTGAGAGCCTACCTCTGTGTGCCGAAGTTAAAATGTAAATGAATGTTAATGTCCTATGGACGAAAGGTGGTTATTATGATTAAGTTTAGAATAATGATTATGTTTGTTGTGGTTGTTGGGATGTTTGTTGGTGGGTGTGGGATGAACCCAGATTTTAGTACTATTCCCAATAGAGAACGTCGTAGTGTTGTTCAAAAAAAGGTTGCTGTTCCTACTAGAAAAGTTGTTACTCCTGCGAAGATTGTGCCGCAGCCGAAAGCTAAAGTTTGGGAGAAGTATAGCGAGATGAAAAATGGTACTTTTACCGTTACTGATTTGGTGATTGTTCCCCTTGGAGCGCATAAAGCTCGGGTGTCAGGAAAGATTTCAAGTTGCGGTTACGATCTAATAAGTGGTGAGCGCCATCTGAAGTTGATATTTAGAAAGACTAGGCGTGGTATGCCCTTAAATCCTAACGCCTATTATTATGAAAGAAAAATAACAACTCGGAATGTTTCAACTCAATATAGATCTTGGATGCCCAAAATTGTTGCGATAGAGAATCCTCTTGGTTCGGAAGTTGTGGCAAACGTGAATGCTGATGGTTCTTTTTCGGCTAGCTTATCTCTTTCTGATGAAAAATATTTTTTAACTCATTCTTCAGCAGTGAATAGTGTATCGGGGAATAGGAGTAAATATCTTAATGTTTTTCATTATAATACTCCTAAGCAGATTCTAATTTCTCCAAAATCGCCACCTAGCGGCGTCTCTTTTAAGAGTTGTTCTTCGAATTTGCCAGTTTATTGGCTTGATGTAAAATGGAATGCTGTTGAGGGGTATGTTCGTATGCAGACGACGAGTATGACGTTAGAGGTTTGTGATAAGATTACTCATTTGCCAATATCGCCTGTCATAACAGTTACCGGTTTACGCGTTCCTTCTATGCAGGAAGTAAAGAGTATATTTGTCTCTGAGTTCGGAGATAGGAATGTTGCTGATAAAGCTATGAAGTGGCTTTCGTATCTTGAACAGGGAGCTAAGAAGAAGAAAACAGCACAGTCGATAGATTTTAATGCACTTGTCGGAGCCACATATAAGATTGAGACAATGCATGGAGAGTATTATTATTTCAGAGGGTTTGTAGATCCTATTAAGACGCCGCGAGAAAGGAAGTCTATTTTATTGATTGAAAAAGGTGGTAAGGTTCGTAATGAGGATGTTAAGGAGGGTGAGGGTGGTTTGATTGTTGATTCGGATTGATGTGGCTTCGGCTTGTAATGGTGGGTTCTTTGTGAGAGCCTACCTCTGTGTGCCGAAGTTAAAATGTAAATAACTAAGTTATGGAAAGGAAGTGTATAATGATTAAGTTAATTTTACTATTACTGGTTACGGGTATGATATTGTTGGTTGGTGGTGTTGAGGTATTTGGGGCGATAGTTCATACGACTATAAGTTTTCAGGACGATATTGCGGGATGGCATACCAATAATAATCTCTATCGTACTCCTGATTTTACTCTCGATGGAGAGGCAGGCGAAGGTGTTTATGTTGTTGGAATCTCTATGTTTCCTGATGGTGAAGTATACATCAATGTAGTAGGGTTTAGCTATAATGATGGAACTTCTTTTAAGTTGTATACTTATGGCGAGCAGGAGACCAATCTCTCAGTTTTAGAGTTGTATGTAATTATCGATGGTGGAGACGGGGAGTTGTTTTATACGGCACCTGGTATTTTTGCGGTGGGGTCTGTGGACGATGTCGTTCTTACTTCGGATAGTATCTCTATAGAAGGAGGGGCTTTCGGAGATATAAGTGATATTGATTTTACATATCTAGCTATGATGGAGACTTTTAGTTCTGTCGCTATTGATAGTACTATTCCGGAGCCGGCGACTATTGCTTTGCTTGGTCTCGGTTGTTTGATGCTTAGAAGGAAGAGATAGTATTTTCGGTGAAAGTAGGGATTATGCTTAGGCATATCCCTACTTTTTTATTTCTTAATATGGTTACCAAAGGTTACCAAATTATGCTGGAATTGGACTTTGATAATCTTTATAAAGATTTGATTTGTATAATAGGTATGAGGTGGGGAGTGTTAATTTTGCTGGGAGTTTTTTGTGTTAGTTTTGCGAGTGCGACTATTCCAGGTGATTGTCAGAATTCCATGATTGCGTTTTGGCAGTTTGAGGGAAATGTTTTGGATAGTTATGGGAGTCATGACGGGGGAGTTTGGACAGGTAGTAGTAGCTATTCTGCTTTACATGTAGGTAGTAGTGCGGCTTCTTTTTCTGGAGGAGGGAAAATTACTATTCCTAATGCAGTTGATTTAGATTTAGATTCGGCGTTTACGATTGAATTTTGGATGAGGGAAGATGAATCTTCTTCGGCTACGTTTTTCCAGAAAGGGGATTATAAAATGGAATTTGTTGATGGTGGAGATATTGTATTTAATGCGGATACAACGGAGGTTAATTATTCTGGGATAGTAGAGTTTGATAATTATCACATCGCTCTGGTTTGGGATTCGTCGGGGTCTGAGTTGAGGCTTTATGTTAATGGAATAGAGAAGGATAGTGCGAGTTTAGGGTCGGCGGCTAATGCGGCTGGGGATTTGATTATTGGTGATGGGTTTACGGGGTTGATTGATGAGTTGGCTATTTATGATGATGATTTGAGTGGGAGTTTGATTAATTCTCATTATTTGCTTGGTTCTGCTGGGAAGGATTATTGTGATGAGAGTGGGGCTGATGGTTCGTCGTCGACTAAAGCGGTGTTTAATATTCAGGGATGTAATTTTGATATTGGTGATGATGAAACTTTTGGTGTGGCTAAGGGTCGGTGTTCGGGGTTGCCTCATGATGGGGAATATTTTTGTAGTGAGGATCAGGAAGGGTTTGAGACGAAGGATGAGGGGCTTGGTTGTGCTATGGGGGATGAGGATTTTGTTTCTGGTAATGATTATTGTTGTCCGCCTGGATTTTTTTGTAATGGGACCGATGGTTTGTTTCAGTGTGCTAGGAGAACAGAGAATTGTTTTGAACAGATGACTAAGGATAATTGTGAGCGTGATGATTTGCGATGTATTTGGTTGGAAGTAGAGGGAATTTGTTCTGATGGGTTGAGGGATTATGATTGTGGGTATTATGATAATGGGGTTGATAGTGATGTTATTGCTAAAAAGGCTTGTGAAGATGATATTTGGAATCTTGGGCAGGTTGGAATAGGGACTGAGCTTTGTGGGACGACTTTTCAGTGTATGGTAAATAATGTAATGCAAACCTTTTCGGTTCCTGAGGGTGATTGTGCTTGTGCGTGGTATGATAATGCTCCTGCGGGGAAAAGGTGTCAGGTTAAGTTGGTTGGGGTTCAGATGTTTTATGAGGGTATCCCGGATAAGTTTTGGTGTTCTAATGTTTATACTCTTGGGAATTGTACGGATGGTGAGCAGACAGTAGATTGGACATCTACTAATCAAATTATAAGTGGATTTATTGCTGGTCAAGTTCCTGGTGAATGTTTGGCGGAATTGAATTGTGCTGGTGGAGAGACGTCTAGATTTTGTGGTGAGCCTATAATTAAATTACCTGGGTTTAGTTTGTTTGCTTTTTTTGCGTCTTTGTTTATTGTTGGGATGTATTATATTAAGAAGGAAGAAAGATTTAAATAAAGGAATTGATTAAGATAGTTATGAAAAAAGTGATGTTTGGTTTGTTGGTTTTGGTTTTATCTAGTTTAGTTGTTGCTCAAGGTTCTGAAATAGTTACTAATTTTAATATTGGTAATACGGCAGATGTCGGTAAGGATTATGTTCCTTCTGCGAGTTTTTGGGATGTCTATGGTACTTATGTAATTGTTCTGATTATCATTCTGATTATTCTTTTTATTTATTTGAATAGTCGATGTTCTTCTGTGAAAAAAGTTAAGAGGAAGAGAAGGGTTAAGAGAAAGAAGTAGTTTTTGAAATGTTTATAAAGTTGTTTTTTCTAGATGGTTTATGAGAAGGGTGTTGATATTATTGACGGTAGTTTTTGCTTTTAGCTTTGTTTCGGCTACGTTGGATGTTCAGAATTATAGTGTTGATGATTCTTATTCGCCGTTTGAGAATATTAGTGGGGAGATTAATTTGACGATTGTTGGTGAGGAGTATGATTCGTTGGTGAGTTCTAATGATGATGATGAGATTAAGTTGGGAGATTTTTTGAGTGCTAGTGGGAATTTGTTTGAGTGTTCGCCGCCGGATTGTTCTAATGATTATAGTTCTTCTAATGGTGTTGTTGATAAGAGTTTTAGTGTTTCTGCTTCTGGTTATAGTTATGTTGGACTTGTTATTGAGGGGGAGGATGTTGTTGTGAATAGTTTGTCTTTTAAGATTGATAGTGATTTTGGTGTTAGTGCTCGGAGGCCTTTGACTATTAATTTTTTTGAGGGGGAGGAATGGAAGTTCGACGAGTTTTCTGGTGAGCTTTTGAATAAGGATTGGGGATGTTATAATCCGGTGTCTGGTTCTGAGGGTCCTTCGATTGGGGATATTCTTTATTGTGAGATGATTAGTGTTCCTGATACGGGTTCGATGAAGATTGGGGCTGTTATTGGCGGTAGTGATACGATGGATTTGGATATGACGGTTTATCCTGCGAGTGGGACTGGGGGTGAATGGAGTTGTAGTTATGATCCTAATTCTGCGGAGGGTTGTATGGTTTCTGCGGATATTGATGATATTTTTTCTGCGGGAGATTATCAGATTTGTGTGAGTGCGGATGATTTTACTGGGTATAAGATTTATGACGAGAGTGTTGGGGATACTTGTGGGTTTGCTTATGTTTCGGGTCCGAGTAATAGTAGTAAGGATTATGGAATTTATGCTCGGGGTGTGAAGTATGCGAGTGCTAGTTTGCTTAGTTCTGTTGACTTTGGGAATGATGATGTTCTTGCTGCGGCTAATGATTTGATTATGGATAGATATGTGGGGGATTGTACTGCTGGTTGTGTTTTGCCGATGGCGTTTTCTGGGGTTTCTCAGAATGCTAGGATTTATGATGTGTTGTTGACTTTTACTGAGAATCTGGAATTGAATTCTACAAATAAGGTTTATGATTTGGATGTTGTTCCGGTTACTGTTGATTTTTCTGGGGTTCTTGATTTGAGGGCGTTGGGTTTTAGTGTTTCTAAGACGATGGAATATATTGTTTCTTTTGGTGGGAGTGAGCTTTTTAGTTCGTTTATGGATATTTTGCCTGCGCCGATTATTTTGTCTGTTTTTCCTTTGGACCCTCCTGCTGGTGTTCCGATTCAGTTTTATGCGGGTGTTAATTACAGTAATAATAAGTCTTTGACTTACAAGTGGGATTTTGGTGATAACGCCAGTGAGACGACGACTACATCTTATGTTATGCATACTTATGCTGATTTGAGGAATTATACTTTGACTCTTGAGGTTAATGCTGGGGGGAATTTGACTTCTACAAAAACTTTTGTTATTGGTGTAATTAGTCCAGAGGTTGCCGTTAATGCTAGTTTAGGTTTTAGGAGAAGTGCTTTGGCTAGTGTTTTGGCTAAGCTTGCGACTTTCCCTACTTGGTATGGCGAACCTTTAGGTAAATTAATTAATGTTGATTTTTATGGAGGGGAATTGGATAGGATAGAAAGGGCGAGGGATAATGCTTTTATTGATAGTGATTTTATTGAGGTTGCTGGGGATCTTTATGTGTTGGATGTTCCTGCTGCGATTGGTGTTGATCATATTGATAGTCCTTATATTATTAGTAATATTGGGGATGTGGATATTGAGCCTATTGAGATAATTAGTGGGGAGGTTAGTGGGGCGACTAATGCTGCTTATGCTAGTCCTATTTTGAATTGGCAGAATTTGAATGTTGATGCAAGTTTTATGTCGGACCTGTTTTCTGTTGTGTATTATAGTAATGAGCAGAGTGATATTTTTAGGACATATAGTTTTGATGTTAAGATGAAGGATGATCGTGAGGCTTATTTTGTGATTAACAAACCTTTTAGTGAATTGTATTTTAAGGAAAGTGTTGGGGCGAGGAAGGCAGGGAATGCGACTGTTATTATTTTGTCTGCGGATAGTGATACTTCGTTTGAGTTTTATTATAAGAGTGCTGAGCCGACGACGTTTTTTGTTTCTCCGAAGCTGAGTTCTATTGTTATTAAGGGCGATATAGATACGAGTTGTAATTATAATTTGGTTTGTGAGCCAGAGTATGGCGAGGATTCTAATACGTGTAGGAGCGATTGTAAGCCGATTAAAGGGGCTATTATTTATGTGATACTGGCCTTGCTTTTTGTTTTGGTTCTTTATAGTGCTTTGCAGGTTTGGTATAAGCATCGTTATGAGAATTTTTTGTTTAAGGATAAGAGGCAGTTGTATAATCTTTTGATGTATGTGACGAATGCGAGGGCGAGAGGGATGAAGGATGATAGGGTTGCTGCTGAGCTTCGAAGTCAGGGATGGTCTAGCGAGAGAGTTAATTATATTATTAAGAAGTCGATTGGACAGAGGACGGGGCTTTATGAGATTGTTCCGTTCGGGAAAGTGTCGGCTTATTTTAGGAATTGTGCGGCTAGAAAGAAGTTTGCTACTGGGGCTCAACGCGGAACTTTTGTTCCGCGAGGTATTAGGCGTTAGGTATTAGGCGTTAGGTATTAGGCGTTAGGTATTGGGCGTTAGGTATTGGGTCGCTTCGCTTGTGGGTTGTTTGGAGAATCTTCGATTCTCATATTTAGGGGAGTCGGTTTTTTTAAATCGAAGGTTTTGAAAAATCCTCCATCGTCCGTTGGCGATTCGTCGTTGCTATTATTTATTACTGGAAATTGGATACAGATTGATGGAAAGATTAATAAGTGTTGGAGAATGGAAATATCTATGATAAAGATAATTAGAAATTTTGCTCGGCGGATTTTTTCTGGGATTTTCAAAAAGAAGGGGGAGATAAAATTAGGTTTCTATGGTTCTCCTAATGCTGGGAAGACTAGTTTGGCGAATAGGATTTGTCAGGATTGGTTGGGTGAAGATTTGGGTGCGGTTAGTAAGATGCCCCATGAGACGCGGGAGATTCAGATTAAAGAGAAGGTTATTTTGGAGAGGGATGGGAAGAAGATTGAGTTTAAGTTGATTGATACTCCAGGGATTGCGACGAAGATTGATTTTGAGGATTTTATGAAATTTGGTTTGAAGAAAAAGGCTGCGCAAACTCGAGCGAAGGAAGCGACTCAGGGAATTATTGAATCGATTAAGTGGTTGGATGATATGGATGCTGTTATCGTTCTTATCGACGCTACGGTGAATCCTTATTCGCAAGTTAATATTACAATTATTGGAAATTTGGTGGCGAGGAAGATTCCGGTTTTGGTCGTTGCTAATAAGATAGATTTAAAAAAGTCTGATATTAAGAAAGTACAAGGCGCGTTCCCGGAATATGAAGTTGTTGGGATCTCGGCGAAAGGTGGAGATAATATGGAAGAGTTCTATGAGGAGCTTTTCAAATTGGTGAAAAAAGTATAATATGGTAGCTAAAAAAAAGAGTGTGAAAAAGAAAGTTAGTAAGAAGTCTAAAGATTTGATGATTCATATTATGCCTTATTCTGCGATTGCTAATGAAGATGCGATTGGACGGATTAAAAAGATAATGGGGCTTGTGCTTGCTCAGAAGATTATTATTTTGCAGGGGAGACTTCATCCTGATGAAGAGGCTAGGTTAATTGAGAATTCGATGACGTTGATTGGGAATATTAAGGATTTTCAGGGGATTGAGATTGCGGCGATTTCTGGGGAGAATGAGAATCGTGGTTTGTTTAATAAGGTGAGGCATAATATTGCGAAGATTCTTGTTGGTGAGCAGGATGCGATTACGATTATTGGTCCGGCTTCGGTTGTTAAAGATATTACTAGGGATCCGAAGAAGCTTGAATTGATGTTGCAAAGGCGGTAATTTCGATTTCTAGCGTTTAATACGTCGTTGCAAGAACGCTCATGTATGTCGATACACTTCGCAACCTTGCGCCTAGCCTAAAGTAACATCGGAGATGTTTCATTGCCCATTCTTCAGGGGTCTGAAGAATGACCAAACCTGCTATAAATCAAAATTGTTAATGGGTATCCAAACATTTATTAATTTCCTAGTTGTATTATAATCATGCCACACCAATGTGTTCATTGTAGTAAAATAATCGAAGTTGGGAGTAAGGAGATTCTTGAGGGTTGTAATGCTTGTGGTGGGAAGTTTTTTTTCTATATTCGGGATGAGCAGGTGCCTAAGATTAAGGAATCGAGGGAGGAGTTGATTCCAGAGTTTAATACTGTTGATAAGAAACAGGTTGAAGAGGATGTGCGGAGTATTTTGAAGATTGAGGATGAGGATAAGCCGGTGATTTTGGATTTGGAGAGTATTAGGGTTTTGCAGCCTGGGAAGTTTGAGATTGATATTGTTTCTTTGATGAATAGGCGGCCGATTGTTTTTAAGTTGCAAGAGGGCAAGTATTTGATTGATATTGAAGGGATGTAAGTTTTATATAGTATTTTTCTCTGTTGTTATTATGAGTATGAAGAGTGTTTTGGCTGAGGAGTTGACTAAGATTTCGCTTTCGCGTGAGGAGCTTTTAAGTATGAATAAGATTGCTAAGGATTTTATTGCTTCTTTGAAGGGCGAGGGCGTTAAGGCTTATGTCGGGGGTAGTTTGGCTAAGGGTACAATGGTTAATCGACCGGGAAAGCAGGATGTTGATATTTTTGTTGTGTTTGATTATAGTGAGGATATTTTGAAGCTTGAGAAGATTCTTGGACACCAAACTGGTGTACCCCTAGGGGTCGGTCTCCCAGGGTCGACCTCGGACGGGGCAAAGGTGAAGTTGCCTGGTGAGTTGAAGAAGGTTCATGGTTCGCGGGATTATTTTCAGATTATTTGTTCGGATGTTATTTTGGAAGTTATTCCGGTTGTGAAGAATAGGGATCCTGAGACTGCGGAGAATGTGACTGATGTTTCGCTGAGTCATGTGAAGTATGTTGGTGGGGCGGTACGCGCTTCGCAAGTACCCTCTTCTATGGCAAAGAATATTGGGATTGCTGATGAGATTAAATTGGCGAAGGCGTTTTGTCAGGCGAATAGATTTTATGGGGCAGAGAGTTATATCCATGGCTTTAGTGGTTATTCTTTGGAAGTTTTGGTGATTCACTTTGGAAGTTTTGTTAAGTTTTTGAAGGGGATTGGGAAGAAGCGAGTTATTGATCCGTTGAAATATTTTAAGTGCGAGAGGGAGGTTATGAATGAGTTGAATAGTTCGAAGTTGCAGGGACCTTTGGTTTTGATTGATCCGACATATAAGTATCGGAATGTTTCTGCCGGTTTAGGTTCGGAGACTTTTGAAAAATTTAAGACGGTTGCTGGGGCGTTTTTGAAATCGCCTTCTTTGGAATTTTTTGAGAGGAAGGCGATTGATGTTGAGGGGATGAAGAAGCTGGCACGTAATAGTGTACCCTCTAAGTTGGGAACTAAAGTTCCGTCTTCATCGGGCAAGGGGTGTTTTGTCAAGGTTAGCTTGGGGACTGATAGGCAGGAAGGGGATATTGCTGGGACGAAGATGAAAAAGTTGTTGGATTTTTTTGTTCGTGAGCTTGAGAGGAAGCAGCAGGTTGTTGTTAGGAGGGAGTTTGATTATGATGGGGGGCAGAGTGCTGAGGGGTATATTGTTGTTGTTGAGAAGCCGGAGATTGAGGTTAGAGGTCCTTCTGTTGGGCTTGAGGATGCTGTTAAGGCGTTTAGGAAGGCAAAGGGGAAGAGGGCTTTTGTTAAGGGGAAGTTTTGGTGGTATAAGGAGAAGGTTTCTGTTGAGAGTGTTTTTGATTCTGTTAAAAAAGTTGCGAAAGAGATGGGTGCGTCGGGGAAACTAGCCATTTAGACAATCTTTGATTGTCATATTTAGGGAGTCGGGATTCGAGGAATCCCTCCATCGCCGTGGGCGACCCGTTCGTCGCGTTGATTAGAATTAGTTTAATCCAGCTTCTTGTCTTAAGATATCTACTTTGTCAGTTTTTTCCCATGTGAAATCTTCTTCTTCTCTGCCGAAGTGTCCGTAAGCTGCGGTTTGTTTGTATATTGGTCTTCGAAGATTTAGTACTTCTAGAATGTCATGTGGTTTTGTTGGGAAGTGTTTTCTTACTAGTTCTGATAAAAGTTCTTCAGATATTTTTCCTGTTCCGAATGTTTCTACATTGATGCTTACTGGTTCAGCTACTCCAATTGCGTATGCTAATTGTATTTCGCATTTGTTTGCCAATCCTGCTGCTACGATGTTTTTTGCGATGTAACGTGCTGCGTATGCTGCGCTTCGGTCGACTTTTGTTGGGTCTTTTCCCGAGAATGCTCCTCCTCCGTGCCGTCCCATTCCGCCGTAAGTGTCTACAATTATTTTTCGTCCTGTTAATCCAGCATCGGCATAAGGTCCGCCTCTTACGAATTTTCCTGTTGGGTTGATATATATCTTTGTGTTTTCATCCATTAGATCTTTACAGATTGGGTTGATTACTTTTTCTAAGATATCTTTCTTTAATGTTTCTTGACTGACTTCTTCTGCGTGCTGGTTTGAGATTACGACCGTCTCAATTCTTTTTGGCTTGTCGTTTTCATATTCTACTGTTACTTGGGATTTTCCGTCTGGGCCTAAGTATGGGATTTCGTTTATTTTTCTAACGAGCGCTAATCTTTTTGTTAGTTGGTGTGCTAGTTGGATTGGTAGAGGCATTAGTTCTTTTGTTTCGTTGCATGCGTATCCGAACATCATTCCTTGGTCGCCTGCGCCTTGTTCTTGGAATGCGCCTTGTCCTTCTGTTACCCCTTGGCTGATGTCTGGGGATTGTTCCTCTAAGTGGACTAATACTGCGCAGGTTTCGTGTTCGATTCCGTGCGAAGATTTTGTGTAACCGATTTCTTTTAATGTTTGTCTTGCTATTTTTGGGATGTTTAGGTTTGCCCGTGTTGTGATTTCTCCTGCTACTAATACCATTCCTGTTTTTGTTGCAGTCTCAGCACCTACTCTTGATTGTGGGTCTTGTCTTAAACATTCATCTAAAATAGCGTCGGAGATTATGTCGCAAACTTTGTCTGGGTGTCCTTCTGTCACGCTTTCGGATGTGAATAAATAATTTTTCATGTTATCTTATGTTTTGTTTTGTATATAAATTGTTTTGACTAAGATATTCCTATAGGAATATTTTTAAAGTGTTATATTCTTGTATTATTGTGGAAGATTTGAGTTTGATTAAGAAGCGTCGGCTTGGGCTTGGTGTGACGCAGAAGGAGCTGTCGAAGTTGTGCGGAGTTTCTCAGTCGATGATTGCGAAGATTGAGGCTGGGCGGGCTGAGGCTAGTTATAGTATTGCTAGGAAAATTTTTGAGGCGCTTGATTCTTTGGCGCATGAGAGTGAGCCGAAGGTTGTGGATTTTATGAAGAGGAAGATTGTGTTTTGTGATGTGGGGGATAATGTTCATGATGTTATTAAGAAGATGAAGAGGAAGGAGATTTCGCAGTTGCCGGTTTTAAAGGGAGGGGATTTGGTTGGGAGTATTAGTGAGGGGGTCTTGCTTGAGAATATGGATAGGTTGTCTAAGGTGACGGATGTTGGGGAGATAATGAGGGATGCGCCGCCGGTTGTTGGTGAGAATACTTCTAGGAATAGTTTGATTTCTTTATTGAGAGAATTTCCTTTTGTGATGGTTCGTGGGAAGAAAGGTTTTAGCGGGTTGGTTACGAAGTCGGATGTTTTGGGGATGTAGTTATTCAGTTGGGAGCGTTCCTTTTTGATATTGAAGTGCTAGCATTTGGGATCTTGGAGATACTTTACAATTTGGGTCAATACCGGTCATCATATTTTCAAGGATTTCTTGACCTTGCCGAATATAGAATTGGTGTTGGCTTGTAGATTCGTGGTTGCTTGGATTATAATGTCCAAATTTTTTAGATGCCGAAGACATTGTTGTTCCTCTCATTTTTTGCCACCTTTTTTATTTGCCATTTTATTAGTCTTTCCAAGCCATGTCGAACATGTAGGCTAGCGATGTTGTGAAGAATGGAGAGTTGATCCATACTCCGTAGTCGAAGTCTTCGTGTACGTTTGTTGGTTTGATTGTGAAAATTAATTCTGTTTTATCTGAGATTACGAATCTTGCGTGGATAGGTTTAGACTTTACTTCTACTCCTAATTTCTTAGATAATTTTTTTGCGTCTTCTTCGCTGTCGCCAATCATTACTTTAATGTCAACTTTTCTTTTGTTCAATTTTGTGAAAGTGTCTTTGAACATTTTTATTTTGCTTGTTAATTCGTATGTTGAAGAAGTTAGGTGGATTGTTCTTTCCGCTGATTCCATAACTGCTCGCATTTGTAGGTATAGGTTGCTTCGGCCTTTGATAGATGTAGAGAGTTCGTGGTTTTTGATTGGTTCGAATCCTGTCTTGTGGAGTTCTTGTAATTCTTTGTATTCAGTTGTGTCTTTTAGATTAGAAAGTGTTTTGATTTTTTCCTCTGCGTGAGTTGTTGTGTTGTTTTTTAATTTCTCGATAACGATTTCAGGTTTTACTGCGATGTACTTTACAGGTTTGCCTAATTTCTGGATTACGAATCCTCGCTTTTCTAGAGATTCTAAAACGTCGTATGTTCTTGAACGTGGTACGCCAGAAAGTTCTGCGATTTCACCAGCTGAGCTTATACCTTTGCTGAGTAGGGCGAGCCATACTTTCGTCTCATAGATGTTTAGGTCAAAGTAACCTTTCAATTTTTTGATTAATTCTGGTTTTGCTATCATTTTAGTTTGTTGTTTCTGGAGCGTATTTATTTATGAATTTTTTAATTGTTGAATCTAGATTTGAATCTCTTTCCTCTTCCGAGAGTAATTCCTTAAATTCAATAAATCGATTTACTACGCCAACCGATTTCATTTGTTCATTTCTCCCTTCACTATATAGAAGGTCTTGGCTTGTTGATAGGGCTTCTCTTTCGGTTCTTTTTGGGGTCAACATATTATCAACCTGTACGATATGGTATCCTAAGTTTTGCCTTCTTCCTTTTCCCGTTCTTGAAAATAGAGAGTCTGCGTCTGTCTTAAATCCTGCGTTTACAAATGCCTGATATAATCTTCCTGTTGCCATTTTACTACTTATATTGGATGAAAATTTGTTTTATAAATGTTTCTGTTCTGTTGTCTTTGTGGAGGAGTTACAAATGGAAAGATTTAAGTAGGTATACTTGGTCGAATGATTATGGGATCAAAGTATGTGCTGATGTTTTTATTGGGTTTTCTTAGTTGTGCGTTTTTGTTTTATGGTTTTAGTTATTCTAATGTTGAGATACCCATGTCGGGATTTGGGATTAGGGATTTGGGATTTGGGGATGTTAGTGCGCCGAATGATTGGGTTGACAGCGAGGATATAATTGTTTTTGATGATATGATTGTGTTGAGGGTTGAGAATGCGACTTTGTCGAGTTATGCGGGTAGTGGGAGTATGAAGCCGGTTTTTGATGAGGGGGCCAATGGTATACGTGTTGTCCCGCGAAGTGTGGATAAGATTGGTATTGGAGATATTATTAGTTATAGGTTTTCTGATATGTTGATTGTGCATCGGGTTGTTGAGAAAGGGATTGATGATGAGGGTGTTTATTTTATTATGAAAGGAGATAATAATTTGATTGTTGATGATAAGGTTCGGTTTGAAGATATTGAATATGTGACCGTTGGGGTTATTTGGTGATGGCGAATATAGTTAGTCGTGTTCAGGATATGTATCTTCCAGAGTGGAGATTTCTTGAGTCTTTTGAAAGAGATGGGAATGTTTTTAGTGGTTCTTTTGAAGTGCCGTTTTCTCCGTACCTTAAAGATAGAAAAAAGATTAATCATGTTACTGAAGTGGAGTTGGATGTATGCTTGAGTCAGTTGTGTTATTCTTCGATAGCATCTCTTTTTGAGGTAGGTAGATTTGGAGATTCAAAGGGCTTGTCTGATTTTTTGGAGATTCAAGGTGAGGGAGTTCTCACTGGGATTTCTAATAAGAAGTTTAGAAGGTCTATTCCGCATGGAAAGTTTGATGGATATGTGGTTCTTGACGAGGATAAATGTTCTGATTCGATGTTGATATATTCAGGAAACTTTGCTGATAAATCAATTCTCGTTGGACCTTTTGCTGTATTGGTTAATTTAAAAGACAAATAGTTTTCCGATGAGCATTCCTAAGAATATTCCTGTTGTGATGTATGGCATTGCGGGATACGCTTTTCCTTTTTTTGTTATTAAGAATAAGAATGTTAGTCCGACGAGTGCGCCGCCTGTTACAAATAGTGCTGGGATTAATCCGTAGGCTCGCATGAAGACTCCTGCTGTAATTATTGGGAAGATTACATCTCCGCCTCCGAGGATTGCTAGGCTGACTTTGAATTTTTTCTTTTTGATTTTGGCAGGCATTTTTTTACCTTTGTATTTTTGTTTTATCTTTTTTATTTGCGCCTTTACTTTATCGGAGATTGATGGGATTAGGAAGCCGCCGAATATTCTTAGTTCTTCCATTTGGAATTTTGCCATTTTTTGCATGATGCCTGCTCGCCAGACTGCCCACATGTCGTAGGCGGATATGATGATTAGGAGGGCGATGACTGAGATTGGTGTTAGGATTGGGACGAAGACTGCTGCGATGCCGGGGTAGATTAGGAGTTCGGTTAGATTGTGGATGTAGGCGTTTGGGCGGAAGATTTTTATGAATGCTAGGGGGATTGCTAGTGCTAGGGCGATGATAGATATGTTTGTGAATGATGTGTATTTTAGGATTGCGTTTATTGATATTCCTAGGGCTAATGCGATGACGAAGAAGAACCAGATTCTGATGATGAGTTTCCATTTGTATTTCATTAGGATGAATATTAGGGCGAAGGCTAGGGCGAATGCGAATATGATTGAAAGGAAATTTGGTGTTGGGTCGTCGGATGGGGTTTGGAGTCCGAATGGAAGTGAGCCTTCGGTCATAAATATTTCTTGTTCGCCTGTTTCGGGGTTAATGATTGTTTGGGAGATTGGGGCGTAGGCGTTGACGACGAAGAGGCCGATGAATTGTGTTACTAAGAACATGGCTAGTAGAATTGTTGTAATTGTTGCTTTGTGTTTCATATTGTTACCTCTTGTGATGAGAAAGTGTGGGAGGTATATAAAGATTATCTTAATCTAATTGTTTCGAGATTTTTTGGGACTGTCGTTTCTGTTCGCTGTTGTTTATAGATGCTTGAGGCTAGGTCGAGGCATTTTGATTGTTCGCCGTGGTTGATGATTACTTTTCTTGGTTTTGGGTTTATGTTGTTCATGAATGCCATTAGTTCGTTTCGTGAGGAGTGTCCTGAGAATCCGTCCATTGAGATTAGTTTTAATTTAATCGGGACTGTTTCGATTTTTCCGTTTACGTCAAACTTTACTTCTTTTAGCCCTTCTTTGATTTGTCTTCCGAGTCCGCCGGCTGGTTGGTAACACGATAGGCATAGTCCGTTGTTTGGCGAGTCTGCCCATTCTCTTAGGTATTCTACAGATGCACCGCCGATAAGCATTCCTGATGTTGCTAGAACTATGCAGGGTCCGCCTTCGATGACGTTTTTTCTTTCGTGTGGTGAGCCGACTCGTGAGAAGATTTCTGATGTGAATGGGTTGTTGTCTGCGAATATGTTTGCTCTTAAAGCGTTAGATAGGAAGTCTGGATAGGCGGTGTGGATTGCGTTGATGTCCCAAATCATACCGTCGATGTAAATTGGGACTTTTGGGATTTTCCCGTTTCGCATTGCGTCTTCTAGGATTAGCATTTTTTCTTGGGCGTGTCCGGTTCCTAACTCTGGTAACAGGATTTTACCGCCTCCCTGTATTACTTCGTTTACGAATTTAAGGAGTTCTTCTTCTGAATCTTTTCGTGATGGGAAGTTGTTGTCTTTGCCACCGTATGTTGCTTCGAGTTGTAGGGTTTCTAATCTTGGGAAGTATGTTGATGCGGCTTCTAGTGATCTTGATTTTCCGAATTTTATGTCGCCTGAGTAGATGTAGTTGTGGAGCCCGTTTCCGATGTTGAAGTGAATCATTGAACTTCCTAGTGTGTGGCCGGCGTTGTACATTGTGATTCGGATGTCGGGTGTGATGTCGGTTACTTCTTGGTAGTTTAGAGTGATTGAATGTTTTACCATACTTCGGATGTCGGTTGATTTGAATAGCGGTGCGGCTGCTTGTTTGTATGCGACGCCGATGAAGTCTAGTGCCATTAGAGCTGAGATGTCTCGTGTTGGGGCTGTCATATAGACTGGGCCTTTGTAGCCCATTTTGTATAAGTAGGGGATTAATCCTGAATGGTCAAGATGTGCGTGGGATAGGATTACTGCATCGATTGTTGATAAGTCCATTTCAGGTGCTTCTAAGTATGGGTACTTGTCTTTGCCTTGGGATGATACGTCTACTCCGCAGTCGATTAGTACTCGTGAGATTGGAGTTTGTAAAAGGAAACAGCTTCGTCCTACTTGTCTTGCTCCGCCTAGGGCTGTTACTCTTACCCATTCTTCCATTTTGTCGGGGTTCCATTCTTTGTAGATTTTTTCACCTATGTTGTTTAGGAATTTTTTTCGGTAGGAATTGTCTTGATATAGAACTTCTCGGATTTTGTTTGTGATTTTGGATTTGATTGCTGGGGATCTTTGCACTTGTGGTGTCCAGAATGTGTTGACTTTTACTTCTCGTAGGAGTGAGCCACCTTTTCCTATTGCTAGTCCTGGTTTTTTTGCTTCGATTACTACGCTGCTTCTTTGTGGGTCGAAAATTATTTGTGTGATTTCGGCTTCTGTCGGGATTATTTCTCTGATTTTTGCCTCTGTTTCCTCTTGTTTCATTAGAAGGGATTTGTCTGCTCTTAGTTCGATTCGTTTTTTAATAGTGTTCACTACTTCTTTGATTTGGGCGTCGCCGTTTTTGAAGAACGCTGTGTCTGTTGTATAGACTACTATGTTTGCACCTTCAAAAATTGTTGAACCGATTGTACCTAGCGGTAGCTGGTCTTCGATTGTTTTTAAGATATCTGCCATGATTTCTTTCTTTTTAGGAAAAAGAAATTTCTCGCAAGTAGAAAAAACTTTTCCAAAACTTTGTTTTGATTTAGTTTCATATTAGTATAATTAATTAGTTGTGTTCTGTGTACACTTTCTCGACTTTTTGTTTCGATATGTGTTTTATTCCCTCTTTTGTTATCGTGAAGACGTCAACTCCGTGGCCGGATGCTGTGTCTCGCTCTGATGAAGCTTTGATTGCTTCTATTGATAGTTCGATTCCTTCTTCTATTGATAGGTCTTTTTTGTATTGTCTTTCTAGGAATCCTAGGATGTAGGGCATTCCTGATGAAAAATTTGCGTCGTAATCTTCAACGTGCATTACGCTTCCTGCTGGTTCTATTGAATATAGTTCTGCTTCGCCGTTTTCGTTTAGTCCTCCGACCATTAGTCCGGCCATAAAAGGGATCATAGAAGGTTGTCTGATGTTTTTGTAGGAAGACATTGCGATCATGTTTGCGGCTTCTCTGATTGTTGGTCTTTTTTTGTCTTTTAGTTCTTTAAGTTTAAGTTGTGCTGTGATTAGTTTTTTTGCTAAGTCTACGTCTGAAGAAGTACCTGTGCCGGAGATTACTAGGTAGTCGTTTAATTGGCAGACTTTTTGTTTGTTTTTATTCATGACTATCTGGCCGCCTGCTGTTGTTTTTCGGTCGCCTGCCATAATTACGCCGTCTTTGCATACTATTCCAACTAAGCTTGTACCTGTTGTTAAAATGTTTTTCTTTAAATCTGCGTCCATTTTAGAATCTTCCGAGATGATCTCTAGAATTTATAATAGTTGAAATAATATGTTGTTTATAAGTTTTTTGGTGGTGTTGGCTTTGTGTATAAAGTAGTCTATGTGTAAGAAGTCTATTTCTTTAATTTATTAAATAATTTTTTCTTTAATGGATAATGCCCTTTTTCTTTCCCATCTATTTTCTCTTTGGTTATAACTCCATCTTTTAATGATTTAATATGAATATGATGTCCTTTTTTTGGTTGATTTAAAACTAAAGTATCAAAAATACCAATTCTCTTACAAGTAGCACTTTTTAATTTAATTGTGCCATCTTTTCGGTAGATATTAACATCAGCGATTATTTTTGTTTTTTTACTCATATTAATTAATTACTTGTTCGTTTTCTTTAACAATCTTTTTGTGTATAGCCCAATAACCAGCTAAGCATATGGCTAAAAATAAATAAGCAATTATTGTCCATATCCAAAATCCAAAAATATTTTCAGAATCATAAGCCATTTGAGAAATTAATCCAATTCCTATCAAAAATAAAAATGGTGGCAAAGCCCATAATCCTAACCATTTTAATGAAGTTGTAAACCAATTTACCATTATTTCTTATAGGCACGCACTTTAAATTTAATACGATTAACAACTTCATTGGAAACACTCCCCTCAGTCTTTCCACCAATTCCCAATACCTCCGCTCCTAGCTTCCCCTTTCCTTCTTTTTTAGAAACTACGGCTAAATCGAACTCAATATAATCATTTGTTGAATCTGGTAAATAACATCCGTGTTGAGGGTTATCTGATTCTGCAACAGCTTCAGTAACATCTTTCAAAACATTTTTAACAAATTCTTTAACTTCCATAAATCTAAACAGTCTCCGCATTTATCTCTAAAATAAAAATCTCTTTTTGTATAAGTTTTTGCCTCATCATCTCTTTATATGCTTCAATCCATTTTTTGTTTTCAAATGTATCCTCTAAAAATAATTCTAATAAAAAATGCTCTTCTTTATATTTCAAACCATCACCATCTTTCCAAGAACCTTGAATAGCAGGCAGGTGTGTAAATGGGTCTAATGAATATCCTCCAAACCTTTCTTCAATATCTGAAGTAATACTCTCTATTATTTTCATAGGAATCTTAGATTTGTCGTTATAAGTTTTTGGAATAAAAATTCTATAAAGCTTCATATTATTCTAATATCTCTGGTTCTATGTTTGCATTCTTAAGTTTTTCTAAGACTTCTTCCTCATGTTCAATAATATTAAAACGATTATCTGAAAGACCCATGAATTTCCCATTAGTTGCTAAAATTTCAAAAACTTTCGCTTTTTCTTCTGGCTTGACTTTTATTAGTACCATTTAATTTTTATCACCTTTCTATTTATAAGACTTTGTTATTTATATATGTTGTCTAAATTAACCTATATATTCCATCACACAAATTTATTTTACTTCTTGAGCTTTTCTTTAATAGCACCTTCCAAAAAAGAGGAAAGGTCAATATTATGCTTTGCTACATGGATTTTAACATCAGTCCATAACTGAGGTTCAACTCTGAAGCTTTTAGTTACTTTAGCCATAGTAATATAGTAATAAAGTAGTATATAAATATTGTGGTAAAGTAATAAATCCGTAAAGTTTATAAAGGTAGTAATGTAGTAAAGTAGTATAGTAATATATATTACAAATAGATAAAATGGAACAAATACAAAAAACACACTGGAAAAATTTAGATAGAGAAGGGCGAGGAAAATTGCTCTTTAATTCTGTTAAGATAGTTAAAACTCCGAATGGTTGGAGAGTTCCATCACAATCCTGTGCCAATGGAAGAACTTATTTAATAAAATATAAGGGACATGAGCCGAAGTGTGACTGCCCCGATTGCACAATAAGAAAAAAGAAATGTAAGCATATCTATGCTGTAGAGTTTTATATTAAAAATGAAATAAATGATGAGGGGAAACTGACTCAGACTAAAGGAGTTAAAGTTACATATGGACAGAAATGGAATGCCTATGATAAATCTCAAACAAATGAGAAAATAGTTTTTATGAAGCTATTGAAAGATTTGACTAGCTTTGTAAAACAACCAACATATAAATTTGGTCGTCCAACTTTGCCGATGTCTGAAATGATTTTTAATTCTGTTATGAAAATCTACTCAACTTTCTCTCTAAGAAGATTTATGTCGGATAGCAAGATTGCTAAAGAGTTTGGATTAATTGATAATGTACCATGCTATTCTTCGATTGGTCATTTTTTACAAAAGAAAGAATTAACTCCAACGTTAATTGAATTAATTAAAACAAGTGCTTCTCCACTGAAAGATGTCGAAACTGACTTCGCATGTGATGCCTCTGGATTTTCTACTTCAAGATTCGCTAGATGGTTTGATACGAAGTGGGGCAAGGAAAAGAAATATAGAATTTGGTTAAAAGCACATATTTGTTCTGGAGTGAAAACAAACATTATAACTTCTGTAGAAATTACAGAAGGTCACTCAAATGATA